>Ga0208462_1000982_pt1 | contig 22128 bp, 26 predicted proteins | sample AD_SCU001_MetaG_FD_184452 | JGI IMG/M metagenome (GOLD analysis project Ga0208462, IMG submission 184452) | Active sludge microbial communities of municipal wastewater-treating anaerobic digesters from China - AD_SCU001_MetaG (SPAdes) (version 2) | ecosystem: Engineered > Bioreactor > Anaerobic...
ATCATTATATAGGGCATAAAAATTCTTACTATTCGAAGTAATAGAAATAAGATCGTTATTTCTATCAAAAATTTGAGTAGACTTATTATTTTCATAAATTTCTAAAAGTTCTTTATTAGCTTTCGCAGTTAAGGACAAAGTAAAAATTAAAAAGAGTACTGCTATAGAAAAAATTATAATAATTTTTTTATTCATATTATAATAATAACTTAGCTTTTAAAGAGGGTCAAATTAAATTGAAAGAAAAACTTGTTAAAAGTATATGAATAAGTAGAACATTGAAATAGCCTAAATCTTTTTGAAAGATATGGGCGCAAAACGTGCATAAATGTCAACTTATGTATTTAATTATTAAGCTAGAAATTGTAAAAATGTCTAGATATTAAAACAGCGAGCAAAAGAGCTCGCTGTTTATGTTTACATAATTTAACCCTTATTATATAATGTATTTGTTACCTTTTTTGGGTACGCTTTGTTCATTTTAAAGGGGGGCTAAACTAGTGAATGTAGGATGTGTTTTAAAAAAAGAGAGTAGAACTTTAATTTTAACTACATCTGAGAATGTCGAGCAAATCCAAGCACGGTTATTTTTAGATCTTATGGAAGCATCTGGCCTTGAGAATTTTTTTCTAAAAGAAAATAATATTGACTTGATTGCAAAAATCAATGATCCAGAAGAAGAAAAGATTCTTAGAAATCTCATGCAAGTATTTATGAGTTTTGCATGCTCTCAAGATAGAAAAAATATTATTAATATATATATAGAAAAAAACAAAGGCAATAAAACATGGATCATAAGAGGTAAATATGAAAAAGATTTGTGCGCATGGTTATCAAAAAGAGAACAAAACTTTGATAACATTGTAAGAATAATGGAAGATATACATATCCATATATGCGGCAAAAAGAGTTTGTTTGTAAAGCCACAAATCTTTTTAGGACAGAATGCTTATTTAATTATAGCTTGGTCAAATTTCAAAGGGATTTTCCCTTTCTTAAAAAATTGGAAAGTAGGAGAAGGGAGAGAATTCTATTCTAGCAATTTGAACGCAAGGGAACTTATAGTTTTAGTTGTTGGACTTAATGCTCTGCAGAATATGTATATAAGAGAAAATCTTTTTACATAAAAAATCACCGGATTATTACGGTGACTTTTTATTTAGCAATAGTAGATATTTATTTTATCTTAATTTCAATCTTATTTTTTTCTCCTTCGTCTTCTTCTTCTTTTTCCATTTCTATTTTCAAAATTCCTTTTTCGTAAGTTGCTTCAATATTTTCTTTTTTTACAAAATTAGGAAGACTGATCATTCTTTCAAAAAAACCTCTTCTAATTTCGTGTTTTAAGTAATCCTCTTCCTTAATCTCTTCCTTTTTTTCCGTACTTCCTTTTATTCTTAAAACATTATCTTTTACAGATATTTCTGTTTTTTGAGGATCTAGTTCTGGTAAATTAATCTCAGCAATAATTTTGTTATCTCTTTCATATAAGTCTATGGCTGGTTCTCTCATCGGAAATTCTTCTCTTAAAATTCTATCTAATTCGCTAAAAGGTTTCCAGGGTGTTATTGCCATATATTTAAATTTTAAAATTAATTATGCGACCTTTATTATATTTTATCATAATAGGTAAATAAAAAAAGCGCCTAAAAAGTTGTTTCAAAACTTTTGCAAGGTGTGTGTAGGATCTATGTATTTTTTTACACAAGATATTACATCATAAAGAGATGTGTTTTAGAAAATGTTGTAGTTCGAAGTAGAATGCAGCCACCATGTATTGACAAAATATATTTTTATTATATAATCTAAACATAGTTCTTAATAGTAAAGTTAGGAGGGATGGAATTTGAAGTCAAAAGTAGTCTTTTTTGCGGTCGCGGGATGGTCCGGAAATACTCCAGGACAGAACTTTGGCCTTTTAGAGAAGCGTATTAAGGAAAGGTTTGGTGAAAATGTGGAGATGGTCGCTCCTGATTATCTTAAAATCAAGGGGCCATTCAAGAAACTGAGAACTCATAAATCAATCTGGCAGTATGCCCGAATTGTACAGAGTAGTCTTGATAAGGTTAAAAAAGAGTATCCAGAAACTCCCATTATAATTATGGGACATAGTATGGGTGCATTAATTGTGCGCATAATGTACTTTTGGAGAGACTCTGAATTTGCAGACATAATCTTAGTAGGGGGGCCGCACAAAGGTTTTCATGAGAGAATTCTTAAGCTTCGTGCGGTTGCAAAAGCGTTCCACATTAAACCATTTTTTGAAATGTGTCCAGAGAGCAAATTGCTTGAAGAAATTGGAGGTTTTCCGGACGATGCGTTATATATCGGAGGAGAGATGGATAATGTCGTTCCAATGATGTCCGCGGTACCGGAAGAGATGAGTAGAAAAATGGCCCTTCCTTGTGATCATAATATGATCCCGTATAGCGAAGAGAAAGAAGCTGATTCAGCTATCCCAGTGATACTGAAGATTTTGGAGAAGCATGTGCAAATTGTACAATAAGACTTCTCTTTATTTTTTTACAAAATGGCCTCGTCGGAAACATAGATATACTTTTAATCAAGCAATGAGAAAGGTGGTCTCAGTGTAAAAGAGACTTTATTTAACAAAAACTCCTATTCAATTCATGAATAGGAGTTTTAGGATAGCTCTCTAGGCTTTCTAATTACTCTTTAATTCCATCTAGATTTACATCGTAAAGAATTTGATGGGCAAGAAGATTGTAATTAATTATTTCTTCTTCATTTAGCCAAAGCTTTATTTCTCTTTCAGCCTCTTCTACTTTATCAGAGCAGTGAATTAAATTTCTTACAGCTCTTTCATCAATGTTTGATAATTCATATGAATCGAGTGTAAAATCTCCTCTAATAGTACCTACATCAGATGTTAAAGGCTCTGTTCCTCCAACAAGTTTTTTAACAATTTGAACTGCTTTATTTCCTTCAAGTACCATAAATATCACAGGAGAAGATGTCATATATTTTACTAATGATCTAATTATGTCTTTTCCATATTCAATAGCAGGTTTTGTAACAGGGAGTCCGTTTTCTTCTCTACTTTTTATAGTGATTTGTCCTTTTGATTCAAACCATACATCGTCCTTATCATAGTGTTGCCAACACCTTTCTTCGTCTGCGTATCCAAATTTCATAGCAGCTATTTTAAGTCCAGCACGTTCGAATCTACTAATAATTTCACCAACAAGAGATCTTTGTACTCCATCGGGTTTAATAATTACAAATGTACGTTCTTTTTTTACCATATTTTTTATTTTTATTATCTTAAATAATTAATAGCATAAGTTATAAATTCATTCCATATTGGTCCAGCGCTAGATGTTCCTAGGGCTTTATTATTCATAGGAGAATTATCATTATTTCCGGCCCAAACCCCAACAGTGACCAAATCACATGTTCCCATTGCCCATCCGTCAACATAATTTTGAGTTGTTCCTGTTTTAACAGCCACTTTATAATCTGGGATATATAAAAGAGAATTCCATCCAAACATTGGTGCCCTAGAAGCATTATCAGATAAAACATCCATCATTGTTTCTGTAACTTCAGATGATAAAACTTTTCTAGGAGTATTTTTATTTTCATATATAATATTTCCATTAGAATCTTCTATTTTCAAAATACTAACAGAAGGAACTCTGTATCCGCCATTTGAAAAAACAGAATAAGCAGCCACCATATCTAAAAGATGAACTTCTCCTCCTCCAAGTACTAATGCAAGACCATAATAACCAGGGTCTTTATTTAAGGTAGTTATACCCATTTTTGTTGCGAGTTCTATGGTATCGTCAATGCCTGCTAGATTCTGAAGAACTTTAATTGCAGGGATATTAAGAGATTGATTTAATGCTGATCTTAATGTGACCCATCCTCTAAATAAGCCATCATAATTTTGAGGAATATATTCTTTTCCTCCGTAGACTCCAAAATTAGTTAACTCATCTTTTACAAGCGTTCTATCTGGATTATATCCTTTTGAGATAGCTTCGGCATAAGCAAATGGCTTAAATGAAGATCCGGGTTGTCTATTTCCAAGCGTTGCCACATTAAAAGAAGGAACAAACTTGCAGTCAGTTGTTGGGTTACACCCAATTGGATAAGGTTCTGCCCAAGGATCAGCAGAACCAATCATTGTTAGAATTTCTCCAGTATCTGGATCCATGGCAACAAGTGATGCATTATACGCATTATATGCTTTTGCATTTGTAGTAACTTCTTTTTTTACAATTTCTTCTGCTTTTTCTTGAAGGGTGTAATCAAGAGTAGTATATATTTTAAGGCCTTTTGTTTCTAAAAAATCTCTACCGTAAATTTCTTCTAATTGTTGTTGTACATAGCTTACAAAATGAGGAGCTTTTGTTTGAGGTTTTTTATTAAAAACAATTTCAATATTTTTTGCTTCTTCCGCCTCTTCCTCTGATATATAACCCTCTTGAGTCATTCTTTTTAAAACATAGTCTTTTCTTCCCATAAGTTCATCTATATGATTGCTATATGGCGAATAATACGATGGCAATTGAATAATTGCAGCAAGGGTTGCCGCTTCCTCAAGAGTTATATTTTTTAAAGGCTTTTGAAAATATGTATTAGCTGCTTCTTCTGCGCCATAAATATTAATTCCGAAAGGAACTTGATTAATATACCATTCGAGTATTTGATCTTTTTCGTATCTTCTATCAAGTTCAAGAGCTAAAACAATTTCTTTTATTTTTCTATCAGCTGTTTTTTCTTTTGATAAAAATGTGGACCTAATTAATTGCTGATCAAGTGTTGAGGCGCCTTGGGATAATGAAATTGTTTTTAAATTAACTTTTATAGCTCTTAATATACCTACAAAATCAATACCTTTGTGTTTATAAAAATTAGCATCTTCTGTAGCAATAATGGCATGCTTTAAGTTCATGGGTATATCATTTAAATTTACATATTTTCTTTTTTCCTCTCCATAAATACTAGATAAGAGTATTGTTCCAGTTCTATCATAAATATTAGTATTCTGATTCATGTTTATTTCACTAAACACTTCTGGCCTAGGAAAATCTTTAATTAGAGAAAAAATAAAAATAGTGGCTATAATTGCACCAGCTAAAATAAGCAAAGAAAATGTTTTTAAAGATGTTTTAAATAAGTTTTTGTTTTTCATATTAAATAAGAATAGGATATGGCTATAGCTAAAGCATCTGCTGCATCATCTGGCTTTGGTATTTTTTCAAGCTGAAGCAAATTTTTAACCATTTCTTGGACTTGTTTTTTTTGAGCTCTACCATAACCAGTTACAGCTGTTTTAACTTGAAGGGGGGTGAACTCAAATATTGGAATATTTTGTTTAGAGATGGCAAGCAGCATTACACCCCTTGCTTGACTAACTGGAATAACAGTTTTTGGATTTTTAAAAAAGAATATTTTTTCTATTGCAACAGCATCTGGTTTATATTCTTTAAGTATATCTTCGAGCTCAGAATATATTATTGTTAATCTATCCTCATCCTTTGTGTTAGCCGCTGTTGTTATAGTTCCATAATGCAAACAGCTCAAATCATCCTGATTTGTTTCAATAAGACCATATCCTGTAGTTGCTGTTCCTGGATCTATTCCTAATATTTTCATTCTTCATTTAAGTTATAATAAAAATCCTTAACATCCTCGGACTCATCGAGAGCTTCAAAAAGTTTGTAGTTTTTATCTTTATCTGCATTTATTCTTTCATTTGGAATCCATGAAAGTGAGGCATTTTCAATTTTATAATCCATACTTTCTATATTTTTTCTAACATTATCAAGTTCCTCAACTTTAGTTTCTACTATAAATATATCTTCTGAAATAGAAATGTCATCTGCGCCAGCACTAATTAAATCTAATTCCATTTCTTCGTCATTTTTCTCTCCCTTTTTTACATAAATAAGTCCTTTTTTTTCAAACATCCATCTAATAGCACCAGCTTCTACCATTTTTCCACCATTTTTAGAAATAATTTGTTTTAACTCATTTATAGTTCTGTTCATACTATCGGTAATGCCTTCAATTAATATTGCAACTCCTTCTGGACCATAAGCTTCGAATAAAAACTCTTCCAGAGTTTCTCCCTTAAGTTCTCCGGTTCCTTTTTTTATAGCTTTATCAATACTATCAGAAGCCATATTTGATGCTTTTGCTTTTTCAACAACCATTCTTAATCTTGGATTAAAATCCAAATCACCACCACCATCTCTTGCGGCTATTGTAATTTCTTTCGCAAACTTTGAAAAAATTTTACTTCTTTTTGCGTCTTCTACACCTTTTTTAAATTTAATTGTACTCCAGTGAGAATGTCCACTCATGTTTTTATTTTATTATACTTATACTTATAATTCAAGGACAAAAAAATAAAAAAGTCAAGATTTTGCTTTTTTCAATTTTTAATTGTATAATTTAATTATGTACAGAAAGTCTTTTACTCTAATCGAACTTCTTGTTGTTATAGTAATAATAGGAATACTAGCAGGAGTAATAATGATCTCTACTTCTTCTTCAATTGATAAAGCTAGTATTACTAAACTAAAGGCGTTTTCAGAAACTATTAAAAACAGCATGATGATGAATTTAGTGTCTGAATTTAATTTTGATGAAGGATCGGGAACTTTAACTAAAGACACATGGAGTTCAAATTTCACTGGTCCTCTTGTAGGGTTTGATGTAAACACAACAGCTGGTTATGGAGATACAAATACATATGGATGGATGAGTGAGAATAATTGTATCTCAGGAACTTGTTTAAAGTTTGATACAGCTCAATACATAAATCAAATGACTAATTATCCAGCCATAGGAGACAATAGTTTTACATGGGAATTTTGGGGAAAAACAAATAATATCATAAGAGGGTCAGTTTTATATTTAAATATTTCTAGCATCACTAATTGGCAAGGGGTATTTGATTACCCTCATTCAACGACTAAAAAAGCATTAATATATTTAAGAAATAGTTGTTATAGATATTCAAATAAGGTTATCGATGACGATAAATGGCATCATGTTGTGGGAGTATTTGATAGAAATAAAACGACACCAGATATTTATATAGATGGATTATTAGATAACGGCTCCTCTTCTTATGCGGAATGCTCCACAGTAGGCAGTATTCCTTCAGGAAATCTTTATTTAGCAACAAACAGTTTTAAAGGGGTTCTTGATGAGGTTAAAATGTACAACGAAGCATTAGCATTATCTCAAATACAATATAACTATATTGCAGGTTTGGATCTTTTATTAATAAACAAAAATATATCTAAACAAGAATACAATCAAAGGATTAATGCATTATCAGCATTAAAATAAAAGTATGAATAAAAAAGAGTTAATATATTTTTTAACTCATAATAATATCTTAAAAACAAAAAGCATAATTCAGGCTTTTAAGAAAATAGATAGGAAAGATTTTATTCCAACAAAATATGCTGATGAAGCATATAATGACTATCCTTTAAGTATTGGTTTTAATCAGACAATTTCTCAACCATCAACAGTAGCTCTAATGCTTGAAATACTTAGTCCCAAAAAAGGGGATAGAATTTTGGATGTGGGTTCTGGTTCGGGTTGGACAACTGCTCTTTTGGGATACATTGTAGGTATTAGAGGTAGGGTTTGTGGAGTAGAGCTTATTCCAGATCTTGTTTTATTTGGCAGATATAATTTAGAAAAATATAATTTAGAAAACACAAGAATATATCAAGCAACACAACATCTTGGACTAAAAGAGAAAGGACCTTTTGATAAAATTTTAGTATCTGCAACAGCAAAAGAGATTCCGCAGGAACTAGTTGATCAGCTAAAAGTTGGCGGATCAATGGTTATTCCTGTAAAAAATTCTATTTTTAAAGTATATAAAAAATCTGAAGATAGAATAGAAAAAAAAGAAATTCCTGGGTTTGTTTTTGTTCCTTTAATTTATTGAATTATCTGTTTAGGTAAAGTATAATAATGTAGATATGAATAAACGGAAATCCTTCACTTTAATCGAACTTCTTGTTGTTATAGTAATAATAGGAATACTAGCAGGAGTAATAATGATCTCTACTTCTTCTTCAATTGATAAAGCTAACTTTGCTAAAGCTCAAACATTCTCAAATACTGTTCAAGAAGAACTATTATTAAATCTAGTATCTGAATGGACATTTGATGAACCAGAAATATCTGGAAAAACATTGGATTCTTGGGGGAATAATGATGGATCACTCGGCGGGACAACCCTTCCCTTACTTATAGATAATTGCGTTTCTGGAACATGTTATAATTTTAATGGAGCTGGTTTTATTGATTATGGAAAACCAGATAATTTAAATTTTGACAAAGGTAATTTTTCTGTTTCATTTTGGATTAAGGCTTTAAGTCAAGGGGAAACAAATGGTATTTTGGGAAAAAGAGTAGGGAATTGGTCAGCAATATATCCTGGATTTGAAATATTGATATCTACTTCTCAAATAAGTGTTATTTTTGCTGACGGTGTATTAAATGCTAATGGAGCAGCAATACAAAATGTTTTGAATAATGAGTGGCATTATGTAGTTTATTCTTTTAATAGAAGCTCGAATTTAATTGGATATTTAGACGGAGTTCAAGCTCCTGGAGCAATCAGAAATATTAGCTCTTTTACTGAAAGTATAAATAATAATTATAATTTTGATATAGGAAGAACACAGAATCACGATAGTTATAACATGACTGGGTCAATTGATGATGTAAGAATATACAACGCAGCCTTGTCTACTTCAGAAATCAAACAAAACTACATCGCAGGACTAAACTCAATGCTAAGTAATGGAAACATATCTAATAAAGAATACAATGAAAGAATAAACGAACTAGCCTATGATAAATAGAAACAAACAACAATCATTTACTTTAATAGAACTTCTTGTTGTTATAGTAATAATAGGAATACTAGCAGGAGTAATAATGATCTCTACTTCTTCTTCAATCGGTAAAGCTAACATAGCCAAGCTAAAGGTTTTTAATGATAGCTTCAGAAATGAATCATTGCTTAATTTAATTTCCGAATGGAGATTTGATGATGCGAGTAATATTGTTTTAGATTCTTGGGGAGGAATAAATGCAACAAGTAATTCAACCAGCTATATTACAAAAGAAAGTAATCAATGTGTTGCTGGAGCATGCATTTCATTAAGCGGAGCTCAAGATTTTAAAATTTCAGACAATCAAAAATTCCATTTGGACGATTTAACAATAATGCTTTGGTATTACAAGCCAAGCAGTAATCCTGATTCGTATCCAACTTTTTTTCAAAAAAGATCGCAATCAGGAACGGTCGGTTATTTATGGAGTTGGCTTAGTGATACCAATAAAGAGGATGTTTATTGGCAATATGCTAATGGAACAAGTATGGTATCTCGCAGCTGGGCAAATGTTTTAAACTCTAATGAAACTTGGTATCATTTGGTTTTTCTATATAATCGTAGCGGTCAGAGATTGGGACTTTATGTTAATGGAGAATTTAAGGGTTGGCGTAGTGCTTCTGGCATTTTAAAAATAGATAATGATAGTGATTTAATATTTGGAAGTTATGCTTCTTCTTTGGGTCATTTCATAAGAGGGAAGTTTGACGATATTAGATTGTTTGATAATGTTTTATCAACAGCTCAAGTGAAACAAAATTATGTTGCAGGATTAAATTCTTTACTTAACAATAATTCAATCTCAAAAGAAGAATATTTTCAAAGGATAAAAAATTTAAGTAGTTCTTTTTAATTGTCTTCTAATAAAAACAAGCAATTCTGCAGAAAATAAAGAAATTGCAAAAATTGTTTTTAAAGGATAGTTGTGGTTTTCTTTTTCAATTTATTCGATTGAAGAAATTGATAATTTAGAAGAATTATTTGTTTCAGGAGTTGTCGTAGAAATTGTTATAGATATTCAACTAAGGTTTTTGATGACAATAAATTGCAGGTTTAACAAACCAAAATATATCGAAATAAGAATACAATCAAAGGATCAATGCATTACCAGCATCAAAATAAAAATATGAGCAAAAAGAGTTAATATATTTTTTAACTCATAGCAATATCTTATTGGATTAAAAGAGAAGGGGCTTTTTGATAAAATTTAGTATCTGCAACAGCAAATGATATTCCTCAGGAACTAGTTGCTCAGCTAAAAGTTGGCGGATCAATGGTTATTCCTGTAAAAAATTCTATTTTTAAAGTATATAAAAAATCTGAAGATGAATTAGAAAAAGAAGAAATTCCCGGTTTTGTTTTTGTTCCCTTGATTTATTAATTATCTCAAAATTGTTGACTAATTGTAACAAAATGATACAATTAGGACATAATATGATTCAATTAATTGAGAGACAAAAAAGAATATTAGGATTTATTTCAAAAAATCCAAAAGTTCAGAATAAAGACATTCTTGATCATCTAAACGGCGGGATATCAAGAGCAACAGTTGCAAGAGACCTAGATTTTCTGTGTAAAAATAATTTGATTGAAAGATCAGGTAAAGGAAGGAGTGTTTATTATTCTGAAAAAATATCTAATAAATTACTTTCATACATTGATGTAATTGATTATTTTGAAAAAGACCCTGACGAAAGAGAACTTTCATCAAAAAACTTTAATTTAAAAATTTTTGAAAAAATTAACAATTTATTTTTTGAAGAAGAACTTAAAGAAATAGATGAGTTAAATATTGATTATAGAAAAAGAGTTAAAAAATTAAGCCCGACTATTTTAAAAAAAGAATGGGAGAGGATGATCATTGAACTTTCATGGAAGTCTTCTAAAATTGAAGGCAATACATATGATTTGATTGATACAGAAATATTAATCAAAGAAAATATCGAAGCCCAAGGACATAAGAAAGAAGAAACGATTATGATTTTAAATCATAAGAAAGCTTTGGATTTTATCTTAAAAGAAAAAAATGATTTTAAAAAAATCAGTTTTAGAGATATAGAAGATGTGCATTTTTTATTAACTTCAAACTTAGGAATCAAAAAAGGAATAAGAAATAATCTTGTTGGAATTTTTGGCACAAACTATACTCCACTTGATAATAAATACCAGATTAGGGAGGTTTTAGAAGAATTGATTAAATTAATTAATGAAACAAAACATCCAATAGAAAAAGCTTTGATTATTGGTTTTCTTTTACCATATATTCAACCTTTTGAAGATGGAAACAAGAGAACATCTAGGATTTTGGCAAATGCGGTTTTATTAGCTTATGATTATACTTTACTTTCTTTTAGGAGTATAAACGAAGCTGATTACAAAAAATCGTTAATCTTATTTTACGAACAAAACAATGTGAGATTTTTTAAAGAATTGTTTATAGACCAATTTAAGTTTTCTACTTCAACCTACTTCAGATAATTGTCTTCTAATAAAAACAAGTGTTCCTGCAGAAAATAAGGAGATCGCAAACATTGTTTTTAAAGGATAGTTGTGGTTTTCTTTTTTAATTTCTTCGGTTGAAGAAATATATAATTTAGAAGAATTATTTGTTTCAGGAATTGTTGTAGAAGTGGTAACAATCTTTATGTTAATTTGATTGGGTGAGCCTCCTTTATTTGAACTACTTTGCCATGAATTATCTATTCTTTCTGCTGTTTGTTTTGTTTTATTATCTCCGACAGTCCAACCAGTTTCAAAATCAGCCACATCTATTATATTATCTTTATCATCCTTTAGTATAATTTTTTCTCCTGTATTTTTGATTGAACCAGTAAAAATAAGATCTGCTTTTATTTTAGAAAGGGTAGTATCATCTGTTCTTTCTAAAATGTAAAAACTATTAGCTTTTATTATTCCTTTTAATTCTATTTCTTTTTTGCCAATAATTATTTTATAATTTTCAAGAGAGATGTTTTTATCCGAAGTATTGTATAATTCAATCCATTCATCATTTGCGCTATTTTCTGTACCCATCCATGCAATTTCATTAACCAAAACATCTTTTGCAAAAACAATATTGAAAGAAAACAATAGTACTATTAGTATTAGAGCATTGGAGGTTGGTGAGAAGGACATATTTTTAAATGTTTGTATGTTTTTGGTGTAACAATTCTTCCTTTAGGTGTCCTTTGTATAAGTTCAAGTTGCATAAGATATGGTTCGTATATTTCTAGAATTGCTCTTTCTTCTTCATTTGTTGCTGCTGCAAGTGCTTGTATTCCGACAGGACCCCCATTGAATTTATTTATAATTGTTGATATAATTTTTCTGTCTTCTTTTTCTAGTCCAAGTTCATCAATTTCTAGAAAATCTAGTGATTTTTTTGTAATATCATATGTAATAATGCCGTTTCCTTTTACTTCAGCGAAATCGCGCATTCTTTTTAGAAGTTTGTTAGCAATTCTTGGTGTGAAACGAGATCGCTTAGCAATTTCTTCAACCGCATCATTTTCGATTTTAGTTTTTAAAATCACAGAAGATCTTTTAATGATTTCTTGAATTTCTTTTTCAGAATAAAAATTCAATTGAAATGTAGCTCCAAACCTTCCTCTTAAGGGGGAGGTTATAAGATCTAGTCTTGTTGTTGCTCCAATTAAGGTAAAACGTGGAAGTTTAAGATCAATCGTTTTGGCCATAGGGCCCTTTCCTAAAATTAAACTTAATTTAAAATCTTCCATAGCAGAATAAAGATATTCTTCTATCATATGATTAATTCTATGAATTTCATCAATGAAAAGAATATCACCTTCCTTAAGGTTAGTTAAAATGGCAACAATATCGCCAGATTTTTCTATAACAGGACCAGCAATTACTTTAATTCTGCTTTCTGTTTCGTTTGCGATCAAATTTGCAAGTGTGGTCTTACCAAGTCCTGGTGGACCATAAAACAAAAGATGATCGGGAACTTCATCTCTTTTCTTTGCAGCAGACAAAATAATTTTTAAATTATCTTTTATTTTTTCTTGCCCTATATATGAATTCCATGTTGTAGGTCTTAATTCCGAATCTAAAATATCATCATTTTTAGAGATATTTTTAGAATTACTCTTGACATTATTCATAAACTATGTTATATATTATTTTAGGATTAGAACTATTGTTGAGGCGGGGGTAATTACGGGGATATTCTTCAGTTAATGGGTACTCTGGTTCAGGCTAGACTACACCTCGAGAGTGTCTTTAAACTTTCAGCCAGTACGCTAGAAGTCACCCCCTCCTCAGTAATGGTTCTTTTTTTATCCAGCTACTCTTTTAATTTCATTTAGAGTAGTTTCTCTTTTTAATACTTTAATTAATCCATCTTGCTTTACTGTGGTCATTCCTTTTTGAATGGCTTTTTCTTTTAACCCTACATGTGAGTTTGAGGATAAGATAAAGTTTTTTATTTCATTATCTAATACAAAAGCTTCAAATATTCCAACTCTTCCTTTATACCCAGTGTTGTTACAAAAATCACATCCTTGTGCTTTTGGAATAAGTATAGAATCATTTAATTCTACAAATGGTAATTCTTTTTTTAAAAACTCTAATTCTTCGGAATTAATTTTTTCTAATTTCATACATTTTGGACATACTTTTCTTATAAGCCTTTGAGCAATGATAATATTTACGGCTGGAGCAATATTTGTAGGAGTTTCTCCTAATGCTTCAAGTCTAGCAATTGATGACGTAGCATCATTTGTATGAAGAGTCGATAAAACAAGATGTCCTGTAAGAGCTGCCTGAATTGCAATTTTGGCAGTTTCTTCATCTCTAATTTCTCCTACAAGTAACGTATCTGGATCTTGTCTTACAATCGATCTTAGTCCTGATGCAAAATCATAACCCCTACTTTCATTTACCTGAGTTTGAGTAATTCCATTTAAGTGATATTCAATAGGATCTTCGATAGTGATAACTTTATTATCAGGTCTACTTATTTTTTTTAAAAAAGCATAAAGTGTGGTTGTTTTACCAGATCCTGTAGGGCCAGTAACAATGATCATACCGTTTGGCTTTTCAATTTCTGCATTAAAAAGTTTTTCCAAATCAGGTCTTAATCCTAATTCCTCTAAACTAATTAAGTTTTTAGGATTTAAGATTCTCATAACAACAGCTTCTCCGTATTCAGATGGGAGAGTTGAAACTCTGATTTCGATTTCACTTTCTTCGAATTTAATCGAAAATCTGCCATCTTGAGGTTTTTTTTCGATATTCAGCTTAAGTTTACTTAATAGCTTTATTCTTGATAAAAATTTTTTATAACGTTCGTTTTCTATTTCAGCTATACTTACAAGCATTCCATCTAACCTTGCTCTTATAACAGTTTTTTCTTGAGAGGGTTCTATGTGTATGTCAGATCCTTTTAAAATAATAACGCCTGACATTATTATTTTTAATAAATAAGTAATGTCTTTATCTAAATTATCTAAAAATAACTCTTCTAATTTTTTAAGATGTAAAATATTGTCTTTAAAAAATTGTTCTTCTTCTTTAGAGATAATTATTTCTCCTACGATTTCCTCCATATTATTTTAAAATATTTAATACTTCTTGTTTGTCTAAGTTTTCTTTAGAAAAAATACCTCCATTATTTTTAATTTGAGCATTAAAGTGGTTTTTTATTTTTTCTAATACATCACTATTTTTAGAATAAAATATGCAGTGTTTATTATTAAAAATTAGTATAAAATTAGGTATAAAAAGATAGTCTTTTATAATCTGAAGTATAAAAGGAATATCTAATTCATTTAAGTTATTTATTTCAGATAAATATATATTTTCTTTAAATTCTGTTTTATTTAAAACAGAAATAAAACTTTTTATCTTGTTAACTGTATCGAGTTTACCTCCTTTTTCTGTTAATTTTTGAATTGTTCCTATTTCTCCTTCTTTAACACCTGCAAGAAGAACTGAGGCAATATTTTTATCAATAATGTTTTCATCTAAATTATTACATAAAACTTTTGAAACAGAGGCGCCGTTTTCAATCAAATTTATCTGTCCAAATCTTTTATTTAAATGGCTATTATCAATATTAATTATTTTTACATTATTAATATTTGTAAAATCATTTGAAGCATTTTCAAGTTCTTTTAAATTTTTAAAACCAATCCCTATAATCAAATCACAGCAAGGACTTTCTTTTGAGTTAATTATTTCACACTTAAGATTTTCTGAAGAAATATCTTTATCTTGTGGGGTTAAAAACAGTTTTATGCTTTTATCAGTCTTTTCATAAAATATATCAGAGATTTGTTTATTTACACTTAAAACAATTTGGGGGATGGTTTTTAGTTGAGGGAAAATAGGTAAATTTTTGTTAAGCTTATAATAAGCTTGTTTATTAAGTTTTTTGGTGATTAAAAAAAGCACTAGAGCAGTTGCTACAAAGTCTACATTTTCATGATCAGCAATAACAATTCCAATGTTTTGTGATTTTTTTAAATCTTCAATCATTGTTTTAAAGTTAGTTCATTTTTAGGCAAAAGTCAATGTAGACTTTATTATACTAATAATGTATAATGGAACTAAGATAAATTATCGGTTCCATTGGACAAATTAAATATGGATAGTCTAATAGCAAAATTATATCAATCATCTAAAACAATCTTAACTAGTAAAGATTTGGCTTTGATTTGGAACATAAATAATAAAGAAAGTTTATACTCTACAACTGCCTATTATGTTAAACGAAAAGTTTTGAAAAGATTAACTCGTGGAGTTTTTGCTAAAAATAAAAACTATAATGTTAAAGAATTAGCAACTAGCATTTATACTCCTTCTTACATTACTTTTGAAACCGCTCTTCGCGAGGCTGGTGTTATTTTCCAACATTATGATACGACTTTTGCTGCTGGTCCATATTCCTTAACTAGAAAAATAGACGGGTCAATTTTTGTTTTTAGAAAATTAAAGGACGAAATATTGTTTAATTCAGCTGGTGTCATTAGCGAAGATAACTATAGCATTGCTACCACTGAAAGAGCATTTTTGGATATGATTTATTTATTTCCGAATTATTATTTTGATAATTTAAAATCAATAAATTGGGAAAAGTGTGTGGAAATTTCAAAGATTTATAATAACAAACAAATGATAAAGCGTTTGGCTAAATATCAAAAAAAATATGCTTAATAAAGAAAAACATCAATTAATAATGGGAAGAATTTTGAAAGATATTTATTCCGATATTTCCAGTAGTCCACTTTTGGGATTTAAGGGCGGTACTTGTGCCTATTTTTTCTATAACTTACCAAGATTTTCAGTGGATTTAGATTTTGATTTATTAGTAGTTAACGAAGAAAACAAAAAACTAGTTTTTGAAAAAATTGTTAAGATTTTAGAAAAGTACGGTCAAATTAAAGATCAATACATTAAAAGATTTACAATTTTTGTTTTACTTTCTTATGGCGATGACGATCATAATATTAAAGTCGAAATTAATATTAGAAATGTAGCGAAAAACATTAAAGATTATTATGAGGTGAAGGAATATCTTGGTATTTCTATACTTGCGGCTGAAAAGGATTATCTATTCGCAAGCAAGCTTGCTGCTTTGACATCAAGAACTGAAATTGCTATGAGAGACATTTATGATATTCATTATTTTGCTCAGAATAATTGGGATATTAATGCTGAGGTTATCAAAGAAAGAACTGGGAAAACAATCAAGGAATATTTAGCAGATTGTATTGTTTTTATTGAGAAAATAAAAGACAATCAGATGTTGCAAGGCTTGGGTGAACTTATTGACAGCGAGAAAGAAAAAACATGGATAAGAAACCATTTAAAAACCGATTCTATCTTTATGCTCAAAAATTATATGTCAGTGTTAAAATAATAGAAATGGAATATATTACTAATTCAGAAAAGGAAACAAGGGGTTTAATTAAAGAGATATTAAACATTTCTCCTTTTTTAAATAATGCAACAGTCTATATTTTAGAGGGAGATCTTGGAGCAGGAAAAACAACTTTTGTAAAAGGGCTCGAAGATATGTTTAACATACAAATCAAAAGTCCTACATTTAATATAATTAAAAGGTACAAGATAAACTATAAAGGATTCAAGAACTTGTACCATATAGATTTTTATAGAGTGCACGATGTGGAAGGATTAAATTTTGAAGAAATTTTAAAAGATAAACAAAATTTAATTTTTATTGAATGGGGAAGCAATGTTAAAAAAAGTATTCCTGATTTTGCAAAATGGATATTTTTTGAATATATAAATAAGGGTAAAAGAAAAATAATCTATGAATCAAATTAAAATAATTAATTTAGTAGTTTGGTTTTTATTTGTTATAGGAATTATGACTATAATAAACTTTAGCACAGATAATTCTTTGGCAAGTATTTATAAAGTTTTTAATCCTTGTGATATAAAAAATATAAACAATTGTTCAAATAATGAGTTAAAAATATTAATTTTAGAAAACTTGGAATAATATATTTGCATTCTAAAATTACTTTGATATAATGTACTCAATAATAACTTAAACAATAATGTGTCTTATGCAAAAGAATATAAAACAGTCCTCTTTCACCTTGATTGAACTTCTTGTTGTTATAGTAATCATAGGAATCCTCGCAGGAGTAATAGTAGTATCAACAAACTCATCAATAACCTCTGCTCAGAATACAAAACTAGTAGCAGAACTTTCTAATTTGTCTAAATCTCTCGAAGGATACAGTAGTTATCCCAAAGGTAGTCTCTGCATTGAAGACACATCAAACAACTCATCCTTTCTATCATATCTAGGACTAGAGAATTACCCTAAACACCCAAACTATCCCACCAATGGAACAGCATTAACAACAAATGACTGTTTTTTGTATTTCTCTGATGGTGAGAACTATTCTATTAGAACTCCTGCAATAGGAAACAATGGTTACTTAATACAAGAATCAAGATATCCTAAAACGCAAGATTTGGTAAAATCTTGTGAATCAGGCTGGATACCTTTTGGTAATAGATGTGTTATGCAATATGAGGCTAAAGCAAAAAGTGATGCAGATAGTTCTATTGATGCAGATGGACTAAGCGTTTCATTAAGTACATATTCTCCAGCATCAGTTTCAGAAGGACAACCATGGAGAAACGTTTCACAAATAGACGCAAAAAAAGCTTGTGAAAAGATCGGAGCTCATCTTGTAACTAATGTGGAGTGGATGGCAATAGCTAGAGACATTGAACAAGTAAAAAGTAATTGGACAGGAGGAGCAGTTGGTTCAGGAGTTCTCAAAAGAGGTAATGTAGGAGATACAGCAACTGGAGATTATGATGGAACAGACCCTGAGTCAGGAATACTTAACGACTTAGCTAAACTAACTTTAAGCAATGGCAAACAGATATATCATTTTTCTGGAAATGTTTGGGAATGGGTGGATGATAAGATAGAATGTAAAGCATCCTCTTGTCCTAATACACTTATGCCTTATGACTCTACTCCAGCATCAGAATGGATAGAGTTTACAAATATTAATACTTGGGGAAAATATTCACGGGCAGAGTTAGGTCCAAAAGGAGCTTATACAGGAGCAAACGGAGCTGGAAGAATTTATACAGACTTTGATCCTGCAGCAGGATCTTCAGATACTTATACTCACGCGTTTCGACGCGGCGGGTTTTGGAACTACACGTCTAACGCTGGAGTCTTTGCACTCAATCTGGACCTTTCGCCTTCGAGCTTGAGCACGAGCATCGGGTTTCGTTGTGCCAGGTAATCGTCTGATAGTCTGAAAGTGTATTTTTCTTGTAGAAAAATACCCCGTATTTTAGAGGAAAAAAGCATTAAGATAAATTTTGATTTTTAAAAATTGAATATGAATCATGAAAAATTAATATTGTTTCAAAAAACATATGATTTAATCTTAGAAATCCATCCGGTAATTACAAAATTTCCGAAAAATCAGAGATTCGTATTAGGTCAAAAAATAGAGAATACATTAATTACTATTTTAGAAATAGTAATTGTAATAAACTTAGGAAAAGCAACAGCGAGTTATTTTAAAAAATTAGATATAGAAATTCAAAAATTGAAAATTTTCATCAGGCTTGCAAAAGATTTTACTTTTATTAATTTAAGGAAATATGCAAGCCTTGAAGAAAAGGTTATTGAAATAGGAAGACTTTTAGGAGGCTTTCAACAAGTTCTCATTTAATCTATTTCAAAGGGGTAGAGCCGCACAAATAGGTTCGCGTTTCTACGCGGCGGGAATTGGAACAACACGTCTAACGCTGGAGTCTTTGCACTCAATCTGAACAATTCGCCTTCGAACTTGAACACGAACATCGGGTTTCGTTGTGCCAGGTAGTTTAGGGCCAGAATCAATCAATTTACGAATTGTTGACAGAGCCATTAAAAAATACTGGCTTTATTCCTTTCCGAGTAGATTAACTTAATCAAAAGGGAAAATATTGGGCCTGTACCTATAATTAGTTTTAGTAGATTTATTCGAACATCCTAATTATCTTAAATAGGCCTTTTATTTTTGCTTAAAAAGAAAAAATGAAACGAAAAGGCAATTTTTATAAAGAAATTTATTCATTTAATAATTTATACAAATCGTATTTAAAAGTTAGAAAAAGCAAAAGGTACAAAAGAGAAATATTAGAGTTCTCTTTTTATTTAGAGGAAAATTTATTTAAGATCCAAAAAGAATTAAAAGAAGAAACTTACACTCATGGAGGTTATAGAAAATTTATTGTAAGAGATTCTAAAAAAAGAGAAATCAAAGCTCCGCAAGTAAGAGATAGACTAGTGCATCACGCTCTTTGTAACTTAATCATACCTTTTTTTGATAGCACTTTCTATTATTATTCTTATGCCTGCAGAAAGGGGAAGGGTAACCGTAAAGCAGTTTGTGATTTTAAAAGGAAGTTAAAAAACAAAGAAGAGTTTTTTTGTTTTAAGGCAGACATTTCTAAATATTTTGATAGCATTAATTCAACTATTTTATTTGAATTAATAGAAAGAAAAGTCAAAGACAAAAAAGTTTTAAATTTGATTAATATCATTATTAAAAGTAATGATAAAGGAATTCCGATTGGAAATTTAACTTCTCAATTATTTGCTAACATTTATTTAAATGAAATGGATCAATTCATTAAAAGAGGTTTAAAGGCTAAATGTTTTTTTAGATATATGGATGATTTTTTAATACTTAGCAAAGATAAAAAATTTATTAAAAAGCTTAAAGATGAACTCGAAATTTTTATAAAGTATAAGCTAGATTTAAATTACAAAGAAAAAGCAACTAATATTTTTCCTGTTTCAAATGGAATAGATTTTCTAGGATACATTATTTTTGAAAAGTACGTATCGCTTCGGAAAAAGACAGTTTTAAAAATGGTTAAAAAGATAAAAATACAACCAGTCAAAAAAGCTTTAAATGCATGGAAAGCTTACACAAAGAAAACAAAATCTTTTTTGCTTTTTAAAAGCATTTTTAAAAACAGGCAAGAAGGAGCCTATACATTATAATCTTAAAAAGATTTAAGAGAACAATTTTTTAAAAATCTTAATTAAAAATGTTAAAAGTATTTCTTTTTATCATTTTTTTTGTAATAATAAATTAATGGAAAAAATAATTATTATAGACAGCAATTCAGTTATCCATAGAGCATTTCATGCACTACCTCCTTTAAAAAATAAAAAAGGAGAAGTTGTGAATGCCGTTTATGGGTACTTAACTTTTTTATTTAAAGCAATTAGGGAACTTGAACCAGACTATATTGCGGCCTGTTTTGATGTTTCGAAATGTACTTTTAGAAGAGAGATGTTTGAAGAATACAAGGCAAAAAGACAAAAGGCTCCAGATGAGTTATACAGTCAAATACCTCTTGTAAAAGAAGTTTTGAGAAAATTTAATATAGCTATTTTTGAAAAAGAGGGTTATGAGGGAGATGATTTGATTGGAACAATATCTAAAAAAGAAAATGGTAATTTAGAAAAATTAATTTTATCAGGAGATTTAGACAATCTTCAGTTAATAAATGAAAATGTTAAAGTGGTTTTTTTAGGAAACAAAGTTAATACATTAAATATATATAATATTAAAAAAGTAGAGGAAAAATATGAGCTTCATCCAGATCAGATCGTAGATTTTAAAGCCTTGAGAGGAGATGCTTCGGATAATATTCCGGGAGTTTCAGGTATCGGAGAAAAAACAGCAATAAGTCTTCTTAAAGAATTTGGAGATTTAGAAAATATATATAATAATATAGATCTTATTAAGGGAAAGATAAAAGAAAAGTTGATTGAAGAAAAGGAAAAAGCTTATTTAAGTAAGGAACTTGCTAGAATATTAACTAATGTTGAGTTTGAGTTTGATATAAATAAATGTAAGTGGGGAGATTTTGAAAAAGAAGAAGTTATTGAAATGTTTGAGGAGTTTGGGTTTAAAAGCTTAATTCCTAAAATCCCAGGAGGATCAAAAGGAGATAACTTGAAATTGTTTTAATTATGAATAAAAAAGAAAATAACTTTGCATATATAGATGGAAATAATTTATATAGAAGTATATCTGATTCTGGATGAAAAATAGATCTTATTAGATTTAGGAAATGGCTTTCTGATAAATATGATGTTAAAAGAGCATATTATTTTATTGGAATGATTCCTAAAGAAAAAGACTTATATGTTTTTCTTCAAAAAGCCGGATATATATTAATTTTCAAAGAGGTTGTTTATAATGATATAGGTGAACCTAAGAGGAATTGTGATACAAATTTAGTTTTAGAAGCAGTAAAGGATTATTATGAAAAATCTTGCGACAAGCAAATATTGGTTGCAAGTGACGGTGATTATGCTTGTTTGGCAAAATTTTTAAAAGAAAAAAACGGTTTGAAAACTGTTCTTTCCCCAAGTTTAAGACAAAAGTGTTCAATATTATTAAAAAGGTTAAATGTTCCGATTGTATTTTTATACGATGTTAAGAATAAGGTAGAAATGAAAAAACCCCCGTTAAGGACAGAACCTTAAAAGGGTTTCTTTCGTGGGGATTTATACTTTGATGTTACATTGTTAAATCCTTATTGTCAAGCATTTGTATGCGTCCATAACATATTGGACTTTTGCTTATCTTTAATCTTGTTACAAATGTACTCCATAGGAGACACTTGTGCAAGTGCGTAATGCGGTCTTTCTAGATTGTACCATAATAGATAGTCCATG
>Ga0208462_1000986_pt1 | contig 22048 bp, 19 predicted proteins | sample AD_SCU001_MetaG_FD_184452 | JGI IMG/M metagenome (GOLD analysis project Ga0208462, IMG submission 184452) | Active sludge microbial communities of municipal wastewater-treating anaerobic digesters from China - AD_SCU001_MetaG (SPAdes) (version 2) | ecosystem: Engineered > Bioreactor > Anaerobic...
CGACACGGAGAAGGTCGTCAACGAGAACGGCGAGCAGGTGACGGTGGCGCTCCAGCGCGACCGGCCGCTGGTCCGCTACTACAAGGTCTTCAACCTCTCGCAGTGCGAGGGCATCGAGGTCGAGCAGGCGGGCGAGGTCCGGCCGGTCGCCACCTGCGAGGACCTCATCGCCCGCAACCGGCCCCGGGTCGGTCCGGGCGAGCCGGCCTACTACCCGGCCGGCGACCGGATCGCCATGCCGGCACCGGACCGGTTCGCCGCCCCGGAGGCCTACTACGCGGCCTTCTTCCACGAGTTGACCCACTGGACCGGGCACGCCTCCCGGCTGAACCGGCCGGGGATCACCGAGCCGATCCGGTTCGGCAGCGAGCGGTATAGCCGGGAGGAGTTGACTGCGGAGATGGGCGCCGCGTTCCTCTGTGCGATGACCGGCACCGACGTGCCGGTGGCCGAGAACCAGGCGGCCTACATCGCTGGGTGGCTCCGGCATATCCGCGACGGGTCGGCGGCCGACGTGATCCGGGCGGCCGCGGATGCACAGCGGGCCGCGGACTTCCTCACCGGGGGCGGTGAGGGGGCCACTTCTTTTTCGGGCGGCGTGGCCGGGCGAGCAATCTCGCTCGTTGCACTCGCTTCGATGCCTCGCCCTGGCTCTCCTCGGTGTCCGGCACCTCTGACGCCCTCACCTGCTCGCTCCGCTCGCTTCGTGACGGCCACTCTCTGACCGCCGCTCGCATCACCGGCTGGCGCCGACATGCTCGCGGCTTTGAGATCAGGCGCTTGTTCCCGTTACCCATCTATTATCCGATGTCGCCTGATACACGAGGCTATCACAGCTGGCCGCTCTCCTCACCGGAGGAGGTAGTCGACACCCCGCTTACCTGCATTACCGATAAGCACTTGTAATGGAGCTTTTTAGGAGATTCAGAAAGGCACATTTTGATAAAACACATCACTTGCCCAGAAAATGGATCCAAACCACTAAATGCGAACACGTAGAGGGATCTCTTGATCAGAACCACTGGCGCGTATGAAGCAATCAAAGAATTTAGGTCCCTTAGATGCTATACCTGGCCTATATCTACTATGTATTATCGCGATTTTTATCTTTGGACCATGGGTTTTGTACCTGATCCTTTCTCTCATCGCAACTTATGTAGTGGCAATTATTTATCAAAAATATTTAAAATTAAGCCGAGAGAAGCAAGCAAAAATCGAAGATGTTGTACGACGCATTCACAACATAGATCAGGAAAGGATCGACGTACAGAACGCTTGGGTTCAGGCAGAAAAGCAAAGAGGGAACTATGTTCGGGATGCTCTTTTGTATTACGACTCTATCGACATACAGCCTGGAATGCATCTTGGCTATAAACCAAAGTCCAATAGATTTAAAAAACAATTGGCAGAGGCAGAGCAGGTTTTCCAGCAACTTCTAAATCTATGCGAGCGCGAATGTCTCGAAAAACAAAATGAATTTAAAATCCAAGAAAACCTCAAAGATATTCGTTCCCTTGAAGAAAGAAGAATAAACATTCAGGAAGCGTGGATTCGATTAGAAAAGCGGAGGAAGGGGGCAAATCACCTTGAATCTCTTGCATATTATAGCACGATCTCAGATGCACCAGGTGCACATTCACACTACCGCCCTTCGGCAGAAAAAAAGGAAGACCAATTAATTGAAACAAGGGATATAATTTCTCAACTACGGACATTGTTTGAAAACGAACACATGCATAAGGAAAAAGAATACAAAGAGTATAAAAGCGCAAATAAGGGATATGGTTTACACAGTGGTCAGTACTACCAATATGACTATAATTACCTCAAGGACTTATATGGACTATAACCGGAGATCCATCTTTGGTTCTGCTGGAGTGCTTTACAATCCTTGAAGCCCCGACTTCACGTCTGTCAACATACCAACCGCCAGAAATTCCAGCGGAAATCCGTCGAGAAAACGACCCTCGCAGAAGCCCTCAGACGGCAGATCTTGAGCCGACCCATTTAAAAATCCTCCAAAAAGGACTCTCGCTCATACCGTCGGTATGGCCTTCCAATCCTGTCGTATTTTGGAAATCAGGGTGACATCCCCCATTTAATTCCAATGCCAAAATCCACCCTCTGAAACCTTCGTTAAAATCGAAAAGAGCCCTAAATTGCCCTTTTTCGGGACGGAGAGAGAGGGGGATACCCCTTCTCACCCCAGTGCGGGCACCGCGTCCGCCCAGGTCTCGACCGCGGTCCGGATGGCGTCGTCCTGGTAGGACGAGATCCGGACGGTCTTGCGGGTGAAGGTGACGTAGTAGTCGTCACCCGCCGGGTCGTGGCACTTGAGCTGACAGTAGTAGGCCTCGCCGGCGAAGTTCCGCTCGGCCACCCCGCCCATCGCGGTCGCAATGGCCGCGTTGCCCATCGCCACCGCGGCGTTTGCATCGAAGGCGGCGATCGTCGGGGACTGCAGGGAGACGGTCCCGACGCGCTTGCCGGTCTCCTCGTTGATGAAGTTCACCTTCGCGGTATAGTGCTCGCGGTTCCGGACGACGGCATCGATGAGCTGGCCGCCGGCGTCAGTGTGGTCGACGCACCCGAAGGGGTTGTCCTCGATGACGGTCTCGATGAGGTTGTCAAACGACGTTACATCGGCGATCGGGACGGCGAGGTCCCGGACCGCCGTCTTGTTGACGGTCTTCTGCACGAAGTCTGCCATGGTTGGTACTTCCTGCCTGCATGCTCCCGGGAATATGACAGACAAGCATAGGATATGCCTTCCAGTAATATTAGCCTGACTTTATCTTAGACCGCAGATCTGGCCGGGATTCCTATGTATATCCTTTACGGTCAGTCTTTTGGGGTCCGGTGGCACATAGTCCTCCGGGAGGGTTACCAGGATGACCGGGGAAAAGACCACCCGGGAGCTCGTCTACGAGACGAACCGGGATGTAAAGTGGATCTGCCGGGCGCTCCAGAGAATGGAGGCGCAGGACGAGGAGTTCGAGGCCCGGATCCGGGCGCTGGAAGGCTGGCGAGCCGAGAAAGTGGGCGAGGAGCGCCGGCTCTCGACGATGAGCGCCGGGGCCGGCGGGGTCGTCGGCGGCGTGGTGGCGGTGCTGGTGAAGATGCTCGGCGGATGATAGGGCACACCAGATCTTCGGGCGTAATTCCCTCTGGTGGACAAAGCAATGGCAATATGAGCGCAAAAGGTCTCCCAGCACAACTCCTTTTTCACTTTCACCATGCGCGCGGCTCCCGCTTAAATAACCGCCTCCCGACGATCCCTGTATGAGAACGCGATTCCTCATGTCCGACCAGACACTCTTCCGGAGCATCGATGTCTTCGAGATCGATTACGCTCCGGAGTTCTTCAACTACCGCGAAAGCCAGCTCAACGACCTCGCCTACCAGATCCGCCCCGCACTCGAAGGCGGGCGGGCTCTCTCCGCCATCTGCAGGGGTCTGCCCGGAACCGGGAAGACGACCAGCGTGCTCCGGATCTTTGCCGAGCTCGAGCAGACCACAAAGAAGATCGTGCCGGTCTACGTGAACTGCCAGAACGACCGGACGAAGTACATGGTTTTTTCGCGGGTTTATGCCGCGATCGTCGGCCATGCTCCGGCACGGACCGGGATCTCGATCCGGTCGGTGATGGACGCGATCGGCGGCGCCCTGCAGCGGCAGGAGAAAAGCCTGATCGTCTGCCTGGACGACGCAAACCTGCTCCACTACAACAACACGCTGGGGGATGTCGTCAACTCCCTGCTCCGGCTGCACCAGGACTATCCGGGCGTCCGGGCGGCGGTCTTTGCGACGGTCAGCGATATGAACCTCGATCTCGCGAGCGATCTGAGCAAATGGGTCCTCTCGCCGTTCCGCCCCTCCGATATTTACTTCCCGCCCTACGACGCCGACGAGATCAGGGGCATCCTCCAGGACCGGATCCGGATAGGGCTCTACCCGGGCGTGTTCTCAGTACAGATGCTGGACCGTATCGTCGAGCAGACGATGGAGTCGGGCGACGTGCGGGTGGGGCTCGACCTGGTGAAGCGGGCGGTGCTGAACGCGGAGTGCGCCGCCCGCACCGAGGTCATCGAGGAGGATATCACGAAGGCCTATGAGCAGGCGAAGCACATTCACCTCGCCTGCACGGTCCGGGCGCTCTCGGCGGACGAGCGGCTGCTGCTCCGGAGGATTGCGGAACTGTCGCAGGAACAATCTGGCCCGCTGGTCTCCGGCACGATCTATACTGATGGGGAGGGCAAGCCGAAGGTTAGCTACACGGCTTTCTTCAAGCGGCTGCAGAAACTCGACGCCCTGCGGCTGGTCGACCTGATCCGGGTGCAGGCTGGCGGGAGGACGAGCGAGGTCGTCCTGCGGTATGAGCCGGAGAAGGTGGTGCAGATCTGCGGGAAGCGGGGCGCCACCAGGGCTTGAGGAGGCGGCACCTGTTTGTGATGTTAAAGATCTCTCCATTTTACTATCGAGGCGCCGGCGGGGACCTCGACCGGCAGACCACACTCCCTCGCGGTCGTGGCGTCTGCCTGATCTCTTCTTCCGGTTTGGGCACTCTGACGGCCGCGACCGGCTCGGAGCTCGCCGGCCGCCGCCTGCAGGGGTGCGCGCTCCGCACCGTGCTCTCGCACCGTGCTCCGCGCGGGAGGCGGTGGCCCTGCGGGGCCACCCCCTCTATTACAAGTGTTTCGGATGGTTCGATCCGGTTCGGGCAGATGTTTTCCCCATCCACGGCCTATCGCCCCGCACTGCCCGCCCCCCGAGGGGGCGGGAGGAGGCGCGGAGCGCCGGGCGGTGGGGGTCGTTTGAGGGGTGGCGCAGGGCCACCCCTCCGTGCGAGGAGCGTGGTGCGCAGCACGACGCGACGAGCACTTTCCAGCAGACGATGACCGGCGAGTTCCGAGCCGGTCATGGTCGTCTACGGCCCCAGACCGGAAGAGAAGATCAGGCAGACGCCACGACCGGAGGGCGGCGAGGGGCACGCAGTGCAGCGCCGGAGGTGCGACCCTCGCTGACCGGAGGGAGTGTGGTCTGCCGGTCTAGGTTTCCGTCGACTACCATGATCGAGAGAATCCTATCCACTAGCGACGAACGAAAAGCATGTCAGTTTTGGGGTCTGATTCCCTTCCCCCCTGACTGGGGGAACGACTGGGTCCGTTATCCGTAGATCGCCAGAATGGCGACGAAAATTGTGATCTGTGGATGAAGAGCAACGATGATGACACCACTACGGTGAGTGCCCTGCACCTACATAGTGATGCCTTATGCGAAAGAAGTCAAATCTGGCCTATGGCTTATGGCACGCTGGCTCGCGATAGCTAACTAGGAGAACTCGGATAATGTCATCCAAAAACACATATGGAGGGTGCCGAGGCACAGCGTCAATGTGATCAGCTGAGTACAACTTGGCGGTACGGCCTGGGTCTATGTTGGAGCGCAAGCTAGTCAACAGGGAAGTTCTCCCTTCGGCGATCACTGGAGTTTTCGGGGTGGCACCGAAGATGTGCGAGGACTCATCGCGAATATTTAACTCGTCAGCGAGACTTATCGACGAGGTCTTCCCGCGCCGGATCAAACTTAGGCTATCACAGTTCTTAGCCCTCCAATAAGTTTAAGTCATTGATCCCAGACTCCCAGTTCATCCCGAACAAGAAGATACGGTCCAGTCATATCCGCGGGCAGGCAATGTGGCAGATCTCAGAAGAGGATTATCATCTGGAATTTCGTAGTTGAACTTGGATACCTTATCGTCCATCGGATTAAGTGATCAAAACATTTTTGGATAGAGCTGATAATCGTATGCGGGGAAGAAATGATGATACAAGAGCAGTGGTATTGGATAGCAGAATTTCCGGACCTCGGAAACGATCCTGTAGCTGCACTCATAGAAGAGATGAGTTCCGAGAACCTTGAAACTCGTTGGAAAGCAGCGTGGGCACTTGGGCACTTTAACGATAAGCGAGCAGTTGAGCCTCTTATTGAAGGTCTGCAGTATTCAGACCCTACATGCGAAGCATCTGACTGTGAGGACCTAAATAATATCTCGGCATGGGCTCTGGGGAGGATTAAAGACGCAAGAGCTGTCGAGCCACTTATTCAGGCTTTATCACATGAAAAATTTCATTTGAGGACCATTTCCGCATGGGCTTTAGCGGAGATTGGGGATAAGAGGGCAATAGAGCCTCTCAAAGAGGCTTTAAAAACTGATGAATTTGAAGTCGCCTGGGAAGCCTCGATGTCATATGCAGAGGGAGATGACAACCCTGCAGTCTGGCGAATAGGTTGCTTTATCGATAATTATATTATTTACCCAGATAATGTTTCTCCAATTATCAAGGCTCTTTTGAAACTCGGCGTAAATCAGGAAGAGATAGATCAAATAATAAACCAAACAAATGGGAAAAATTAACTAGATTATATGATGCATCGTTGCATGTTAGACAACCTATAGATCCCTGAAAATAGTTGGAGAGGAATAGATACACCCTCTCCTTCGCATAAGCAATAAACTGTTTTCTCACGCTATAGGACCTTGCGAAAATTTACCTCTAAAAAACCCACGTCTTTTTAAATTCGAGCGGCATAGAGCATCACATGACCTCAGAGGCAACCATTAGAGACCTCCTTTATCCAACAGAATGGATGTTTCGGTTTTTCATTGCAGCCATGCTCATACGTATCGCAAGCCCACAGTGGACATATGCGTTCCCAAATTTGGCTGATGGATTCCTCTTCCCGTTAGGGTACTGCCTACTCTTTATCGCGGGGATAGGAACATTCGTGATACAGGTCTGGGTTGGGGTGAAGTACCTTTCTTCAAGGAGACATGATGTACCCCTACATCAGTGAAGAAGAGCGCAAGAAGGCAATCCAATATCTCGTCGAGACAGTTCCTAGAGAGACGCTACTGCAAATTTACGAAGAGATATTGAGAGAGCCTGATTGGCTGATCATGCAGCACTTTGGGATGGGTGTCGAGATTCGGAACCTGCTCCGCGCCAAGGGCTTTGCGTGGGATGACACCGACATGGATCATGCGTGGGAGCCGATCACGTTGGAGGCGGTCCGAAAGGTGTACGGGGAAGTTCGATATGCCCTTTTTTCAGAGACTTGACGAGCGTGGTTGAGGGTGAATACCTGATTTACACCCCATACCAACTGTCAGATTTCATGCCAGCCGGCGCTCTGCGCTCAACCGTGCATGGAACTGCATCGGCAGACTTCATCTCGACGAAAAACCTCTGATTTTGACTGATGATCAGGTCGTCCGGGATTGTAGGATCATCAGCCTGGTATAGTGGGATCTGCACATACCAGAAGATTGGATCTTGCCCATCATTGCCTATGGAATGCCAGAGAGCCGCTCCTTTGTATGTCTGCATGGCCTCAGCGGTCGACACCGTTACGACGATCTGCTCTACGTCGATATCAGTGTCTTGAGGGACCCTCACCGTAATGACAATGTAGCGTATGCTGTCGCCAGAGGCACTTGCCTGCACCATAATGGGTTCAACGATCTGGACAATAGAACCGACCTGCTGCACCGCCGAGTAAACAGTCTGCTCTGTTCGCTGGGTCGTGAAGAAACCCGCACCGAGCGCCACATAGGCAAAGACGGAAGCCACGACAATAAAGGCAATGAAGACCATCGCTGCCTCCAGACCGGTGAAAGCTCTATCATCGGGTGCAAAAGGTTTCATGCCTATCTCCGTTCGCAACAAATCAGTGATAAGTCTCAGTTCCTATGTTTACTGGATTGATGGGCAATTATTTGAACATATGGCAATTGATACGGCAAAATGGCGCAATCAAATCAGCCATATCCCAAACAAACTTAAGACATCAGGTTCTTGGTGTTGGACTCCGCAACATTTCTACATGGAGATACGCACCGTTGGCAGATACTTGGTAGCACTCTTTATCATCGGGACCCTCCTGACTACCGGTTGCACTTCATTTCTGCCATCCGGTGACGATCAGACCAATTCAGATGCCTACCCTCGCTCTTCACTTGAGATCGTATCACCGATCCACTATCGGGGGACAGCGGCGAATGAATCAGACACAGCGGTTACGATGCTCATTCTCAATCTGACAGTCCCCCCAGAAGCGATAGTATCTAGCATTTCGGAGCAGGACCAAGGGTTCAACGTCACACAGATGTACATCACGTATACAGACGGCCGTGGCCTCTATATCCTTGAGCCTGGAGAGTACTCCATATCCCGACAAGAAGACAGAGATGGCGACAACGCACTCACAGTGAGTGAGGTTATAGAACTGATTTTACCCCTCCAGCAACCCATACCCGCGAACACCAATGTCAATGCTGAGTTCTGGATTCCCTATCACGGAACGTTGACGCTCTCATTCTCCACACCAGAGGCGATAGAACTCTTTGGGCAGGTAACTGAGTTTACTGCTGCGCCTTTTGTCCCACACTGATAGGGCGTTAGAATATCACCGCACCCCCTCCCCGTCCGCTCCACACCTGAATCGGTCGGACGTAGCACATCTCACAGACGTTTATCTGTACCTCCTAGGGGCGGTAAACCGCCCTCCCCCGCCCCGCACACGTCACACCGGCCCGAGCGGCTACTGTTCTGGAGGCTCGCAGCGCTGTCACAGGAGCGGACCATACCGCTGATCTCCAGGGATATCTACGCGGCGGTAAAGGAGGATATGAAGGCCGGCTACACGGTGTTCTTCAAGTGGTTGCAGAAACTCAACTCCCCATGGCTGGTCGACGTGCAGCACCGCAATGAACCAAGTGGTGATGACGTGTAGAATGAGGCAGAGAAGAAGTGAGGGCTTTTTGGTGAAAATGTATTTTAGGGGTGTTTTAGATAGATATCATCAGTTTTCCTTACCGGAACGTCAATCTTTATCCCTACTCCACAATTTTCTGCTTCGCGAACGTCTCTATCATCTACTCTGATACTCTTGATATTAACTGAAAGGTATCTCTCGTCTCTCTTTATTAGGAGCCTATCTCCGATAGCAATCCTTGGTGTATCCTCAAATAAGAGGACAGTGTCGTTCTGATAGAGTTTTATAGGCCTCCCAAGTAGAACACTCCCTTGCGGCTCAAATGTGATCAGTCCTGCGCGGCGTATGGCCTCTCTGGCTTCTTCTTTAGATATCGCTCCATTCTCTATCGAGAAGTACAGATTGAAAAGTTGCCATGTTGTCAACAAGCCCCGACCATCACTCACGGCATCTTTCACCTGTGTTTCGGAGAATGGGGGATTTTGACGATCCAATGGAGGTAAGTGTCTTTGATGATTGACTACATAGAGACCTTGAACATCTGTGGATCCTCTTTCCTTCATTCTTCTCGTGACAAATTTGTTAACTTGACTACACTCATCATCTTTTGACGTACCATGGATGCCTTTTACTTCTACGACCAGCAAGCCGCTCTTCATATCGACCTGGAGATCTTCTTCCTTCAAAGAGCTGTTAATTTCATCCATATCTCTGATATTTTCAAAGCCGAGCCACTCGAAGAACGTCTTAACTGTCGTAACCAGTTCTCCACTGTTCTTTGTTAGTAACTCATGCAGCCATTTGTATCCTTTACTGTTTTTTTCAATTCGTTCGTCAATCCGCGCAATTTCCGCCTCAAACTTGTTCTTTATTTCATCTTTTTGTTCTAACAATTCCTGAGCATGTGGTAACAGGTAGGCGGGATCTTCAAGCCATTGCGATTCGGTATTGTAAGGAAATAACGAGGGCACGACATCTGGAAGCACCGTTGTTAATAACTCTTCAAGGATCTCTCCTTTCTGTTCAAATTGCGGGAGTACTAGTAGCAAATTGTTTCTGAAAATCCGGGCAAACCCGACGATTTCATCTCTTCCATTCAGCAATACTGGAAGAAAATTTGGATCAGGGATGTAGGATTTTGTTGCAGTGTCCTGTATTGTCGGATGTTGAAAGGCGATATAGTAGTGGGCTCCGTCAAGGAATTTCCCTAGCGCTCGACTGAATTTATTTTCCTTTGGACAGACTTTAATCTCATAACCTTCCTTATTTTTGGAATTCGGGACTATCAGATTAGAATAATCATGATTAGCAAATTCATATATGTCCAAAGAGAAAGGTTCCAATAACTGGCTTCCTGCTAAGCCATAACCAACGTTCATTACGCGATACTCAGTCAAGTGTCTTTCGTGGGCAAAAACAATAAGTATCCCTTGATGCTTGAAGATGTCTTGGAGAGAATCGTTCAATATTGCTGATCCGATTGGTTTTGGATTAAACACGGAAGTTGGATACTGGCACAAATATTTTCGCGCTACACTCCTCTCATTAGACTCAAAGCAGTGTTCCTGTGACCTGAGTGGGACTGGGTCAGTCTCCTTTAAATCTACTATTATAATGTCAAATTCATGTAAGTTTGATGGGAAAGCCCAGTTTGGAAAACAGGCTACAACACTATCTGGATTACCTTTATGCGAAACTTGTACACGAGCCCCTAATGTGCCAACGTCTATATTCAGCCCCCTATTTGTTAGCCTCTTTTCAACATCCTTGTCCAGATCGATGAGGCAAATTTGCGGTTTGCGTTGAAAGTCCTCTTGTTCTTCGTCCATCGGTACCTCTCCACTTTGAGTGCTCGACGATGCACCTCCTTTCCATAGTCGTTGAATCATTGATTATTCCCCTGTCACTAATTTTTGAACGGCAAACCAGTAGATAAAAAGATCTGTTTCAAGATCTTCCCAATCGGGATACTTTCCAGATATCTTTCTCCAGAATATGCTGTTGTGCCGCTTTTCGAAGAGATGCAGCATCTCATGATATATCACGTACGCAACCGCTTGTTCGGGGAGATATTTGAGAAAGAGGTTCACTGTGATGTTTCCGCTCTTACTACAGCTCGCCCACTTTGAATTCATCCGCCTAAAGAACACACGTGACGGCCTTCGTCCAAGCTCCTCAGAATAGTCATTGATAAGACTATACACCAGATTCTTGAATTCCTCATCCGAGCGATTATAGAGCTCCTTATCACGTGATTTTTGTAGTGCCTCTTCGATTATTGCAGATTTTTCCTCGATCCAAGAGGCATATTTAGTAAGTAGTTCCTCTTCGCTTGTGCCCTCCGGTAGTACAAGGAGCAATGTCCCGGTTTTAAATTCAAGGCGTGGGTACCGTATTTTTCGGTATACCACCTCGTATTTGGAGGAGGGCTTAGCTAGACTCGGCATAGACCTTCACACTCTCAAGGAGCTTGATGTAAAGTTCGTCGATTTCATCAATGCCCTTCCCATGTTCCTTTCCGTAGCGCCGGGCGAATTTCCGGACCTTCTGCTCGATGTTCTTCTTTGCTGTTGGTTGAGAGGTCCAGCCAGGGAACATCTCGTCTTCAAGCTGTTCACCGAGACGTTTGACATCCTCAATAACGTGGTCGTTTGAGCCCCAGGTGCTTTCTACATTGAGGAGGAACGAATATTCAAGGTCAGAAAGGCCGGTCTGTTCTTGACGCTCATCCAGGCGTTGCATTTCCTGAATGATAGCGGCGCCTTCTTGGTAGATTGCTTCGTAGTCTTTTGATTTCTCTCTCCATTTTTTAATGAGCCCCTCGACACGATCCAGGAGGGTTTCGTTAGCAGGCGAGAGGTGCTTATCAGTTAGCCGGAACCGATTAAGAGTGAAAACTATGTTTGCAGCTTTCTCCTTCTGGCTTGCAACGCGCTCTTCAAGACGCTGGATGTAGTTGGAATCCAGCTCGAGCACCGGGAGGCTCTGGTCGATCTCCTCGAACTCAATTGTCTTGTGGGCATATTTGACCGTCTTTGCAAAGTATTTCTCAACGTCCCGGGTGTAGCTCGGTTGGCTCCTGATCACCTTTCTGAAGTAGTAGACATAGATCGCGGAGAGCCACTTATAATCCTCAAACCAATCCAACGCAGTAGCATCGGATCCGAGAAGTTCAAAAACCCTTCGCATGTGTCGGTAAGTTCCTAGGAAGTGCTCTCCGACCTCCTCATCGCTCGTGAGAATTTCGATGGCCTTCAGGAACGTCTCCTTATCGTAATTCCGAACACTGATCTCCTCGAAGATTTCCAGCAGTTCCTGCATCAGGCCATAGAATTCAGCCTTGATCTCGTCCATGCTGAAGAGTGCGCCCTGGAGGTCTTTTTCGTGATACTGCTCAAGCGCCTTCGTAATCTCCGTGAAGATCCCCACGTAATCGAGGATCAAGCCCGCTTCCTTGACATCTCCATAGGGCCGATTGGTTCGGGCAATCGCTTGGAGTAGTTGGTGCTCTTTGAGAGGTTTATCAAGGTACATGGTCTGCAGAATTTTTGCATCGAAGCCGGTGAGAAGCTTGCTCGTAACGATAAGGATCTTCGGCAGTTCCTCCTCTCGGAAATTTTCACGGATGGTTTTATTGATGGCATCGGTATCTTTTGCGCCGTATCGTTCCGTGAGCTCGGAGGTATATGCTTTGATAACCGCCTCGTCGTTGTCCGAGTGGGTCATTACGATTTCAGAGTATTCGGGAGGAAGTAACTTGTCCAGAGCCCTTTTGTAAAGTACGCATGCTTTCCGGCTCGCTGCAACGACCATCGCTTTGAATTTCCCATCGACATTACTGAGGAAATCTTCTGCAATGTCTCTGGCTACCTTCTCCACTCTGCTTGGGTTTTCAAGGAACAGATTAATCCGGTTGAGGCGACGCTTGACTCCTTCTTCAACGTCCTCCCGGTACTCTTCAGGAATCTCCTCCAACTCAGTCTCCAGGAAGGCCTTGAGCATCTCTTTATTCAGATGAACGCCTTCTTTCTCAAGGCGCGGTTGGTATGCAATCTTCACCGCGTAGCCGTCCTCTATCGCATCGCGGATGAAGTAACGGTCGAGGTAGTAGTCTTCGTCGTCTGGATACCCGAATTCCTTGAATGTATTCCTCGCAGGTGTCTTTTTGACGGGGGTGCCGGTGAGAGCAAAGAAGAATGCGTTCTTGAAGATCTCTTTCATCTGTCCGGCCAGGATACCGTACTGGGAGCGATGTCCCTCATCGATGAAGACCACGACATTCTTCCGCTGCGTAATACTTCCCTCGGTCTCAGCAAGTTCCTCCTGCAGTGCACGAAGCTCTTCTGGTTTGAACTTATGAATGAGGGTGATCATGATCCCGCGTTTCCCCCGGCCATCATCGTGGAGTAGCACGCGACGAAGCTCGGAGATCGTCTGAATAATCTCTGGCTGGGGGATATGCAGACCCGCGTATTCGATATAGAGTTGATCTTCCAGATCGATCCGATCTACGATGAAGAAGATCGACGGGTTTTGCAACTGCCGGAGGTGATAGAGCTTGTTAGCGGCGAAGATCATGGTGAGGGTTTTTCCTGCCCCCTGCCAATGCCAGACGAGACCTTTGTTCTTGGGGGTCTTGTTCGCTAGGTTGTCAAGAACGCGTTGAACCATCCTATTGGCCGCTCGGTACTGGATATATCGAGGAAGCACCTTCGTTTGTTCTCCACTTTCCTTCCGCATGAAGACGAAGTTTTGAAGGATGTCGAGGAGCGTTGCCGGGGTGAGCATGGCCACAATGGCGTCAATTGGATCGTAGTCAGCCTGCTCGAGTTTCCACTCATCGATCTTTACATCATCGAGCCATGGGACGATAGGGAAGAACTTGTAGACCTGCTCAGCTGCAACGCCAATCTGGATGTATTTGTAGAGTTCAGGAATGGTCCGCTCATAGCCTTTGATCTGGGTATAGGCATCAGTCCAGTTTTCTGTCAGGCTGGCGGGGTTTTTGCATTCAATGTTGACAACCGGGATGCCGTTGATGTAAAGGATGATATCATTTCGTTTCCGCTCGTCTCCTTGTTCCCCGCGTCCTTCATGAACTACCTGGTTGCTCACAACGAGCTCGTTGCGATCAGGTTTTTCATAGTCGATGAGCTGGACATACCGGACTTCTCGGAGCCGCTCGATCCGGATAGGAACGCCGTGCTGATAAAACTGGAGTATCTTCTTCTGGTCTTCGGATCCCGTGCTCCGAAGTTGCACTTCTCGAATAACCTCCCACACTTCGGTATCGCTGAGATCGAGGCTGCTGTTGTTCTCGTGGATCTTGCGGGCAAGTACTCCTGTCAGGAGGGGCTCTTTGAAGGTGTCACGTTCCAGGGACTCGCCGGAAATGTATTTCCAGCCGCTCTTTTGGAGTGCGTTAATCAGCGGCTTCTCAACAAGTTTGTACTCTAGGGATCTCATTCTTCTTCACCTTGAGGCGGCACGGCCGCAGAGAGGTTATACAATCGGTCCATTGATCTGCAGGCGATACGATAGAGCGCTGGAAGGGTCCTGACCAGTGGTCGTTCTCGGGTGTAGAACTCAAGCGGGTCAAAGTCCCCGCTGGGATATCGGGAGCGGATGGCGTGGGGTTGCATTATGGTCGAGAGGGAGATGAAACCGGAAGCAGCTCCGATGAAGTCACACATCACCCTGATCACCTTTTGGAGGTAATTGGGGTCGTTAAGGAGATCAATCAGGCTCTCAAGGTTTTTCTCCGCTTCTTGTCGATGATCAGGCATGTGTGCATAGAGCGAGTCGAGTAATGTGTGGACTTCGTTTTTGAGGGAGGCGACTTCCTCGGCTGTGAAAGCAGTATCACGCGATTCCACGTCCGCCGGTTCTTTTCCCACTTCCTGAAGTTCCGCCTCCAACTCGTCGATCTGTTGGATTCTCTCTTTTAGTTCGGCAAGAGAGAGGTCGCGGTGTGCATCCAGTTCCGCATCAGTGGTTTGAAAGCCAAGTGCTATCTCGTGGATTGTTGTTGCAATCTGAGACAGGCTTGGGGTGACAAGGGGTGCAAAAAACTGCATCTCGGGAGCCGTGGCAACCGCGTCGTTAATCTCTTCAACGACATTTCCAATTCGTGTACAAGCATGCTCAAAGACCCTGCCGCTCTTGTGCCCGATAAATTTCGCTGAGCGTGCCTCCTGTTCAGTGATCCCGACAAACTGCATCCCGAAAGATTTCGTCGCTTTCTCCACTGCCTGCTGCAGGAAAAAGACCGCCTGAGGGTAGTGGCGGCGCTTGTAGAGCAGCGCCGATGCGTCGAGATCTGCGGCCGCCATGAGGAACATGCGTTCGTGAGCCTCCAGTGGGGGGAGGGAGACAATTTCTTTCATGGCGTGCCTCCAGCCGCTGTATTTGAAGGCCACTTTTCAGGCATCATCTTGTAGAACTCTGCGAGATGTGCAAGGGATGACACACTGGCCATATGCAGGTCTTCAAACCGCTGAACGAGGGGATTGTCCTGCGTGTAAGCGCGAACGGGTGAGTACCCTCCCTCTTTCGTAGAAGCATAGCGGGTGAGGCTTTCATGAGGCTGTGTGATTATTGCTAGATGAAGCAGAGGTTCGACAATCACAGTTCCATGAAGGGTGAGCTTTATGAGACTCTCAATGTCCTCTTTCTGTAGCTGCTTAAAGCCTCTCTGGAGTTTTCGCCGTTTATATGGAATGTTCCTGAACGCCCTTTTGAGTCTTTTCCTTGCCTCCCTCCTGATCACTGCGTATACCTCATCGGAATACTCGCGATCTTTGAGGAGTGTGGTGATGGTATCGAGACCGCGCTCAGACTCCTGGCATCGCGTTAAGATCTCGTCAAGGTGTTCCTTGGAGACTGTTTGATAGCGGTATGGATCGTTCTTTATTTTCTCAAATTCACCACTTGCACAGACCATTTGATCTTCGAGACCGCTGAAGTATGCGAGATCCTGATTCACAGACTCTAACTCTTGACCAAGGGCATGTTTGACCCTCCGGAGAATGCTGAGATGGGTGTTGATGATTCTTTGAAGGAGTGCACAGCTCTTGCGGCTGACCTCGCTTGGTGTGTGACTGACCCTATGTTGAGCTTCGATTTCATCAATGATCCCGTACTGAAATCCAACTGACTTCCAGCCCTTTTCCACGCCTTGCTGGAGGAAGTATACAGCCTGCGGATATAATTGGGCGTCATACAGCAACTGCGCTGCTTCTAGGTCTCGGCGGGCGAGGTCTATCGTATCCGCCGCAAGCGATCGATTTCCTCCTTGTGGCAGCGAGTAAATCCACTCTTTTTTCTTTCCCATCTCTTCACCCTCTGAATTTTTATTTACGGGCTCCTTTGGTCGTTGTTCATGACCGCGTTCTCAATAATGCTCTTTTTAAGCTCAATCATCCTGGATATGAATTCGTCAAACAGTTCTTCAGGATACTCGGGATTTGGTGTTGATTCGTACCATCCGCCGAGTAGCGTCTCGAAATTTAGTTTAAATGTGCTATGAAATGTGCTATGGTACGGAGAAATTTGGTCGTATAATACCTTGAGCTGAAACAAGTCATTTTTGAAGGTTTCTTCCGACGCGATTGTGAGGTTTGCACTTAGTCTTCTCGTGATAATCTCCTGAATTTGTTCATAGGTGGCCTCATCTGCGTTGGTATTCCCTCGATAATAGATGCGATTCTTGGTAACTTCACTGCCGTTGTTCTTTGGAAGAAATGGGATATCTCTCGGAGAATCACGCACAAGAAGGACCTGAAATTTCTTCCCTTCTAAGAGGCCATATTCCGACTCATTATAAGCAAAGTCAAGGATATCATACCGGAGTCTTTCCGGCAGATATTTGCTCAGTTTTTGCATTATAACTGTCTTATCTTCGAGCGTCTCAAGACCTTTCAGATTGTAAGATTTGTCTTCGAGTTCCTGTATTCCAAAAACAATTCCACCGCCTCTATTGTTTGCCATTGCTATGACGATCCTTGCCAGTTTTGAATACTCGATCCAAGACTCTTTGAAATCGATGTGGTTGAACTCTCCCAGATTGTTTTTCAGAAGATTCCTGAGTTTCACACGATCAGGGTCTTGGTAAAACGAGGCAAACATCTCTTTGAGGCCTCCGGTACTTGAACTCATGCTGTCACCACCCGACGCCGGCCGGTGAGCAGATCGTTCATGAGTCCCTGCTGGAGTCGCTTGAGGGTGGCCGTTCGCTGATGCTGCAGATCAATCTTGCGATCGATGGTGGAAAGGATGGTGGCGATCTTTTTTTGTTCGCTCATTTGTGGAGCGGGCACTTTTAATGCACCCAATTGCTCTGAGTTTAGATGTGGCTGAGCAGCACGTGCGCTCTGCTTTTTGAAATATGTTTGAGCAGCATCTCCAAGAAGGTAATATGTGAGAAATCGCGGGTCGACCGTTTCACGCTCCGGTGATATTACTAAGTCGTATCCAGCAATGGCTTCTCCGTACTCTGGTAAGTATAAGGCGAGATCTCCGGTGTTAACGCCGCTTCTGACAACGATTATCTCTCCGGGTTTTAAGTATGGAGATCGACCGTTGGGTATTCTATCTCGTTTAATTTTAAGCGCATTACGCATATCGACGTTCCCGCGGTCGATATCTGTTGCGCGAATCATAGGGACGCCGTTATCGTCCTTCTCTGGAGGCTGGCCAAGGCCATATCGGATTTTCGAGATCTGTGACAGATAGACGATATTCCACTCTTTCGGAGCAACGCCATGAGACCCTCCTTTTTTGAACTCCGTATGTCCGATACCTTTCGTCAGCAGTCCCCGCATCGCTCCCTGTTTCAGACGCTCGGTCTCTTCGGTGGCGACCTTGGATTTCTGAATGGCGTTGTCTACTGTGATAATTATAGGGGCAATGCATTGGATTTCCGAAAGAGGGGGCAGAGGAATTTCTGTTTTAAGGAGTTCCTCGTTTCGAATCCCCGCCTGTCCAACATGACGAGCGCAAATACGTGCAAAATATCTGTGCTGCCATTTTTTCATGAGGCAGAGTGTTAGCCACTCGGAGGTAACTTGTGAATCATCCACACGTAACCGGGTTATATGATTGCTGTACGTGCAGTAATCACATTCTCCTTGGAATAGGGCGGTCTTGCCAATTAAATCAACGCTGTTTGTGTTGTTAAATAGCACATCCTTGGGTTTCAATATGTAGCGGCCGATGTCTTTAGGGACAGGCACTTTTAGATATGTATCAAGCACTACGTGTCCTGCCGTATCGATATTATTCATTCGAAGCTGCAGTATCCCATTATCGTCTCTCTCACCACTTGCAAACCCTGATTGGGCATCAACAACAACATCGCCAACAGTCACGGTCTTCCATCCTGTTGGCAGCCGTAGTGTTGATGTTGAAGAGGAATGATCCATTATTTCCCACCGGCTTCGAGTTTCATCAAGTGTGCTGAAATTTCCTCATCAACTACTCGCAGTTCACCTTCTATCCGCTGAATCTCCTTCCAAGTTGCTGCCAGATCAATCTCTTCAATTTCCTTCTCTGGGTAGACGTAAAGAGTGACATTCAGACTCCAATCGTTCTTTTTGATATCATCGATTGGCACGACCTGTGTAAAGCCATCCTCATCGGTGAATCCTCTATAGGCTTCTGCAATCGCAGTGATATTCTCCGGTGCCAGAATGTTCAGTTTCCGGACGTGCGGGTGCTTGCCGTACTGCTCGGATGCGTTGATGAAAAGCACCTTGCCCTTGCGCTCTTCAGGTTTCTGCTTCCGGAAGATCAGGATCGCTCCTGGTGCACCAGTGTTGTAGAAGAGCTTCTCGGGAAGCAAGATCACACAGTCAAGGAGGTCGCGTTCGAGGATCTTCTGACGGATCGTTTTTTCCTTCCCACCCCGGAAGAGACAACCGTTGTCAATCACCACACCGACTCTGCCGCCGTCATTTTTGGCAGATGCGAGCATGTGCTGGATCCACGCCCAGTCTGCGCTCTGCCTGTTGGTGAAGCCATATGAGAAGCGAGTCTTCCAAAATTCTCCCTTTTTAAGGGTTATTTCCTCATAGCCATCCTGATTCCACGGCGGGTTCGCCGCTACGACATCGAACTGCCTGATTCCTTCGTCGTTCTCGTCTTTGAATTTCGGATAAAGAAGTGTGTCACCGTGAGCGAGGTGTACATTCCGAATATCATGAATGTACATGTTCATCCGGCCGAAGGCGAGAGTATGAGCGTTTGCCTCCTGTCCGTAAAGGAAGAGTCGCTCTGCTTCCTCCTCACCAAAATTCTCGACCACGTGCTTGTGTGCGATAATCAGCATGCCATTCGACGCACTTGCCGGGTCGTACACGCTCTCACCCGGTTGTGGATCGGTTATCTCGATGAGCAGCTGGATAACCTCACGAGGCGTGTATACCTCACCTTCTTTTGCCTTCTGTGGGGCGAAATACTGGAGTATCCACTCATATGCATCGCCGAGAATGTCTGCAGGCACGTGGTTGAGCTTCCGCTCACTGAAGAGCTCGACAAGCTGGCGGAGGATCTCGGCGTTCTCTCTGCTCTGGGTGAACTGGATGAAGTCCACCGTGTCAAGTACATCCTTCAGTTCGGGGTTTCGGGTTGCTATTTCTTTGAGTGCCTTGGAAAAAGTTTCAGGCAGTTTATTGGTATCCTTTCGAATGTTATCCCAGAGATATTCTTCCGGCAGGTCGAAGTCATGGTACATCGCTCGCTTTGCTTCTTCACGGGCTTCCTCTTCGGTGTAACCATCCTTGAGGGCATCATCGTATGCGAGCCGAGCCTCGTCTTCCCACTTGTCGCTGATGCGCTTGAGGAAGAGCGGCAGGAGAATAAATTTGTAATCGACACGCGTTCGGATGATATCAGCAGCGCGTTTTAGAATTCGTTCAAGATCTCCACGAGTGAGTTCTTCTTTCTCAACCGAGAACGCAGTGGAAACCAGATCGTCTTTCCCTACAAGCCGGTAAATCTTCTTCCGGGCATCGTCCTTATCTGGCCTGACCGTAAGCCACCCTGCCTTCCGAAGCTGAGAAAGCAACATCGGAACTTTTACAGTGCTCTCCTTCTGCTCTTCGGTCACGAAAGTCACTGCTTCATGGAGGCGAAATTCGTTCGTCCCAAATTGATTCCAGAGCGACGTGTATCCTTCTTGAACCCATGCCGGGATAGAATACTTAACTTCCATGTATAATGATTATAGTATAAGTATAAATAATTATTGTTTATTGTATAAACTAAAAAATTTTTATTTATGCTTTTACAGCTCCCGATGGAGGTCTGATCTGGGTGTCACAGGACTCTCCCATGTAAGCGCACAATCTTTACGTCCTGTTATTGCGATGATGGTATATGACACGCTGGCTTGCCATCTCTAACCGGGAGAACTCGGATGTTGTGATCAAAAGGCATGTATGGGGCGTGCCGAAGCGATACGTCAACGTCATCAGCAGAGTGAAACCCGGCGATATGATTCTCATCTACGTCGGGCAGAAGGTCGTGGACAAAGAGATTCTCCCTCCAGGGATCACCGGAGCGTTCGAGGTAACATCGGAGATGTACGAGGACTCTTCGCGGATATTCACCGCGCCAGCGAAACTCGGCGACGAGATCTTCCCACTCCGGATCAAACTCAAGCCTGTAACGGTATTCGACCCGCCGGTCGAGTTTAAGCCGCTGATTCCAGAACTGAAATTCATCACAAACAAAATGAAGTGGTCCGGGCATATTCGTGGTCAGGCGATGCGTGAGATCCCAGAGGAGGATTACCAACTCATTATGAAACAGGGAAATTAAAATGCCGCATGATAATCGTCCGTTAATGCGACCTCCGCCGCGGTGCTCGTTCGATGACGTTTATAGCGCACTGCTTCAGCAACCGAATGCGCGAAAAGATGGATTGGTAACGACGGGTGGCAAGAAATTTTCGGCTGCGGCAAAAATCACGGATGACAGAAGAGAATACATCTTCCTTCCACATAACAATCGGATCTATTCCTGCTGCTGGGGAAACTCGGCAAACCATATGGGGAGTGAGGGGCAACGAATCGGTCAGTACTCGCGCCCTCTGGATGAGTGGTGCTCTCACCAAATTTCGAGTTAGATTGAAGAGTACTTCACCTCACCCCCACCCTCGCGTTCCCCTCCCGTACCAGCCGGGAATAGCACCCCTCGCAGACCTTCGCCTGCGCCTCGCGGGAGCGGTAGACCGCTTTCGCGACACCGCATACGTCGCACCGGCCGAGCTCGACCTTCACCCTGGCAAACGACCTGGGGTCAAGCACCCCCGACAGCGGCCGGACACCATTTGCAGCAGTTGCACCCGTGTTGCAAAGGGGTGTGCAAAGAGGTGTGCAAACACTTTTCACGATCGAACTCTTCGATGCGTTGAGGTTTTTTCGATTCACCGTCAAACACTCATATTCGATCTTTTCATTTGCAACAAGTCCAGGAACACACGGCTCACCCCGACCGTGCATGCGATCATGATGCTCTTCCAGTGGAGCAGGATCCGGTGAACTGTGTGATCTGGAATTTGTTGCAAACGACCCCGGATCGCCGGCATCAGTTTCTGCGGTAATCTCTCTTTTCGTCAAATCTCCCTCACTCCATTGAGAACTCCCACCCTCGATCTCTTTGCACCCATGTTTGCACACCCTTTTGCAACGGGGTTGTCGATGTTGCAAACCGTCACCAGAAGGTGGTGGGGAGTCCTCCTCCCCTCCTTCGTCATCATCCTCCAGCCAGACCGCGAGCTGCGCTGTCCACTCCCGGTAGCGCTCGGCGTCAAACTGGAAGTGGGACTCGTGCCGGCGGACGGTCGTCCCGGTGCTCTCGTCGATGACCGTCGCGTCCACCACGCCAAGCGCCGGGCACTTCTCCAGCAGCCCACAGTATACCATGCCCCTCGCGGTGTAGCCCTGCAGGATCCGCCGGACCTGGTGGTAGGAGAGCCCCGTCGCCTGCTGCAGCATCCGGACCGTGAACGTCTCCCATCCCATCCGGGCAATGGTGGCGAGCGCCGCCGCTTCGTTCCGGGTCATCTTCGAGTCCTGCCCGCCGCCTTCCTGGTTGATCGCGGCATAAAGCCGGGCAGCCGCGTCGAAGTCCTGCCGGGCCGCCTCGATCCGGACTTCGCCGGCCGTCTCCTTCCCCTCCCGCTGCAGGAACCGGAGGGCCGCGTGGCACTTGATCAGGTCAAAGAGCATCGCGGGGTTCCGGCGGTTCGCGACGTTCGAGAACTGGA
>Ga0208462_1000991_pt1 | contig 21893 bp, 18 predicted proteins | sample AD_SCU001_MetaG_FD_184452 | JGI IMG/M metagenome (GOLD analysis project Ga0208462, IMG submission 184452) | Active sludge microbial communities of municipal wastewater-treating anaerobic digesters from China - AD_SCU001_MetaG (SPAdes) (version 2) | ecosystem: Engineered > Bioreactor > Anaerobic...
TTTATTTGCAGGTCTTTCCGAGGGTTCAAACCATGAGTAAGGTCGTCCTCATAACCGGGGTATCAAGCGGGATTGGCAATGCCACTGCTAAACTCTTCACCCAGGAGGGCTGGCACGTAATTGGTGTGTCGCGCACGAAAACAGATCATATCGAGGGTGTCGATCACTATATCCCCGCTGATGTATCAAAAATTGAGGAACTGGATCGCGTATTTGACGAAATAATGTCCGAAGAGGGCCGAATTGACTCGCTAGTTAACAATGCGGCTCTTCAGATCTGCAAACCCGTTCTTGAAACAACCGTAGATGAATGGGATGCTGTGTTCAATACCAATGTCCGATCGGTCTTCTATTGCTCAAAACGGGCTCATCCATTGATGGCAGAGAAGGGTGGGTCGATTGTGAATGTTAGTTCGGTGCATGCGATTGCTACATCGGCAAATATCACGGCATATGCCGCGAGTAAAGGGGCTATAAAAACTCTTACTCGAAATATTGCTATAGAGTTTGCACAAGATAAGATCCGGGTAAATGCTGTGCTACCTGGTGCGATTGATACCCCCATGCTTCAGGCAGGGTTGAATCGTGTATTTGCAAATGATAATATCAACATTCAAAACAAGGCATCAATTATTGCTGAAAAGACAGTACTTGGGCGAATAGGAGCAGCAAATGACGTTGCAACTGCTATACTGTTCCTCGCTGACGAGACGCGGTCAGGATTTATAACAGGACAATCGTTAATCATCGATGGTGGGGCAACTGCTAAATTAAGCACCGAATAAGGTGAATATCAAGATTTACTGGTGCAATTCATGAAGAAAGTAGCGATTCTTTGCAATACCTTCTGTGGCAATTCAGGCGTAGATAGGGTGGTTTTTCAACAGGCAGAGAGATATGCTCGGGAAGGTGAATGTGTTACAATATTTTCATTTGAGTGTGATATGTCTCCCCCAGATGGCGTTAATCTAAGGGTGATTTCGCGACCTCATAACTACATATTGGAGAGAATATGGCGCTTATTGGTTCCAATTAATATTATTAAAATGGCGACAATGTACCTAAATCTCAAAGATTTTTCTGAAATTTACAGCCATCATTACCCTTGGAATTGGTGGGCATTTATCGCAAAAACACTTAATGGAAGTAAGTATATATATTATTATCACCATCTAAATCCTCCAGAGTCCTATGATAAAGCTTTTCAGCGCCTATACGTCCATATTTTGAATTTTTTGACTAAATGGACTGCGAGGGGGGCTGATACCGCGATATCTATTAGTCGGTTTTCACAGGAGTCGCTTTTAAGAGAATTTGGAATGAAAAGCAAGATTATCGAGAATGAAATAGATGAAAGCCATTTTAAGGCGAAAATAGATGACAGGTATGTACGTTTAAAATATGGTCTGAATGATGATCCTCTAATCCTGTTTGTTGGCGGAATAAGACCACCAAAATGTGTTCATTTGCTGATCGATGCTTTTTATATACTTAAACAAACAGTACCAAACGCAAAGCTTATTATTGTTGGATCTGGACAATCTAGTGACTATTATAATAAGATCAGGGAAATGAGTGATGCTTCTATTATATTTGCTGGATATGTAGAAGATAATGAGTTACCATATTATTACGCGGCATGCAATGTTTATGCCACAGCTAGTTTGTGGGAGGGATTCAATCTTCCACTAGAAGAAGCTAAAATGTCCGGAAAACGTGTTGTAGCATTTGATATTGGTGCACATCGGGAGAGGATTAAAAATTTAAGTGATGGAATACTTGTTCCAGCGGGAGATATAACATTAATGGCAAAGGCAATTGAAAACGTAATCGTCAAACTGGAGTAAATCCACTAATGTGGTTCTGAGTAATACTTTTCAGCGCACCACGAGCCTTTTCTGGAAGGTACTCAGACTGCTCGGGGAGGAGTATGAAAATTAATATGAAAATTATTACTTATAAAAAATGACCTGCGGGATGTGGGATGAATACTGGCGGGTGAAAACTGTACACGCAATCAGGGTGCCGTTGCGATCGACCAGAGCACTCAGTTTGTTGCGGTTCACCAATCTATAGCCATCATAGCCCGTAGATCCCATTTTGTACCCGGAAACCCTTGGTATCGGTAAAACTGCGCGTGAGATTCACTTTCCGGTTCTTATGCCCTGATTGGAGCAGGTCAAAGGAGATCGCCTGGTGCACGCCTCTCTCACAGAGTTCAAGTTGATATCGGTGCATCGTTGGTCTCATGTCGCGTTTTACCGGGATATTCCCCCAGGTACAGCTGGTAGTCAGAACGTATAGGAACTCCTACTAAAGGCCTAGGTTTGTACGAAAGGTGAGACCCGGAAACTCCATGCATTTATGATAGCCAAGTGATTGGCGGTTTACTCGATACTAAATCTTTGCCCGTTCCTCAACCCCCTAATCGTATGGAATTATGAGACGAGAAACTTCGACCACTTCATTCCCTACTTCTAGGCAGTTTAGTTGAAAAAACTAATCGGAATCCTAATTAATTTATATGTCTGATAGATGTACCGAATGAATGGATACAGAATTGGCGTAGTCACATTCCCTACACGTAAATCCGGTAATCAACCCCTCTCAAATTTAATGGATATAATAGATCTGTGTTCGGGTGAAACCGCTCTAATTACTGGGAATGATGGATATGCTCTCTTCAAAGACGACCCCCGTTTCCATGTCGATGGGATTTATCACGTGCAGGGTAATCGTTTTGGTTCTAGAGTTTTCCGATACATCTCGACCCAGATCCGAATCTCATATCATATAGTCCAAAGAAACTCAAGAGTCGATAAATGGATAATTTTTTTCGGTGGAAGTGGTTTAATCCTCCCGCTCCTCACCGCTAAGTTATCGTGTAAGTGTACTACATTACTTCTTGCCGACGCTGGTGCAGAGCTTACTAGGGCCTCTGGAGACCCCCTTTCTTGCTTTTTAAAGCCCTTATCTCATATGACTTATGCTCTGGCTAATAATCTGATTCTCTATTCTCCTAGTCTCATCACCGGATGGAATCTTGAACCTTACAGCCACAAAATTCGCATCGCTCACGAGCACTTCCTCGATTTCAATACCTTCACTGTCACCACCTCCCTGCGCGACCGCCCTCTCCTCATCGGCTACGTTGGCCGGCTGAGCGAGGAAAAAGGCGTCCAGCACTTTGTCCAGGCCCTCCCCGCAATCCTCAGTGACCGGGAGGATCTCCGCGTGCTCATCGGTGGCGACGGGCCATTGAAAGAGTCGATCGAAGCCTCCCTGCAGAAAGGGGGCGCCATCGCCTGCATCGACCTCCCAGGCTGGATCTCCCGTGAAGCCCTCCCCAACTACCTCAACCAACTCCGCCTCCTTGTCCTCCCCTCCTACACCGAAGGGCTCCCGAACATCATGCTCGAAGCCATGGCCTGCGGTACCCCTGTCCTCGCGACGCCGGTCGGAGCGATACCGGATGTTATAATAGATGGAAAGACCGGATTTATTATGGAGAATAACTCGCCCGAATGCATCGCGGAGAATGTGATCCGGGCGCTGACCTCCCCGGATCTGGAGGAGATCGCGGAAGCCGGGAGGCGGTTTGTGGAGGAGAATTTTACGTTTGAGAGAACCGTAGAAAACTGGAAGGATATTCTTCAGAGCATTGAGTAGTTATGTTCAGTTCCAGTGCAATCCGCGGGCAGCGCCTCCAGAAGGCCACTCTGGCGTTCCTCTTTTTTCTCTTGAGCGTAGCACTCATTATCGCCTGGAATTCTCCAGCCACGGGCTATGAGTCCTCGATCTATCGTTCGACGCCGCTGATACTCTGGGTAAGTTTGATCGCCTCGGTGATTGTTGGGGTTACACTTGTTGTTGCATCGATAGCAAAGAATGAATTAGAGCAGAACTCCCTCTGGAAGATAGGGCTCTTGCTCGTATTCCTGTGTTACACTATCTGCCTGGCCCTCTTCATTATCCGTGGCTATTACATGTGGTGCATGGACGGGGATCCGGCTAGTCATATCGGATGGATTAAAGAAGTAATGAGTACAGGTAACAGAGGGGGGGTGTTCTACCCTGCTACTCATATCTATCTCTCTGAGATTGTTTTTTTAACGGATCTCGATCTGGTTGTTTTACATAAAATTGTACCACTTATCTTTGGATTGCTCTGTGTTCTATTTATGTACGTCCTAGCAAAGACCCTCTTCGCTAAAACCTCCGTTTGTCTGTTGGTAGGCATCCTAAGTTGCTGTCTTGTACATACCTGGTATCTCCGATTGACCCCTAATATACTGGCGAACTTCTTTCTACCCTTGGTGATGTTTTTAGCGTACAAAAACATCCAACAAAGAACTTGGGAGTGGGTGGTACCGTTAATACTTGCCCTTGTGCTAATGCCAGTATTTCACCCGGTGCCAACAATGATCCTTGCTATGGTGTTCACGTCTATGTGTGCTTTTGCAGTTCTTTCTTGTACCAATAGCCATTGGCAAATTGGAAAATTGGATGACTTCACTGGTGGGGTCAATAGAATAACAATTCCATTCCTCATTATGCTCGTATGGTGTTTTCTTTGGATCTCGTTGTTTTCTATATTTAACCATCAGATTCTCTCACTTTATGATGCAATCATCGTTGGGGCAGATGAACCGTGGATAAGTGCTTTGGAAGATACAACTTCGACTGCAGCTGTATATGGGTATAACGTTATTGAACAGATTCTGAGAAACTTGTGGGGTCAACTCATACTTTGCGCTCTTTCGGCACTGGCATTACCTTTGATTATTAAAGATTATTTGGAATCTAGAGTAAACACCAGCGTACTCTCTTTACTCCTGGTCTTTATTGCAGTTATCCCTCTTTCAGCAATTTTTTATCTATTCGATCTCGCTTTCACTCCGCAAAGATTGCTGTATGCCATATCAATGTTTGGTATTTTTTTCGCAGCGTACTGTCTCGTATTTTTCCTAACTGACAATCTAAAGTGGCATTCCATATTACTAAATCCATGTATAAAATCTCTCTTTGCCCTTATTGTTATTTTTGGCCTTTTTGTGGGCGGATTGCTCGCTCTTTATCCATCACCGTATATCTTATCACCAAGCTGGCAAAACACTCACTCAGAGGTTGAAGGGTTGCTTTTCTCTTATGTTCACCGCGATGTTACCATACCACTAACTGGAATTTCAATTACTCCGGGGCGTTCTTCCCACACATTTCTTACTCCCGAAGAGAGGATCACTCAAAAGTTGCCGCTATACCTTGAAGACCAACGTGTTCCATACCGTTTTGGTTATGATGTCAATTCCTCAATATCTTCTGTTTATGCATACGAGATTGACATAATTATAATCCAAAAAGACAAAAAAAGGTATTTAGATGCTCTTCCAGAGATTGAAGAGTTCCGATACACTCGCCAGGACTTTGATCGGCTGAGGATTGATCCAGCCCTCCACTACCTCTACTCCAATGGTGAATTTGATTACTATAAGGTCAACATTCAACCTGCTGTTCCAAACTTAAGGCATAGTTATCCTTCAATAGTTTAAGAGAGGTCGCCTCTCTGTTCCAGGCTGCCTTCGCTTCATGCATCACATCACTACAGGCACTATGCTGGCATAATTGTTGTATTGGCAGGTCGGCCCAAATTTGGGCTTTAAATGGGATATTATGTCGTTTAATAACTCTCAATTGAACTATTCTCTCGCTAGAATAAATGGATTTGGGATGTAAATCCACGATCTGAGCCAACAGGGCCTTCATTCCCGGCTATATTCGTCTGGCATGTCTCACCAGGATCGGGAGATTTTATAGCATTCCTCACATTTGGGGTACTTCTAATTTATCACTTCAAATTCTTTTTTATATTTTGATAGTATTTGCTCTAAGTACGCACTGTCTTCATAGGGGCCGAGATCAAGTTTAACACAGCTCGTTTGGACATTTCTCCGTTTTTCGATGGGAGGCAACTCCATATACTCTCCATAATTATCAGAAAGATGTTCGTGGTATCCTTTCAGAACAGATATTTTGAATCCCTCAAATTCCATTTCCACGAATTCTTCCATTAATACACGCTTAACTCTTACCTTTTCATATGGGTAGCCCGAGCCAGTTCGGACCACATGTTTTGTTGGCACTGAATTGTATTTTTGCATAATATTATCCCATATTATTCTAACCGTTTTTTTATTGTTGAATATAAAGGGGAGCGACACAACAAATGAGAATATCCTCCCCTTAATGCTAGTCGGCTTCGCAAATGGGGAGTATTTGTGGTAAGTTGCGTAATGTAACCATTTTATCATATATTTGTGGTATATTTGGCTTAATTTATTATCGGGGGAGTTATCGTAGGGAAAAATATCTGTGAATACGCCATGGTGAATATCTGCGTCCTTATCCCCTTGAAACATGTATTCTGTTTCATTTACGCACAACCTTGCTATTGCTTTAGGGTAGTTTGGATCGGTTTCATATGTCTGCAAAAAGAACTCGGGCCTTAACTCATCTTTTGCAACTTCTAAGAATTTATTATATTCTTCACGTAACATGCCCACATCAATATCGTCATCCCACGGAATAAACCCCTTATGCCGGACTGTACCCAAAAGAGTACCTCCAATTGGAGTATAATGGATATTATGCTTGTCACAGATCCTTTTTATCTCCAATAATGACAGCAATTGTACTAACTGTAGCTTTCGCAATCTCTCTGAAGAGCACTCCATCCTACCATTCTTTAAATTACTCTTGGTAAATATCTTCTGTTTTGATTGGGTTTATGCAGTTGTCCCTTAACCAAAAGTATAAACATAATCTTATGATGACGTGACTCATTTGAACCGTACTCACCTATGGCTGCTATAATCGCGCATCTGCGGGCCACTGATCCTGTCGGGCCGTTATCTATCGTTCGATAGAGAATATCTTTAATGCATCAATATCCAAACAGGGAATCACATTGATCCCAATCCATTCGCGGTTATAATACTCCAGCACCTGCCTGTTAAAACAAACTCTGTTGGCATAGATATAGGCATTGTAATCATCATTCTTAATCGGGATCTCGATCAGCACTTGGGTTTAACTTGGGCGAACACAAAGTACCTCCTTGCGATTTTTGTCGCTTAGAATGAAACTTCCATTAATTACAACATTCCTGCGAATGACCCTTTGGAAACCATACGGGAAAAACGTCAAATCTATATATTCCTTCAGCCAATAAAGTAATCTCGATGAAAAGCGAACTAATTATAGGATATACATCAGGAGTCTTTGATTTATTCCACATTGGGCATTTAAATCTATTGAAAAATGCAAAAGCGATGTGTGATAGGCTTGTAGTCGGTGTCACAACCGATGAGCTAGCTCTTTACAAAAATAAAGTACCAGTTATTCCATATTCTGAGCGCTTAGAAATAGTACGCAGTATTAAGTATGTAGATGCGGTAGTCGCTCAGGAAAACATGGACAAACTTACCATGTGTAAGAAATTAAAAGCGAACATTATGTTTGTGGGTGATGACTGGTATGCAACAGACAAATGGAATGCTTATGAAGAAGAATTCTGTGAAGCGGGTATAAAGATAGTGTATTTCCCCTATACAAAAGGAACATCATCTACTCTTCTTAATAATGTCCTTTTACAAAAATCAACGAATCCTACCTTATCAGAAATTTGAAACCATTTTATTTTTGAATGTCAGACATTTTTAACCTCACTTGTCAACTGTTTTGGTAAATGGTTTGAATTTAGATAGGAAAATATGAATGAATTTTTTCATTGGAATGATATAAGGTCCAGTAGTATCCCATCGCAATCGCCACTGAGATGGCAAGAACGATATAGAAGTGTACATTAAACACGTATAGAAGAATAATCAGTACAGCCATCATACTTATGATAAACATCAACATTTTCCGGGTATTATACAATATTTTTCTGAACGAGGCTTCTGAGTAGAAGAAGATTGCATGAAAGAGATATCCATACGTGAGGATACCAAAGAATGCGAATAACGCCATTGCCAGATAAACGCTCTGGAAATATCCCCCAATAGTTAGAGCTGCAAAACGTGTTACCAGATTTGCGATCGTATATTTGAAACGGCATTCCTGAATCTCAAGAATTGAGGTGGCGTTTCCGATCGGATAAGAGATAAACCAGATGACGGCCCAGATGGCAAGGATCTGTACATAGACGCCTGCTTCAAACCACTCATTGCCAAACACCAGGGCAAAAACATCTCCTCCATATACCATAAGAAGGGCGAGCGGGACCAATGACAGTAGAAGCATTAACTCGACAACATCCTCTATGAGAAGACCGACCGTTCCATTTCGTTTTGCATCACTGGCACGCTGCAGAAAAACCTGCCCAATCGATCCCCCGATAAGACTTAGGGGCGTTTGAATTACACTATGGCCCAGGGCATAGAGCCCTGCAACACCGGGAGAGAAAAATCCTGCCAGAAGGAACACTGGTAACTGCCAGGAAAGATTATGGAAGAGCATTGACCACGTGTCAATTAGGGGGAATTTTTTATAACGGACAACCTGTTCTTTTATTCGGGAGAATGAAAGACTATCTCTGAGGGTTTTGCTATCAAGTCGGATTGCCTGATACGCAAGAATGATAGCACCAAGGGCGTTGCCTATCACCTGTCCTACAATAAGAGAACCAGTGCCGATCTTTCCAAGAAGCCCAAACCCAATCTTTAACCCGGCACCTGAAACCGATTGTAGCGCCTGTGTTGTCGCCTGTGTTCCAAATCTCCTCTGCCGCGTGTTCCAGAACCGGAGAGCCATATAGGTTCCATCAATGAACACAGCTAAAGGGATAAGAAGGAGCCAGATTTTTAGACTGGGTTCATCCAGCAGTTCACAAAGCCCATCACCAAGTACTAGAAAAATAGGGATACAGAGCAAACTTACTGATATCACTAGAGAAAGGCAGACATGAAATACTGCTCCACCATCACGGTCATCTTTCGGAAGAAAGATTGCCTGCTCATACCGAAGGCAGGAGATTATAGTTATAATTGATACCAGCGAGAGAAATACGGCGAATATTCCATACACTGACGGGGCGAATAAGCGGGTAATTACTGGATAGGCGAGAAATCCAATAACCTGCGCAACCAACGTTCCCGAAACCAGTTTCCCTACGTCACGGCCAAAGGCTTTTTTGTAAGCGTCGGAATCTGACTTGGGACGTTGGTCTGTCATAGAAAATCACGTAAAGAGTATCTGGATGCTGTACTATTGTTGTTTTGTTCAGTAATAGTTCCTTCAGTCGGATCATACCCACCGTTCAGTTGAGGAAATGTTTTTCGGCATAGGATGGTCAGGTTTCTTCCAAAAGCAACTCTGCTGGTCTAGATGAATGCCGTCTTACCTTTTATTAAATGCTCAGCCGATCGGGAGTGTGTCCCTCATACTACTTTTCCATCCCATACTTCTTGTTTTCACAGGATTATGAACGACGTCACCTGCCTGGATCTGGGACTTGAATTCCTTGCAGTGCAAAGATTAATGAATCTGCTGAGGATGACTTTATATCCTCTCCTTGAACCACTCCACAGTCTCGCGGAGCCCCTCGTCGAAGGGGTGACGGGGGGAGAAGCCGAAGGCTTCCCCGGCCGGGGTTATGTCCGCAAGAGAATCACGCACATCTCCTGGCCGCGAGGGTCCGTATATCGGCCGCTCGGATATGCCAGTGATCTCCGAGAGGCTGGCGGCGAGTTCATTGAGGCTGATGCGGCGGCCCCCGGCGACGTTGAAGACACCGGAGACACTGCTCTCCATCGCCAAGATGTTCGCCCGGACGACATCCGCCACGAAGATGAAGTCGCGAGTCTGCTCCCCATCACCGTAAATGATCGGGGGCTTCCCATCGAGCAGACGGGTGATGAACTTCGGGATCACCGCGGCATACTCGGAGTTTGGGTCCTGCCGGGGGCCAAAGACGTTGAAGTAGCGGAGGAAGACGGTCCGGATACCATAGAGGTTGGCAAAGACCTTCCCGTAGTACTCGCCCGCGAGCTTCGAGACCGCGTAGGGAGAGAGAGGAGTCGGCGCCATTGTCTCCCACTTAGGGAAGGCTGGGTCGTCCCCGTAGATCGCCGAGGTCGAAGCCGCCACGACCGACGGGACACCACACTCCTTTGCGGCCCAGAGGACGTTCACGGTTCCTGCCGCGTTCACTGTGTTCGTCTCAATGGGGTCCTTCACCGACCGCGGCACCGAGGGGATCGCCGCCTGGTGGAAGATGCCGTCCGCGCCGGGGAAGGTCTCCATCAGGAGGTCGAGATCGGTGATGCTCCCCTCGATGAACGTCGCCCGGGGGTGGTCCAGGAGGTGCTCGATGTTCATCCGCCGCCCGGTGGCGAGGTTGTCGATGATGAGGACGTCGTGGTGCTGTGCCGGATGCGACGTTTCGTTGGAAATGGAGCAGAAGCACCGTCAGGAACGACGTTTCAAAGAAACGGAGTTGGAGCACCGGAGGTGCGAGTTGCGACTGTATCTGCAAGGTTCGAGCCGATGAACCCGGCCCCGTCGGTGACGATGTAACGCATGAAGAGTCTATGTCGGGGGGCGGTTTAGGGTTTTCTGAATCAAACAGGGGCACCTGGTCAGTCCGAGTTCTGGTATGACCCCGGGAGGGCGCGCACCGGAGCCCGTCTCATCCCCGCCGAGCGTCCTCACAACCATCGCCATCTAACTGACGGCCTAGTGGAGTGCCGACCGAGGGATCACCTGTGATTCCCTAGAGTTTTATGACTCTGGGTTTTACATGGGGGTTCCGTTTTAGGACCCCCTGAGCATTTGCTAGCACCATCTCGAGCTGACTATTGTCATTACGCGATGACGCAGAAGAAGCAGATTATTGCAGGCCCGCTAACAGGCGCACTAAGCACTGCAAAGGTCGCCGCACCGACCATTCCCGCAATGAGTATCAGAGTGATTTCGTCGACACTGTCCCCCAGACCGCTCCCTGGATTTTGATCCTTTATCTCGCTCAAATCTGTACCTCCCATGAAGCTCCTCGAGCTGTTGCCGAGTATCCCTCCCCTGTGATTATGGCATGTATACTTTCCTCATGCCCACCCGGATACTGGCAAACGTCACTCGGCACTAACCTGCCATCCCAAATGACGGGTCTTTGAAACGAGCCACACCTTGCGGTGCTCCCGCTCCGGGCACTCGAGTTCCGGATGCGACTGGCCGGGTTTCCGATGGAGAAGAGACTTGAGGATTTCGACCTCGGTTTCCAGCCATCGCTGGATCCAACTGTGATCCGGGATCTCACCTCGTTACGGTTTCTTCATCACGCCGAGAACGTGGTATTTCTGGGGCCACCGGGAGTGGGGAAGACCCACCTGGCGCTTGCCCTCGGTCATGAGGCGGCGAAGCAAGGCTACACCCTCTGTCTGGCCCCTCAACCTTCTCCAGAGTATCTCCATCTCTTCGCTCTCAATGAGCCGGAGCGTCATCGTCTCGTGATCGCAGTCATGAGGAAAAAGGCCTTCCGAAGATGGGAGAAGGGTGCGTGGCCAATATCATGGACAAGAGCAGCCAGCCTCAGGACACGCTGATAATATGTGTCTTCTCGTACTCCTCATTGATATCCAGGGCATCGGTGCATCCGTTTTCCATGATGGAGTTGTAGATCCGGGTTGCCAGTTCCATGACGCTGAGCGAGTGTTCGAACCGCCTGTGGGTTGCGCCCGGATAGACCAAGCTGGTCAATGCAAGTTGGTGGATATGGCGAAGACGTTGAACCGGTGTAGAGTTCAGAACCTGCCTCTCACCTGAGTCCATATGGACGAACGCGTAGATCGGATCCCTGATCTCGTGGTTGTTTTTCGTTATCATGTCTTCTGCCTTCTCCTCAAGCGCTCTCCTCTTGTTGCACAACCAGTTTTGGGTTTCTTGCAGTATCCTTTCTCAATGCATGAGTGGAGAACTGGTTGTATCTATTTTCCGATATGCGTCTGGTGTTTTGATTGGCTCTATAGAAATATCTGGTAAATCTCTCTTCCAGAATGAGTATCCAAGAACTGTAAGCGTTCATCTTGAGGTGGAACAGTCCAATTCCGGCAGCTCACTCACCTGGGCAGGTACTAGGTAGTTCAGCTGATGCAGCAAATTCAGGAGGAGGGATCGCAGATCAACCTTGAAGGGAAGGGGCGGGGAAGCAGGTACGTCTATCGGAGATAAATCAATGTGACCCGGAATGTGATTGTCACGTTCCGGTCATGTTCTCCCATCCAAATTGTGCGCAGATTGTGAAGTCATCATTTCGTGGCATTCCCTTGATCACCCACGCCTGCGGTTGCCTCATCCCCCGCCCAGCACCCGCACGATCACCGCCACCACCCCGCCCTCTCCGGCCGGCCCGGCTGCTGCTGGTCGGGGGCCGGCCGCGGGTATCTTCGCCCCCGATTTGGCCGAAAATCAGTAGATGTTCTCGGTTTCCTCTCTCTGAAGAGCGCGCATCCCTGATCGGCCCCTGTGACCACGATATTCCCTGAATCTCCAGGGCCGCCCGGGAGCGGCCGCGGCCCCCTGAATTAATCACATCTAGTTAACATCGTGGTGAAAAATTCCCCGATCTTGCTTCGGAATGCCGAACGGCTCACGTAACACCACTCTTTTCGGTATCTTCTTCTGCCTGGCCGCCAAGGTGGAGGTAAAAGAAACAATTTTCCCGGTAATACGGCCACAAAGCGAATATTATGCAAAAATTCTCATTCGCTGTGCTATATTGATTTGAAAACATTTTTATACTAAATTGTGCGGATACTGTAAACAATTCGGCGTAGCACAAGGGTTTTGGAGCTTGTTACCCCCAGAATCCGATCTTTTTCGGGCAAATGTCCTCACCCGCTCCGGCAACATTTCGTTAGGTTTTTCAATTTGATTATGAAATTTTATGCATATCGTACATACGCAGCGGCCTCTACCGGCCTCCTGGCCGCTGCACCCTGCCCCGACGGACAGAGGACACTGCTGCCGCCACTCCCAAGAAGATCCGGCGCACCCGGAGGCTGCTCTACACCCCCGAAGAATTCTCATGAGACAGTTGATCAACCTCCAGGACCTCTCCCCCCGGGAGAGCACCATTGCGGCATCCCCGGCAGCGACGGCCATGGCCGCCGTCATCCCGGCGTATAACGAGGAGCCGGTGATCTGTAGAATGTCCCCGGAGGTACCACGATGACCGTCCGGACACGCACTTCAACAACTCCCACCGGCACGGCCGAGATGGTCGTCGAACACGATGGTGACGGGGAGGGGACGATCCTCCTCGTCGACGGCGTGGCAACCCGACCGCGGCCCGCCGCCCGGACCCTCGTCGCCATGCCGGCCTACAATGAGGAGGCCTACATCGCAAAGACGATCATCGGTGCCAAAAAGTACGCCGATGCCGTTCTCGTCGTCGACGACGGCTCGGAGGACGAGACTGTCCCGATCGCGGAAGCCCTCGGGGCGATCGTCGTCCGGCACGAGACCAACAGGGGCTACGGCGGGGCGCTCCAGACGATCTTTGCCGCCGCCCGAAAAATGGGTGCGGTGGAGCTCGTCATCATCGACGCCGACGGCCAGCACAGCCCCGGGGAGATCCCCCGGCTGCTCGCGGAGCTCCGGCAGGGCAACGACGTCGTCATCGGCTCCCGGTGCATCAAGGGCTCGGCCGCCGAGATCGCCGACGCGCAGAGCGGGTTTGGGGCCTACGGGAGGAAGGCAATCGAGGCGATCCGAATTAGCGGCGAAGCGATGAGCGCGGGTTCCGGGATTCTGGCCCAGATCAGCGACTGCCACCTGAAGGTCGCCGGGACGCCGATCGGGGTGTGGTGCGAGGGAACCTCGAGCGAGGAGCCCCGCTACCGCGAGAAGCGGATCGCCGTGGTCGTCCCGGCGTACAACGAGGAGGCCCTGATCGGGGAGACGCTCGACGGCATCCCGGATTACGTCGCCCGGGTCTACGCGGTGGACGACGGCTCCTCCGACCGGACCGGGGCGATCATCGACACCTACGCCCAACACGACCCGCGGATCGTCCCCATTCACCACAACCCGAACCGGGGTGTCGGGGCGGCGATCACCTCCGGCTACCGGCGGGCGGTCGAGGACGGGATGGACATCGCCGCGGTGATGGCCGGGGACAACCAGATGGACCCGGTCTATCTTCCTTCTCTCCTCGACCCGATCGTCGACGGCCGGGCCGATTACACCAAGGGCAACCGCCTCATCAGCGAGGCCTTCCGGAAGGGGATGAGCCGGTGGCGGAGCTTCGGCAACTCCCTCCTCACCTTCCTCACCAAGGTCGCCTCGGGCTACTGGCAGATGATGGACCCCCAGAACGGCTACACGGCGGTCTCGACGACGACTCTCAGGACCCTCCCGCTCACCGAGGTCTACCAGGGCTACGGCTACTGCAACAACCTCCTGGTCTGGCTGAATATCTGCGGGATGCGGGTGCAGGACGTCGCGATCCCCGCCCGCTACGGCCGGGAGAGGTCGAAGATCCGCTACTCGACCTACATCCCGCGGGTCTCTAAGCTCCTCCTCGGGAACTTTTTCTTCCGCCTGAGGACGAAGTACATCCAGATGGGCTTCCACCCCCTCGCGTTCTTCTACTTCGCCGGGGCGTTGCTCGCGCCGCTCGGGCTCATCGGGGGGCTCGTCACGCTCTGGGAGAAGTTCGTGATGGGGGAGTCGGTGCTGTTCGTGCACGGGACGCTGTCGTTTTTGATGTTCATGATGGGGATGCAGTTCCTGTTCTTTGCGATGCTGTTTGATATGCAGGCGAACGTGCAGCAGAATGCGGGATATTAAGCGAGAGATTACGGGCAGGTGAGAGATATAAGAGATTCACGGCAGGGACTATGAGAATACTTGTTGACATTGGGCATCCGGCCCATGTACACCTCTTCAAGAATCTTATCCGGGAGATGGAGAAGCGGGGACATCAGGTTCTTGTTACAGCGCGAGAGAAAGACGTTGCCACCCAGTTATTGAAGGTGTATAACATTCCGTTTATCCCTGTGGGTAAGAAAGGCACGGGATCATTAAACCTGCTACGGGAGTGGATCTTCAGGGATATCGAGATTATCCGCATCACAAGAAGATTCAATCCCGATATACTCCTCGGTGTACTGAACCCTGCGACGGCACATGCAGCGCGGCTCCTTGGGAAGGTGTCAATCACCTTTACTGATTCGGAGCCGGAGATAGCGAAGTACCCGATTGCCGATACCATTACGCTACCCTTCACCGACGTCATCCTCACCCTTGCTTCGGTGCGGCATGATTACGGAAAAAAAGAGGTTCGTGTCAACAGTTACAAGGAACTCGCCTCGCTTCACCCACTCCGTTTCTCTCCAGACCCTGAGGTCTTGACCCTCGCAGGGCTGACACCTGAAGATGACTATGCCTTGGTCCGGTTTGTTGCCTGGGGTGCCTATCACGACGTGGGCCAGGGCGGCATGACCCTGGACGATAAGCATGCCCTGATCCAGACACTCGAACGGTCGTGCCGCGTCTTCATATCCTCCGAGTCTCCGTTGCCCCCGGAGTTTGAGAAGTACTGCCTCCCCATCCCCCCGGAGAAGATCCACGACTTCCTCCACTACGCGAAGATCTTTGTCTCCGACTCGCAGACTATGACAACAGAGGCGGCTCTGCTGGGGACCCCGGCGGTACGCTGTAACAGTTTTGTTGGCAAGAACGATATGGGAAACTTCGTTGAGCTGGAGGAGCGATATCACCTCATTTATAATTGCGGGGGCGGGTCAGCGGTGCTGTCGAGGGTGAACGAGCTGCTCCGATCCCCTGATCTCAAGGCAGAGTGGGCCCGGAGAAGAGAAACACTGCTACAGGGAAAGATCGACCTGACCACGTTCATGGTCTGGTTCGTCGAGAATTACCCTCGAAGCGTTGTGGAGATGAAAGAGCACCCCGAGGTGCAGTACTCCTGTGTTTCGGTTCCGGGCGGTGCATCATGAGTGTCGTACCTGCTGGCTCTCCTGCCGTTTATCCGTCCATCAGTGCTCCCGCCACGAGATCACACGGTTTCATCGAGACCTCCAGCGAAAATCAACGAATTCATGAAAATGCACATCGTCAACCTCGCCGAACGGGGCCTCTGACAGATCGGCAAACGCCTCTACGGCGCGAAGGTTGCCATCATGGGCCTCGCCTACAAGAAGAACATCAACGACCCCGGGAATCGCCTGCCATCAAGATCATCGAGGTACTTGCGAACCTCGGGGCCGACGTGCGGGCGTACGACCCGTACGTCCCCTCGCTCGCGACGAAGGCCGGGGTATTTACCTCGGCGGGGAGCGTCGAGGAGGCGCTTTCCGGGGCGGAGTGCGCGGTTTTCCTCGTGGACCATGACGTGTTCCGTGGAGTTACTGCAGAGACGGTGAAGGGGCTGATGGTCTCGCCGGTGGTCGTGGACGGGAAGAATCTGTTTGCGGGTGGAGAGGAGATTGTGTATCTGGGGATTGGGAAGAGAACTTATTAGGAAGTGTCATAATGTCATCGACTGTGAGATACTATTCCAGAAGAAAAAGAAATAATTTGATTTAAATGGAAGGTATCTTCAAGTATCGCATAAAAATGAACTTCGTGGACCAATGGATATGAACTCCCAAACTCACATTCAGATCCGACCTCTGCTGAGGTCAAATACTTTTGCAAGGAACATTTCCTTGCCGATAAATGACTTTATTGCAGGTACAGATATCTCTAGGCAGCTGACGCTACTTGAAAAGAGCCAGTGGTGGAAGCCTGAAGACCTCCAGGATTACCAAAATAAGAGGTTGAGAAGCCTTGTCCACCATGCATATGCCAATGTCCCTTATTACCATGATCTCTTCCGCTCTCTCGGTTTATCTCCGTCTGACATTATAACCACGGAAGATCTGGCAAAATTACCCGTCTTGACCAAAGAGGATGTCCGGAAAAGCCCTGAAAGATTCGTCGCACAGAATATCTCACAGAACTCTTTGATACATAAGACTACGAGCGGGTCATCGGGAAAGGTATTTGAGTACTTTATTGACCAGGACACTATGAGTATATCCCGGGCTGCCGGTTTGAGAGGATGGGGGTTTGCTGGGTATAGTGTTGGGGATAAAGTAGTTATCCTTGCGGGTTCCTCGCTTCTACCGAGGAATGTTCCGCTATATACAAAAATTCGATTCAAATTTAGCCGGAACTTGCCATTATCTTCCTATAACCTGAATAGTGAGCGATTGGATGAATATTTACAGCAGATAATAAAGTTTAATCCCCGATACATTCGTGGTTACCCTTCATCTATTGCTATACTTGCAGAACACGCTCTTGAGCATGGCGTCGATGCGATCAACCTGGATGGGGCCATGACAACCGCAGAGACATTATCTAACTCCCAGAAAGATATGATATCATCAGCCTTTCATTGTGATGTTTTCGACCAGTTTGGATGTTTCGATGGGGGAGCGAATGCATGTGAATGTGATCAGCACTGTGGATATCACATCAGTGTAGAGCGCTCGGTACATGAATTTCTGGATGATAGCGGATATCCTGTCACTCCTGGAGAGAATGGCCACATTATCCTCACAGATCTCTGGAACTATGCCATGCCGTTTATTAGATATGATGCAGGAGACATAGGGGTACCGACAGACCGGACATGTCCCTGTGGGAGAGCGCTTCCCCTATTAGAAAGGATCACCGGGAGAACTGTGGAACAGATCGTTTTATCTGATGGGAAGTGTTTACCCGGATTATTATTGACAGACATTTTTGAACATGGGGACGTTGTAACAGCTGTTCAGGACTACCAAATCATTCAGGAAAAGGTCGATAAATTTGTGGTAAATATTGTAAAATCTGATCACTATTCTTCGGCAATAATTAAAGAGATTGAAAAGTTCTTCTGGGGGCATCTGGGGGGAGATGTAGAAATCCGGTTCAATTTCTTAGATGAGATTCCACGCACTGATGCGAACAAACGGAGGATCATAATATGCAAAGTGAGAAATTAAAGTGGCAATCAGAATACGTTAAGTACCATAACGAGAAGCCCTTCGTTGCACTTGGAGGTTCATATCAAGAAAAGAAAAATAGGCTGATCTTAGAAGAACTTGGGGATAATTATTCAAGTATTATTGACTTTTGTTGTGGTACTGGAAGAATTGCTACTATTGCTACTCTATAGGCATCGAAAGAGAGGAAAATACCTGCATAGTTTCGGCAAAGAAAGTTGATGACTAAATGAAATTGAAGATTTGTGCTGTTGGCGATATCATGCTGGGGGAGCAGCACTTATGCAACAATTTCGGCGTTAAAGATATAATTCAGAAAAATGGTACGGATTTTCTGTTTAAGGAAGTCTCTTCGTTATTTATGGGTGCAGATCTCGTCTTCGGAAATTTAGAATGTTCTATAGTGGATGTATCGAGTAATAAGTCCGTTTTTTTCAGTGCGGAACCAACTGCTATCAGCGGCCTGATGAATGCTCATTTCAACGTCCTTTCGGTTGCAAATAATCATATTATGGAACACGGCCGAAAATCTTTTTTGCATACCATCCAGGTCCTAAAAGACACTGGAATAACCCCTATCGGGATCAGAGGAAAAAGTGATATTTTAAACGTCAAAGGATGTAAGGTTGCGTTTCTCGCGTATTCCTTCATAGAGGACCACATCGTAGATGTCTGTTATAACAAAATCTCCTCTGAAGATGTGATAATTAAAGATATTCAGAAGGTAAGACCTATTTCAGATCTTATCATCGTTTCTCTGCATTGGGGATGCGAATACGTTCCATATCCCTCGCCGGGGCAGATCCGGATCGGTCGCAACCTTATCGACGCAGGCGCCGACATCATCCTTGGAGGCCATCCCCACGTCACCCAAAGTTATGAAGTCTACAGAAATCGGCCAATATTTTACAGTTTAGGAAATTTCATTTTTGACGATACGTATATTCCAGCGACCCGGGATTCGTTTATTGCAGAGATAACAATCTGCAGCTCGTTGGAGTCAATGGAAGTAAACGTTATCCCTGTTATTATTAACGAGAGTAGTTATCAGCCTCAGCCTGTCAATCCCCTCCAAATGGGTACTATACAGTATATTGAAGAAACTCGAGGCATGTTCGAAAAACGGTCATTGTTGGATTATAAAATGGCTATCGGGAACTATCATCTCTTATGCAACACATATAAAAAAGCTGCAAAGTGGAATATGAAAGTTCAATTTGCAAGGAAATTTTATCGATATTCATTATCGACAACATTTAACATAGTCAAACAATATTTTAAACGTGCGAACTGGATGAAAGAGGGAAATTAACTGTGAAAATAATTGTCACGATGAAGTTATCTGACCGTAACTTGATGTATCATATTTATCCACTCTCACTAATTGAATGCATAGACCAAATTATAATTGTCCGGGATACTGTGGGGCCAAATATTAAAAAAGTTAGGTACATCTGTCCCCCACAGTGGGCTTTGAAATTTCCACCGGTCGCATTTCTTATTAAATTGGTGCAATTAATTTATACTTCAATGAGGGAAAGACCACTTTTTATCCATAGTTTTCTTCTATACCCTCACGGATTCTTGGCATTAATTGCCGCGAAACTTACAGGTAGTCGGGCAGGAATATCTCTCATCGCAGGGCCGGTAGAATTATATGTACTAGGGGACAGCCCTACGAAAAAGTACGCCTATACCAATGCTTTACCCTCACTGTCGATTTTAGGGAAAATCCTTTTAAAGATAGTAAGTCGTTTTGAGATTATCACGGTAGCAGGGTCATATTCACGAGAATTTTTGCTTGATAAAGGCGTTCCCGCCGAAAAGATATTTTACATCCCATATACAGTCATCGATAAGAAATGCTGTCCTTTAATTATGCCAAAAACATACGATTTAATCTACATTGGACGATTAGCTAGGTCTAAGCACGTTGAAACTGGTATTTATGCAGTAAAAAAGTTGAAAGATGATTATGGGTTAATGAGGATTAAATTTGGTATAGTCGGCGAAGGTCCATGTCGAGAGAAATTAGAAGAATTAAGTAAAATCTTAAAGTTAAGCACAAACATTGAGTTCTTAGGCTATCAGAATGATATTGCAACATACTTTAATAAAGCAAAACTGTCTATTGTTACATCTGAAAGGGAAACAGGCCCACTCACTGCAATCGAATCAATGATGTGTGGAGTACCTGTCATAGCATCTCGTTGTGGGGATATGGTAAATGATTTAATTAAAGATGGAATAGACGGTTTCTTAATTGACACCTATGAGGATTATAGTGCCTTTGCAGAAAAAATTGCTCATCTTCTAGCAGATGATGCAACACTTCTCTCTTTCAGCGAAAACTCAAGAAAGTCTCCAAATATTATTGGAGTTGATCGTTTAGTACGCCTATGGGAATTGCCAATCAATATGATGTGTGATATGGATAAAAAATGTTGATACCATGAGCGAGGTTGGGAGATGAACAACGGTTTGTAGAGGGGCCATTCAGAGCGATTTCCGCGAATCATTCCGAGTCCTGCAGATTTCATTGTATAAGGGCGGTCTTGAGGAATATCCCCCAAAAACACCAGAAGGAGGTTGTAGAGGGCCTGAAAGAGGCTTATGAAAGTGAACAAAGACCCAGGGTCTCACCGATGATCTAACCTAACCTCCTCACCTATTTGGGAATAGATCGAGGTTGAGTTTCTCGGCGATCTCCAGCACCTGCTTCGGCACTTCGGTCATCCGTTTCTCCTCCTCATAGACCACCGAATACACCTTTGAGAGTTTCAGGAGCAGTCCCTGCGGCGAGAGATGTGCCGACAGCCCTGCCTGTTTGATCCGGTTCAGGATCCGGCAGTAGAGGTAGAGACAGAGGAACCCGACAAAGACGTGGCCGAAGACTGCCGTGGCGTCCCGGAGATAGAGCTTGTCCGCCTGGATCAGGCTCTTGAATGCGGCGAAATGGTTCTCGACCAGGTTTCGTGACTTATACAGTTCGTAGATCTCCTGGGGCTGTGCCGTGATCGAAGAGAGGACCAGGATCCTGCCGGCACGCTTCAGCCGCTGGTTCAGCGACTCCCGGTCGATCGCCCCCTCCTCCAGCAGACGGTAGAGTGTCTTCTGCTCTTCCACCGCCAGATCGGCATCCTCGTAGAGGTAGAGCGTCAGGCCGTCGACTTCGCGCTTTCCCGCATGAATGAGCCGTTTGTGGTAGAAGAAGTGGTCGGTGAGATGGATTCGTGTCGCATACCGGGTGCTGTTGCGACGCTGGGGGAGGACGAACGGGATCTTCGCCTCGGCCAGAATCGTCTCATCCTTCTCCGAAACGAACCCCCGGTCGAGGACAAGCGTTGTCCTGGAGGTATCGATCTCGGTGAGGGATCCGATGAGGGTGGCGACATCCCTGACCGAGCCTGGCAGGGCGCGGATCATCACCGGAAGGCCGGTATCAATCGCGCTGAAGAGTGCGATATTGACCTGCGGCAACCAGACACCTTCGGTGTTGTAGCCGAATTCGGCAAGGTTGACGGTGTCGGAGTGGGAGAAGACGAACGAGAGGTCGTAGACGAGCTGGTGCGCCTGCGAGGAGAGCTGCCGGCATACTGTCTGCTGGGCAGCGCGGTCGCCGCCGACCGCGGTGAGAACCCGGACGAGGGTGCGGGGATCGCAGTCTGCGGCGATGCCAAGGACGTTGTCGAGTTTCTCCCAGGCATCCCCAACCCCAGTACTTCGCTAATTTGCGATACCCCGACCGTGCCTCTCCACCCGAAAACCCGCACAAAAGCGAAAGATCTATATGGGTTGCAGGCATCCCCTCATGCCTTTCACCCAAGGGAAGAGGACAAC
>Ga0208462_1000994_pt1 | contig 21817 bp, 15 predicted proteins | sample AD_SCU001_MetaG_FD_184452 | JGI IMG/M metagenome (GOLD analysis project Ga0208462, IMG submission 184452) | Active sludge microbial communities of municipal wastewater-treating anaerobic digesters from China - AD_SCU001_MetaG (SPAdes) (version 2) | ecosystem: Engineered > Bioreactor > Anaerobic...
CTGCACTCATACATTTTATGTATTCTAGCATTTTACCCTTTTCATGAACACCATACATAAAAGTGCCAGTGGTTACTCTGAACTGTCTGCCACAGGTTTTGCAGCGATAGTTTTGTACTCCACTTTGTAAGCCATTTTTGATTACGTGGCTACTATTACAATCTGGACAAAGTACACCAGTAGACATTGCTTTGATTTCTTGATAGTCGACTACATCTTTACCTTCTTGAATCATTTCATCATATAGATTGTCGTATAATTTGCGAGTACTTTCTTTGGTAAGAGCAAAGATTTCTGATGGATTTTCGAAAAGTTTATTCATAATTAAATATTTTTTGCAAATATAAAAAAATATTTAAAAAAACTTGATATACTGTAAAAATATTTATTTCACTTATAATTAGAAACCGTTTCTAACAGCTTCTAATTACCCTTTATCAATAATTTTTATACTATTTTTAATATCTTATATACTTTCTATTAATTCTATTGAATCATTTTTTGATGATGTTGATATCTTATATCCTTCTAATATCGGTATACGCATAGTATATTTTTTATTCTCTTTATTCATTAATTTATCGCTAATTAACCATGGATTTATTTTTTTAAAATTATAATAAGAGATACCCATTTTATTACAAAATAAAGGTAAATTATTTATAGTAGAGTCTATCACAATTTCTTTATACTTGTATTGTGGATAAATCTCGAATGTAGGTATGTAAAAACCAAAATTTTTTAAAGATTGATAAATAATTTTAGTAGCTATAGCTCTAGAAATATATCTGGCTGTTTCGGAGTTAATAACTAGATCCCAGAAATTATTAGTATATTGTTCACTTATTTTAGTTTTTAAATAATTTTCACCAGCATTATATGCAGCTATTGCCAAGAACCAATCTCCAAACATATTGTATAAATCTTTTAGATAAGACAATGCAGCTATAGTAGATTTCTCGAAGTTTAATCTTTCATCTACATCATCAGACACTTCTAACCCATATTTAACAGCAGTACCTTTCATAAATTGCCATATACCTTTGGCACCAGAGGGAGATGTAGTCGGTGCTAAATTACTTTCTATTATTGCAATATATTTCAAATCTATTGGTAGTTTATTATTTTTTAATTCTTTTTCAATATAAGGTAAATATCTATCTGCCTGCTTAATGGTTTTAATTAGTAATGAATGAAAATAAGTAATGCTATATAGCTCTGTTTCTACTCTTTCTCTGATATATGGGTTTGTTAAATCTACTAATTGATCAGCAAAGTATACAGTGTCTGGTAGAGTGAAAGTAACAATTTTGTATTTATCCTGTAAATATTTATAATCATACTTATCTTTATTTGATTTATTTGAGAAAACAAATAATGAAGTAAAGCAAGCAATTAACAATATTATTATAAATCTAGATTTCTGTAATTTTTTTATTTTTTTCATTAGGATATGATTTTTCTATATGAGTAAAAGACGCATATAAAAGAAAAGCAAAGATAATAATTAAATATGTAAATATTCCTAAATAAAAGAAACTATTTAATTGATTAATGTTAATTATAAAGTAATAACTAACTAAAAAATTTAATATAGATATAAATATCATTAACAATAAAACTTGAGTATTAGTAAAGCCTAAATATATCAGATGATGCGTAGTATGATCTTTGCCTCCTAATAATGGTGATCTATGATGTAATATTCTTTTTAAAAAAGTAATAGAAGTGTCTAAAATAGGTAAACAATATATTACAGCAATTAAAATAAAGGGTACTATCCAATGATAAGTAACATTAGGTAATAGAGAGTCGAGATTCCAAATGTATTTGATACCCCACATAGCTATGATAAATCCCAAAAACATACTACCGCTATCTCCCATATAAATTTTAGCTTTTGGCCAATTAAATACAAGAAATCCTATTAATATACCAATTATTATTAATAAGGAAGCCACATTTATATTATTTATATTATTTATATTATTTAGTAAACAGATAGATAAGATAGTCCCGGCTATTCCAAGCACACTTATCGCAGCTGTGCCGTCCATATTATCTAATAAATTGGTAGCATTCATTATGCCTACTATCCATAATGCAGTTAATAAATAATTTAGCCATATACTGTCAAAAACATTAATACTTATTCCACCGATGATAATTATTACACTAATAATTATTTGAGTGAGGAATTTAATTATTGGGTTTAGATAAAATACATCATCGAATAATCCAAGTAAATACGATAGCGATGCACCTAATATTATGAATATTATTCCTATCGAATTTATTGGAACACCTTTATATATACTGTAAAAATTAAAAAAAATAATTGCAAGTAAAAAAATAATAAAAAAAGCTGTACCTCCGAATGTAGGAATATGTTCATTAGTCCATCTTTCTTGGTTGACTTCTAACTTGCCTTTTTTTAATTTTTTTGCAAAGTTTATTAGCAAAAAATTTAATATTATACTTAATAATAATGAACAAATAAATAAACTAGTATAGAGGTAATAAATATTAAAAAACATAAAATAATAAAAACAAAGTCAAAATTATAAAAAATATTTTGATAAATAATATAATTTAATAATAGAATATTGGAGTAGTGCTTCAGTGGTTTAATAATTTTAATAATGTAAATTGTAGAAATATTTTAAAACGAATCAAATCATATTCATTAGAAATATATCTTTTACTGATACATTTACGGCAATATTTTTATTTATTATTTTAGCATCTAACTCGAAAGATTTTTTAATAATCTATGGTTTAATTTGCTTTATTCAAATATTTAGTAGTAATTGTATCTGATTTTAAAAAATTTTCTATATTACCTTGGAAAATTAGGTAGCCACCTTGGTCGCCACCTTCTGGACCAAGCTCTATGATCCAATCTGCTCGCTTGATTAATTCTATATTATGCTCAATATAGCATATAGTATGGCCTTTGAGTATTAGCTCTTTTAAACTATTGAATAGCATGTCTACATCATAGTAATGCAAGCCAGTAGTAGGTTCATCAAAGATAAATAAGGTTTTATCCATTTTATTACCAGCACCTATGTAACTTGCTAGTTTCAGCCTTTGCGCTTCCCCGCCAGACAAAGTATCAGTAGATTGTCCCATTTTCAGATATCCCAGTCCTACTTTTCTTAGCAGTTCTAACCCGTTCATGGTCTGAGTAATCAAAGATTCTATTTTTTTATTTTTAGCAAAACTATATTGTGCCTTGAAAAAATTATAAGCATCATCTATAGTCATATCTAGAATATCATAAATATTTTTTTGACCAAATGTTACCTCCAGCACATCGTCTTTAAATCTTTTGCCATGGCAATCTTCGCAAGGAATTTTGACATCAGCCATAAATTGCATTTCTATAATTATGTATCCATCGCCTTTGCAGGTTTCACAACGCCCACCTTCAGTATTAAAAGAAAAAGTGCTTGGCTTGTAACCTCTTTGAATGGCTAAAGGCATTAGACTGTATAACTCTCTAATATAATCAAATATCTTTAAATAAGTTATTGGATTTGACCTGGTAGAACGGGAGATTGGAGATTGATCTATCAGAACTACATTTTTAATTGATCTAAATTCGCCACTTAATTTTGTGGTTTCATTATCTGGATGCTTTAAAAAATTATTAAACTCTTCATATAATTCATCTACAATCAAGGTAGATTTACCTGATCCACTGACACCTACGACAGCAGTTATTTCATTTATTGGTATTTTGATACTGATGCCTTTCAAATTATTTTTATTAGCACCTATGAATTCTATGAAACGATTGTTAGGTCCCAAAAAAGAAAATTTATTTTTTGGAATTATTTCTTGTAATGGATTATTCAAATATTTAGCAGTGAAACTATTAGAATTATTATACAATTGCTCTAAAGTACCAGAAAAAACAATTTCGCCACCCTCACTACCTGCTTTAGGGCCCAGATCTACTATCCAATCACAAGCTCTTATTATATCTCCATCATGCTCTACCACTATAATAGTATTACCCTCATCTCTAAGTTTTTTTAATATTTCAATTAATTTATGTGTATCACGTGGATGCAGTCCTACAGTAGGCTCATCAAGTACATATAAAGTATCTGTCATTGTAGAACCAAGAGCTCTACTCAAATATACTCTTTGTATTTCTCCTCCAGATAGTGTATTCATGCCTCTATTAAGCGTCACATATGGCAATCCGACTTCTATTAGATAGTCTATTCTAGTATTTAACTCTTTCAAGATATATTTTACTTGTTCTAGCTCTATATCAGTAAACTGCCATGATCTTATTATGTTTTGCATTTGATCTATCTGCATCATTAATAAATCTGGCAAAGAATATCCATAAACTTTTACATATTGAGTTTCTTTTCTCAATCTAGTTCCTTTGCAAGACCTACAAATTGTTTTGTCTCTATATCTAGAAAGCATCACACGGTACTGTATTTTGTATGTGTTCTCTTCTAGCATTTTAAAAAATCTGTTTATGCCTTCTAAATCATCGCGTCCATTCCACAAAAGATCTTTTTCCTCTTCTGTAAGGTCTTTATAAGGTTTATGAATAGGGAAATTATATTTTTTAGAATATGCGATAAAATATTTCTGCCATTCACTCATCTTTTCGCCACGCCAAGGAGCCACTGCCCCTTCGTAAATAGATAAATTAGGATCTGGTATTACTAAGTGCTCGGCTACATCTACTACAGTACCATAGCCCTCACATACAGGACAAGCACCATACGGTGATGTATAACTGAAAAAATTAACATCTGGAATAGTGAAACGCATGCCATCGAGTTCAAATTTATTAGAAAACTCTACCCATTTTCTCTCTTCACCACTCAAAATAACAATATATATTTTGCCATCACCCTCAAAAAATGCTGATTGTATGCTATCTTTCAGTCTGAATGAAAAATCTTCATCATCAGTTTTAGTGAGCCTATCAACTAACAAAAATAAATTATTGGGATCTATCTTAGACAATTTCTTATTATCATCTAGCAAATCTCTGATGAGATAAATATTGTTATCTGATAATACTCTACTATATCCATTTATATGCCATAGCTCCAGCTGCTCATTCACATCTCTGCCATTTATCTCTATATATGGAGCTACTATAAAAAATCTACTTTTATCTGGAAAAGACATTACATATGATACTACATCTTCTACTTTGTAGTGTTTCACTTCTCTGCCAGAAATAGGACTATAAGTTTTGCCAATTCTAGTGTACAAGATTTTGAGATAATCATATATCTCTGTAATAGTGCCCACAGTAGAACGTGGATTTACATTAGCAGAGAATTGTCGTATAGCTATAGCTGGTGAGAGACCAGTGATCTTATCTACATCTGGTTTCATTATTTTGCCTAAAAACTGTCTAGCATATGCACTGAGACTCTCTACATATTTTCTCTGTCCCTCAGCATATATCGTATCAAAAGCTAATGAAGTCTTGCCAGAGCCTGATAACCCAGTTACAACAGTAATTTTACGCTTAGGTATGCTCAAAGTGATATTTTTGAGATTATTAGATCTCGCACCTTCTATCAATATTTCTTTGTAATTGAAATCTTTCATTATTTTGCAAAAATAGTTTATAATATAAAATTAAGAAAAAAAATTGTTATGGGAATTACATAAAGTTATTTTTTTTTACATATCTATATATGGGTTTTTACTTTATGAGAATTAAAAATATTTGTAATAAATTCTATAATAAAAAAATTAGAAATAAATTATATTTTATCATTTTTTTATCACAAAACTATTTGTTTGATTATTAATACATTGCTATAATAAAATAACTAATTATTATTGTAATTTGTACTACCATCATTTTTAGATACAGTTAGCTGTTGTTTTTTTTCAAATTTTATATGCAATATATAATATGATGTTTATCAATTTAAAAATATATACAATACTAAGGTAGTAATTTTGCTAAATCAAAAAAATGCAAAATGAAGAAGATACTTTTTGCTCTAAATTTTTTAATTCTTATTAATATTTCTAGTGCTTTAGCAGCAGATTGTTATGCTATTAATAGTGGAAATTGGAACAATGCTGCCACATGGCAAAATGGATTGATACCTTCTGAATCAGATAATGTTTTCATTAATAATGGAGTAACTATATATATTAAAGGGTCTTATACTTGTAATAATCTTTACATGAATGGTAGCAATATTGAATTTGAAAATGGTAATAGAACTCTCACAATTAATGGTGATTTAGTTATAGAGGCAGATAATAATGAAATTATAGGTGGTGGCAGTGGTAACAGATATTTACAAATTAATGGTAATCTCTATATATATCAAAATGCAACATTAAATATAAGTAATCATAGTATTACAGTAAATAAAGAAACAAATATTAAAGGGAAGCTTTCTATTAATAGTAATACAGGTGATAAAACTTTTAATAACATAAACATAAATAATAATGGTATATTAGAATGCAATACATCTGTAGATATCATTATCAAAGGAGATTTAATAAATAATGGAATATTTATTCCTAATGAAGGTACTTATACTTTTAATGGTACAAATGAACAAAATATAAGTTCTATATCTGATATTAGCTTTTATAACCTCACTATAGATAATCCTCAAAGAATTATAATGAATAATAATGTGATAGCAAGCAATCAATTATTTATGAAGAATGGTAATATTATTGTGGATGTTACAGATACGCTAATATTAGGTACAAGTACTACACAACTAGGTAAATTAATTAGAAATAATGGAACTATCATAGGTAATTTCAGAAGATGGTTTGCATCAAGAACTATAAATAATGTACTATTCCCAATAGGAACAAATGATTTTTACAGACCTGCAATTATTAGCTTTACTACAGCTCCAACTAGTGGTGGCACTATAACTACTTCATTTATCGAGTTTGATCCACAAGTCACCAATCTTCCAATTAATGATGGGGGTTTCCAAATAACAAATTACGGTACAGATGGATACTGGCAAATGATTCCTGGTGATAATTTAACTGGAGGCCAATATAATTTGAGTTTATATATTACTGGATTTCAAAAAATAATTAATGGATTAGATATTTCAAACTTAAGAATAATTAAACAAAATATATCATCTAATCAATGGGTGGTAAATGGCACCCATCAAATTGGAACATGGAGTAATGATTACCCCATGATTAGAAGGATAGGTATGATGGAGTTTGGCAAATATGCATTAGCTGGCTCCAATAATCCATTACCAATAGAATTGTTATATTTTAATGCAACTGCTAACAATGAATTAGTAGAACTGTCATGGTCTACAGCTTCAGAAATTAATAATGATTTTTTCACTATTGAATATTCGAATGAACTAGCGAACAATGGTACTATATGGACACCTTTATTTATGATCGATGGAGCGGGTAATAGTAATACTCCTTTAATATACACATTTATCGATAGACCATATCTGAGAGATAATAATACTAATGTTGTATTTTATAGATTAAAACAAACTGACATTGATGGCAAATATAAGTATTATGGGGTTGTTTTTGTGAGATATAATTATATCGATGAGGATGAAAAGAATATAATTATTACCTATGACCCGAGTATAAATGAAAATAAGATTAATATAATGTTTAATGCTACTGAGTCTAATCAATATCAAATTAATATTTATGATATTAATGGTAAATTAATCACTACCAACACTGGACAAAGTATAGATGGCACTAATAATGTTACTATGCAGATAAATAATTTCAATTCTTCGATATATATTATTGTGCTAAATATTGGGCAACAGGTATTGACACAAAAAATATTAATTGACAAATAATTTTTTTGAAAAATAAATCTATAAACATTATGAAATTAAAGTTTTTACTGACCTATTTCTCTGAAAATAATAACTCCTATAGTAATTTTTTAAAATCACTTGCTGTGAAACCATCCTCTTCTTTGCTTTTTACCTCCTGGATAGCATAATATATCAGAGCTCCGCTATTTGCATCAATGATAAATTTGAAACAATTAAGACCAATTTGGCCATTAGTTTTTATAGCGAAAGCTACAGCTGCTTTACTATCACCATTTAATAGAGTATTATATATCTCTTCTTTGCTAGCTATTTTTACTTTACCAGAATAAATCTTAGCAATTTTTTCTATACTATTTACATCCATTGCTAAATTATCTGAAGTAATATAAAGTATTTTATCTGCTAGTAATTTTTTATTTATATTAGCTAATTTATCCAAATCTACCACCTGAGACTGATTAGCCTGATATTTAATGTTATATTGAAAAAATCTAAGAATGCCAGGGATGAAATATAAATATTGTTCTTCTATTTCTTCGCTTTCAGCATCTATTGGTAGATAAGCTAATGGGGCTGAACCTAAATCTGGCATAAGATTTAGATTGCCTGATTTGGTGCCTAGTGTAATGTTTAATATATCTAATGAGATAGTCTCTTTATTTTGAGTGAAAGCAGCCTCAGATAAAAAGATAAAAGAGTTTGCTGGATTTGTTTTTAGATTTTCAAATTCTTCTGTACTGATAATTTTAAATTTGGTTAATGTCCATAATTTATTTATAGACTCCTCTATTACATTATTGAAATTACTGAAAGGATTATCAGTCTTTACGACATATGTAGTAGTAGAGAGGAATTTTTTAAACTGTTCTGGAGTGGCTAATTTAATTTCTTGAGAGCTTAAGCTCAAATAAAAATAACTATTTATTAACAAAAATAAAAATAATTTTTTCATAATTTATTATATTATTCTCACAAAATTACTAAAAAATAAAATTTCAATCAAATGAAATAAATTAATGATTTAAATTATACATTTCTAAAACTATTGATTTATTTTCAATTTAAAATTTATAAAAAATTATACACAACATGAAAATTTATATTTAATTTTGCAAATAATTATGTACGTTTTTTCAATAATTTATGCAGATTTAGATTATATATTTAATATATACAACATCTATAAACGTACATATAGTCATATAATATTATATAAATATATCATTTACAGTTAGTTATAAATTTTAAAAGATTTAGAAACAGATTTAATTATGAAACGATTAATGAGAAAAGAATTTATTAAATTTTTGATACAATTGAGAAAAGATAAAACATTGATAATCTTGTGTATAGAGGTTGTAATAATGATGATGGGAATAGGATTAGTGAGTCCAATACTACCGCAATATGCTAGCACATTTGGTGTGAATATAACAATGATAGGTATGCTAATCACTGTTTTTGGTATAGCTAGGATAATAGTCGACATACCCGCAGGTAAACTTTCAGATAAAATAGGACGTCGACCTATATTAATTTCAGGGCCATTAGTAGTAGCCATAGGTTCATTAGGTTGTGGACTAGCAAATCAATATTGGATTTTATTATTATTTAGATTTATACAAGGCATAGGATCAGCCATGTACACTACTGCAGCCATGATAATGCTAGCAGATATAAGTACAGAATCAAATCGAGGTAGAGTAATGGGCATTTATCAAGGTTGTATATTAATAGGCTCTGGACTGGGACCTACTATAGGTGGATTCTTAGCGCATGATTTTGGATTATCATCACCATTTTTCTTTTTTGCAATATTGGCCGTGTGCGCTAGTATATGGGCATATTACAGCTTACCTGAGTCTAAACCTGACAAAAATGTCCTAGACTCAGACAATGAAAACATTATAGAACAGAACATTACACAACAAGAGAATGTCATAAAAAACCTACTCCATAATAGTAATTTTATTTTAATATCTTTAATTACTTTTGGTGTTTTTGTGACAAGACAAGGGGCACAAAATCAGATATTACCACTTTTAAGTGCCGAGAAATTAGGTATCAACGAAGGACAAATAGGCATAGCACTTACTATCGTTGCTTTAGTGCAATTTATTGCAATATTTGTTAGTGGCAAGTTATCTGATCGTATAGGTAGAAAAGCAGTTATCACACCCGGATGCATAATTATAGCTCTGTCGCTGTTTATGTTAGCTCACATATCCAGCTATTCATCATTATTGATTACTTGTTTAATAATGGGAATTGGAATTGGCACTTGTGGTCCTATATCGTCAGCATATGTAGTTGATATAATTCCTGAAAAGTATTATAGTGTGGGGATGGGAACATATCGTGCTATATCTGACCTTGGGTTTGTCATCGGTCCAGTTTTATTAGGATGGTTAAGTGATGTTAAAAATTTTAATTTTGCTTTGATTTTTAATAGTATTTTTATCTTAATATCTGCGATCATCTTTCAGCTGAAAGCAACAGAAAAGCATTATATTAATTATAATACCTTGAAACATAAATAATAATTAAAATTAAAATATAATTTTGTATAATAATTTTTTAAATAAAAAAATCATGCATTATATTTACTTAAACCTTTCTTTCTAAAAAAAAATTATAATAAATATGGATATCGTCATTATATTAATAGTGGGCTTTATAGCTGGCATAGTAACTGGACTAATAGGAGCCAGTGGAGTGATGATAGTAGTACCTGCTTTAGTAGCATTAGGCTATAACACACCTGATGCAATAGGTGCAAGTCTTTTCATAAATATAATCGCTGCATTAGTAGCAGCATTCACATATTATAAAAATAAAAATATAAATCTCAAACAAGGACTGTGGATCACTATAGGCTCAGTGATAGGTGCTCAATTAGGCAGTTATTTTTCTAAATTTATTCCAGATATAGGATTGGGTAAAGCATTTAGCGTTTTTTTATTTTTATCTGCTTTCATGTTTATCTATAGAGGTATAAAAAATATTAAATATGATAAAAATTTCGTTGAAAAAAATAAAAAAGAATATAAAAATAATTTTTTATTAAAATTTCTAAGAGCAAATGTAATAATATCAGGTTTGATATTAGGTTTAATAATAGGTGTTTTATGTGGTGTATTGGGTGCTGGTGGAGGTGTAATGATATTATTGATTTTAGTTTTTATTATGCAATACCCATTACACATAGGTATAGGCACATCAAATTTAATAATGGCATTTACAGCAGGTTCAGGTGCTATAGGGCATGCATTTACCTCAAATTTACCAATGAAGCCATCCATAATTGGATCTATAGGCACTGTAATTGGATGTGTTTTAGCTGCAAAATTTGCAAATAAAATTAATGAAAAGGTATTAAGTATAATAGTGGGCATCATTTTCACTATTCTCAGTATAGTGATGTTAATTATATTGTAATAAAAACGTAGTGGAAATGAGGAGGGGTTGAATAAACATCATTTATGTTTAAATTTAAGTATTAAATAAATTTGTTAATTTTACCAAAAATATAATTTTATGGAATATACAGCTGAAAACATAGCAGCAATACTGTCGCTGACTAAAGAAGGTAAACGTGAATTTCTAGATAATCTTTATGATTTTCTCAATAGTAATAAACTGACAGCATTAGACTATCAGAGAATCAAGATTCTATCTACTGCTCCGATTTGTCCACGATGTAGGTGTGAATATGTTACAAAAGCAGGTGTTCACAATGGCAGACAAGTATATAAATGCAAAAGTTGTAAATATCAATTTCGAGAAACTGCTAAATCACTTGTTTATCATCTGCATAAATATCCTCTAATACTTGATTATCTAAAATGTATGCTAGAAGGTAAAAGTTTAAGAGCTTGTGCTAGAGAAGTTGGCATTAGCTTACCCACAAGTTTCAGATGGAGGCACAAAATTCTCTCTGCTATCCAAGGGTTAGAAGGAGGAATAACCTTTTCTGGCATAACAGAAGCAGACGAACTATTAATGCAATATTCGGAAAAAGGACGCAGGTACAAAAGTCCAGAAGAAAAAGAGCAAGCCATGAAAACAGTTCATCCTAATGTAGCTGTATTAGTGATGACAGATAGAGAGGGTAATTTGCTTTTCAAACACACAGGAGAAAATAAGGTTCAGAACAGTCAGATAAAGGAAGAGTTGAAACGTAGAGTATCAGAAAACAATCTAATATGTTTTAAGCCAAATGATGAGTTCAAACAAGCAGTGATGGAATCACCAAGCAAAAAGGTAATAGTGAGGCGTAAAACCAAAGGGTTAGCAATTTACAGTGTTAATGTAGCAGAGAAAAAGATTACTAATTTTTTAGTTTGGATGATGAGATTTAGAGGAGTAGCTACAAAGTATTTGCAGAACTACCTTATGTGGTTTGTAGTAATGAATAAGTACTTAAAAGATAAGGTGGAATCAGACATTGGGAGACTATTAAACTTGTCATCGCACGATAGATGGGCGTGGGAGCGGTATTGGAGTTTGATAAAGTTGAGGTATTGATATAATACTTAAATTTGAACAATTTTAAATTAGTAATATTAACAATTCTCTTAATTTAATAAACATTCAATTATTAATTTTGTAATCAATTTACATTTTTTGCAATATTTAACTAAAATCTAGTCACAATTTGATATTTATAATAAACCTAATTTAATAATTATTTATTTTTTACGTTTATATTTGCATAATATTTTAAAAATTTTTTAATTATGGATGTAGTAATGATAATCACAATATTACTCTTTTTAGCATGTGTAATAGGGTTAGGATTAGTTTTTAGAAAAGCTGGATACAATTTCTGGTTGGTATTTGTGCCAATATACAATTTAGTGATATGGACTAAAATAATTGGTAAGAAATGGACATGGGTAGTATGGAGTTTAGTACCTTTCATTAATTTATTCATGGTAATGCTAATGTTAATAGAGTTACTCAAAGGTTTTAATCGTTATAATATTTTAAATCAAATATTGATTATTCTTTTCCCCTTTGTTTATTTGCCTTATTTAGGTATTATAAAAGATGGTTACTTACCAGTGAGTGAGCAAAAAGTAAAAAAACTAAGTAAGACACAAGAATGGGTAGAAGCTATAATCTTTGCTGTTGTAGCAGCTACGATTATTAGAATGTTCTTTTTAGAAGCATACACTATACCCACTAGTTCTATGGAAAAAACCATGCTTGTAGGTGATTATTTATTTGTCAGTAAAATTCATTATGGCATACGCATACCTAATACACCGCTATCTTTCCCTTTTGCACATAATATTTTACCTTTGACTAAAACTACTCCATCATACTCTAAATTAATTCAATTGCCATATTATCGCTATCCTGCTTTAGAAAAAATAGAGAGCAATAAATTGATAGTATTTAATTTCCCAGAGGGCGACACAGTAGTGATAGCCGAACCTGCAATGAGCTTTTATACTATTACTAGAAGTTTTGCTGTACAAATGGCACAAAATAATGGACTCACAGATAAAGATTATAAGAAATTCTATGATGCTGCTCGTAAATATCTATTGCAAACAGAAAAAATAACAGTGCGTCCTGTTGACAAAAGAGATAATTATATAAAAAGATGTATTGGAACGCCTGGAGATACCATTCAGATAATTCATCGTCAGGTTTATGTAAATGGTAAACCTATGCCTATTCCTAAATATATTCAGTTTGATTATATTGTAAAATTGCAACCAGATAGATACTTGTCTATAGAGCAAATAATGTCTACTGGTATTTCTAGAGAAGATGCTAGACAATCTTCTCAAAAAGCTCAATATTATGGTTATCCTTCTAATGTATTATTACTACCTATGACTGAAGAGATTAAAGAGAAATTTACAAAAAAATATGGTACTATCCTAGCTGAACCTTTGAAAATAAGTGAAGATTCTACATGGGACTACTCAATTTTTCCACATGATCCTAAATATCCATGGAATAAAGATAATTTCGGTCCTATTATCGTTCCTAAACAAGGAGTAACTATATCGCTTGATACAAATAATTTATGTTTCTACGAACGAATTATTACTGCATACGAACATAATAGATTATATGTTAAAAATGGTATAATATACATAAATGATAGACCAACTAATACATATACTTTTCAAATGGATTACTATTTTGGCATGGGAGATAATAGACACAATAGTTATGATTCAAGATTTTGGGGATTCATACCTATAGATCATATGGTAGGTAAGCCAGTTTTTGTTTGGTTATCATTAGATAAGGATTATTCATTATTCGATGGTAAAATAAGGTGGAATAAGCTTTTTAGAGTTCCTAAATAAAAACATTTTAAGTATTTTTGTATTAAATAAAATTTTTAATTAAATTTGTAGAAATATATATAAATGTATAAAAGTTTATTACCATTAGAAATCGAAGAATTAGAACATATTCACTTCGAAAGGATAAGATATTATATACTTGATAACATTAATGATATAAAAAATGGTTTGTATTCTAGATTAGAAATAAAAGATGATTGGTACGATAAGTTTATTCTGACAAAAAATAATATTGCTTCTGATTTAGATATGGGAGCTGAGAGAATATTTCATTATGTTTTCGCACAGGGTATGAGAAAGCCCAACTCTGCTCCTATAGGGGCAGATCTAATGTATGAAACTTTTGATTCTTTTATTCATATAGATATCAAAACTGCATCTGAATCTAATTGGGGAGATTATAAAGGTAAAATAGCTATACAACCTAATCAAACATCATATCCATTATCTAAATATAATATCTCTCCTAATTTACCTACTTATTATTCTAAAACTTACGAAAAAGATAAAATAATTTACAAAAAATTATCTCTTACATATTTTATAAATATTTTGCATAAACATGCATCACAAGATTTATATAGCATGATATTAGTATGCATGCCTAATGGAGAATTGTATAATATATATAATGATATTATATTACAAGCAGGCAAAACTAAAAATAGTATTAGATATGCATATAAAGAAGAACCAAAATTTAAACTTATTTCTACTAAAATGAACCAAAATATATATAGAGTGGAATTTATAATTAAAAATAAACATTATACTCAAAAAGACATAATTGGTTTTTCAGAAGAAAAATATAAAATACCAGTTTGGATAGAAATATGAAAAATGATATAATCTTTTATGGAGATGTTTATGCTGGTTTGAATTATATAAAAGACGAGAGTATCTCTGTGGCTATAACATCGCCACCATATTGGCAGCAAAGAGATTATAATTTTAATGAACAAATAGGACAAGAAAATACCCCAAATGAATATATTGGCAGGTTAGTAAAAATATTTAATATTTTAAGAACAAAATTAAAGGATGATGGTATTTTTTTCTTAAATGTGGGTGACAAATATCAAAATAAATATGGTAAATCTCACCTTTTACAAATACCATATAGATTGTCATATCACATGATAAATGATGGTTGGTATTTAGAAGACATTATTATCTGGTACAAGACAAATCATATGCCTTCTTCTGTAATTGATAGATTTACAAATACATATGAACCTGTTTTTGTTTTTGCTAAAAATAAAAATAACATTTATAAAAATAACCAAAGTAGTATTTTAGAAATCCCTTTACAGCAAACTAAATGGAGGCATACAGCTGTATATCCAGAAAAATTTGTTCTTGAGCTACTTAATAAAGTTAATATTAAAGATGATGATATCATATTAGATCCTTTTGCTGGAACTGGTACTACTGCTGCTGTTGTTCAATCTATTAGAAATAATTTATTTGGTAAAAATATTTATTCCATTTCAATAGAAAAAGGAGAAGAATTTGTAAATATAATAAAAGAACGTACACAAGTAGAAAAAGTAATTAAAATAGAAGAGATAGATTATCAATGGGAAAAAGTAACAGATATAGATTTGAGTGACAATTTAGAAACAAAAGTTTTGCTAAATAATAAATATGGTGAAGTTTTTGTAGCAAAAAATCCTATAGAATTTCTATCAATTATCAAAGGTCTTTATAATGATGATTTCAAGAGCTATCACCGAGAAGATGCTGTTTATTTTATAGGTGTTAAAAATTTTAATTTAGATTGTTTGTATTTTATACATAACATAAATAACCATGGTTATGTTTTAAGAAATATGATAATAGTTTCTGATGATCATAATTGGTATCCAGTATTTATGATTGTGAATGATAGTACCAGGGTACAATATAGATTTTATTTAGATAAACTGAGGGTAGAACCTAAAACTGTAGTAGATAAAAATTGGTCAAATCAAGATTTTATTGGAACAAAAGTAGTAAATAATGTGGATAAACAAGCTAATGATGGATATATTATAGATATTATTGATAAATATTCTGATAATTTCCCTAAAATAGTTAGAGTTAATTATGATAATAATATTCTTATAGAGCCTGTTTTACATCTATATGAAGATGATTTTTTGATGGAAGGATTATTATTTTTTTGTCCACATTGTCAATCTGAAATAAATGTTTTTTATGATCCAATAGAAGTTAATTATTGCCCACATTGTAAAAAAAAATTATATGACAGATTAGATAATTTCCCTATTATTAAAGAACCTAAAGATATTTTAGAATTATTTAATATATTAGATAAAAGTAAAAATATAAATTTTGATGATGTTAATACAAAAATAGTTAAAAAAACATCTAATAAAACTAACAGCAAATTTAATACTTTACAAAAAATAAATTGGGGTGCTTCGCCAGGTGCTAGGAAATTAATAATTGGAGAATATTTTAGCAAAAGCAGACTATATAAGGTTAGCCAGCCATTAGTCGCACAATATTTAACTTTATTAAAAATTGAAAAAAAATGGAAAACAAATGATGTGATTAATTGTTTCCCTTCAAATTATAAACATACTGTTGGACATTGGTTTAGAAAAGATTTTGGTGGTTCTATTCCTTTACCACAAGATATTAAAATTTTAAAAGATATTTTGGATGATCCTATAAATTTTTTAACATTATTAGAAAAAACTGCTCTAAAATTTCAAACAGTTAAGACATCAAATAAAGGGAAAAATCCCGGTGATTTTATATCTTTAAATAAAGATTATAAAATAAAAAAATATTTTGAAGATTTTTTATTTAAATGAGATTGTAGTAAAAAATCACAATTTTTCCAATGCTTTTTTATTTCAAAGCTTGTTTCAATATAGTTAGTTTAGCTTTGCCAATTATAGTCTCTAATTCTTCATCTGGGGCATTTTTAATATTTTCAACTGAGCCAAAATGTTCTAATAATTTATTAGCTGTCTTAGGTCCTATCCCTTTGATATCAGTTAATTGAGTTTTTATAGTATTTTTACTACGTAATTTGCGATGATGAGTGATGCCAAATCTATGTGCTTCGTCTCTAGCTCGCTGTATGAGTTTGAGAGTAGGACTTTTTTTATCAATATTCAGAGGTATAGAATCGTTAGGTTTATAAATTTTTTCTAGTCTTTTTGCTATTCCGATAATAGGAATATTATCTAAATCTAATTCTTTCAAAGCATCATATGCAGCATGCAATTGTCCTTTGCCACCATCGATAATTATCAAATCTGGTAGTGGTTTATTCTCTTCTTTTTGTCTTTTATATCTGCGATATACCACTTCACGCATTGTAGCGAAATCATCTATCCCTTCTACCGTTTTAACATTAAAAATTCTATATTCTGCTTTAGCAGGTTTACCATCTATAAATACTACACAAGAAGATACTGGATATGCACCTTGTATATTAGAATTGTCGAAACATTCTATTCTTTTGGGCAAAGTAGGTAATTGTAAATCACTTTTTACTTTTTCAAGCAATTGATTAGTAAATCTATTAGGTTCTATTAATGATCTACGTTTGTCATCTTCAGCTTTTCTCTCCTGTGCATTATGTAAACAGAATTTTAATAAATCAGCTTTATAACCTTTTTTAGGCACAGTTATTTGCACATTATCTATAGGAAAAGAGATCGGAAATGGTATAATAAGTTCAGGTTGTAAGCCATCCCATTGTTCGAATAACTCACCAATAGCGTAAAGTAAAAGCTCTTCAGGAGATTCATTTAATTTTTTCTCTATATGAAAAACTCGACTATTAACTATTGACCCATTTTCTACTCTTATGGCAGCTATATATGCCTGATTTTCATCTTCTAATAAATTAATAGCATCTAAATGATTCTCTTGATTAGTAACGAAGATGCTACGAGAAGAATATGATTTTAATCTTTCCCATTTAATTTTCCACTGTTGTGCCTCCTCGAAATTAAGATTTTTGGCTTCTTTTTGCATGTTTTCATAAAGATAATTTTCAACTAATTTAGTTTTACCCTTGATGATATCTCTAGCTAGATTTATGTATTCATCATATTCATTTTCGCTTATCAATCCTACACATGGTCCTTTGCACTTTTTGAGATGATACTCTAAACATACTTTGTAGCTACCATTTTTTATTTTTTCATCAGATAAATTAAGTTTACAATTACGTAGTTGAAATAACTTGTGTATAAGTTCTAATAATGATTTTGCTGTTCTCACCGAAGCATAAGGGCCGTAATATTCTGCATTGGGAATATGTCTATTTCTAGTTAAAAAAATACGTGGAAAAGGTTCATTAGTTATAGCAATGAATGGATAACTTTTGTCATCTTTTAGCTGCATATTATAACGAGGCTTTAGATTTTTAATCATATTGTTTTCAAGTAGTAGAGCCTCTAATTCAGTGTTAGTAACTGTTGTCTCGATACGTTCAATTTTATTAACCATTATTCTTAGTCTAGCACTACTATGCTGAGTACGAAAATATGAGGATACCCTATTCTTTAAATTCTTTGCTTTGCCTACATATAAAATATTATCATCTTTATCATAAAACCTATAAACACCAGCACTCTTGGGTAAAGTTTTTAAAATCAAAGATATTTGCTCTTCGTTCATGGTTATTACCTTAAAAATTTATATTTTAATCTCAAATATTTTGATTATTTCTATACATTTCTCTCAATTTAGCATATTTCAAAAAAACACCATAAGCAGAGATTATGGATATTTGAAAGCCCTCGTATCCATCTAAAAAACCAGCTTTATAAATATAATGATTTAAAAATTTATGAATAGGTTTTATAAAAAAATGCCAAAAATTTGGTTTGATTTTCACCTTGTACAATTCATTTGCGGATATTTGAGTGAATTTATCCAATTGATTAAGATGATCAAATAGACTGTAGTAAGAATAATGAAGAATATCAGCATTTATATGCTTAATATTTTTACTACTAATGAGCTCAAGTCTATCATGAGGATTTATACCACCCCACTGAGCTAGCTCCTTACGTACTAATCTAAGTTTTTTATCAGGATACCATCCAGTATGTTTTATCCATCTACCACAATAATATGTAAGCCTATTCATAGTATATCCATCAGCAGTAGGATTGTTTTTTATTTCTTGTATTTTGTTTTTTAATTTCTCTGATAGAGCCTCATCTGCATCTAATGATAATACCCAAGAATAATTAGCTTGCTGTAGAGCAAAATTTTTTTGCTGAATATGCCCTTCAAATGAATGTTCTATAACTTTAGCTCCGAGACCTATTGCTATTTCCTTAGTCTTATCAATAGAATGAGAATCTACCACTATTATCTCATCAGCTATTTGATTAACAGAATTTATACAGCGTGCAATATTTTTTTCTTCATTATATGTTATAATAACTACAGAAAGTTTATTCATACTCATAAAAAATTATAAATGATAAAATCAATTTACAAATATAATGAAAAAAATTGAGGGAATAAGATATGTTTAGAACGTTATGAAATAAAAAAGGAGTTTGTTTTTTAACATTATTATGTTATAGTTTAAATATTTTATTATTTAAATAAGATTTATTAATTTTGTTAAAATTTTATATTTATGCAAGAATTATTAGAAAACATTGATAAATACTTGGCTCTACCAAAGGATCACAAAAGAGATTTTCTAGATCAGCTATATCAATACCTCGTTAATAGCAATGCCACTGCTGTAGATTATCAAAGAGTGAAAATCCAATCTACTGCAGCTATTTGTCCAGATTGCAAAAGTGAAAATGTCATTAAAGTTGGCAAAAGGAATGGCAGACAAGTCTATAAATGCAAAACTTGTGGTTATCAATTCCGTGAGACTGCACGCACCTTTGTCTATCGTATGCGAAAATATCCATTAATGCTCGACTATATGAGATGTATGCTCGAGGGTAAAAGTCTACGAGTATGTGCTAATGAGGTTGGCATTTGTCTGAAAACCAGCTTCGAATGGCGACACAAAATATTAGCTGCTATTAGAGCCTTAGAAGGTGGAATAAGCTTCTCTGGAATTTTCGAAGCTGATGAGCTACTAATGAACTATTCAGAAAAAGGCAGGAAGTTTAAAAACAAAGAAGAATATCAAAGAGCTAAAAGGAAGAAACATCCTAAAGTAGCAGTATTAGTAGTTACAGACAGAGAAGGTAATTTATTTTTTAAACAGGTTGGAGAGAAAAAAGTAAAGAATGAACAATTAAGAGAAGAGCTGAAAAATAGATTGTCAGAAAACAATCTGATATGTGTGAAACCAAAGAAAGAGTTCAGAAAAGGCTTAAAAGGTTTACAAAGTAAAAAAGTAATAGTAAACAAAAGACAGATTAAACGAGGGATATATAGTGTAAAAATAGTTGGGAGTAAAATAAGTGATTTCAAGACGTGGTTGAGTAGATTTCACGGGGTAGCTACGAAGTACTTACAGAGCTACCTGATGTGGTTTGTGATAATGAATAAGTACCTAAAAGAGCTGATAGATCCTGACATTGGGAGACTACTGAACTTGTCATCACACGACAGGTGGGCGTGGGACAAGTATAGAGAAATTGTTAGTCAGAGATATGATTAACATACTTTGAAGTATAACATAAATTTGTTAATATTCATCCCCTTCCTCTTTCATTCCATTTTCATATCATTTAATCTGTATATTTTATGTTGGGTTCTAAAAATTCATTTTTTCACTTTTAATTCAAAAAAATAATAAAATTTATCTACTAATTTTTTCAAATCAATGCAAAATTATAAGGATTTTTTGAATAATTATATCAAAAAATTTGTTTTTTACAATTTTTTTATTTATCTACATATTTATCTAATTATTTATCTATCTACTATTAAGCTTTGCAATATATTTAACAGAACAACTTGTTCGTATCGAAATAAATTATATGTTAATTTTGGTTCTATAACGGATAGTGTGGGTAAATAAAAAAATGGTTCTATAACGTTTTGAGTGGGTAAATAAAAAAATAGTAAATTTGGACAAAAAAACTATGAACTCAAAGGAGATATTTAGTTTGGCATTAAATTTAGAAAAGCCATGGTATATCAAAGATATAATATTTGAGAAACCAGAATTAAAAAAGTTTGGCAGATTAACGATACAAATAGATTTCGAGAGAGGAGCGAAATTTACTATAGAAGGAGGGGAGGAATGTTCAGTGTATGATACAAAGATAATGAGGTGGCAGCATTTAAATTTTTTTGAGAATGAATGCTATATAGAAGCTAGAGTGCCACGATTAAAGGATAAGAACAATAAAGTTCACACAATACAAGTGCCATGGGCGAGGAGTGGTAGTGGATTTACATTATTGTTTGAGGCATACAGTATGCTATTAATAGAGCAAGAAATGCCAGTGAACAAAGTAGCGCAGACAGTAAGAGTAAAAGCACCACGAATATGGCGAGTATTTAATTACTGGATAAAAATAGCAATTAAAAAGGATATAGTCTCGTCCTGAAATAGGTTGACAAAAAAAATAAAACAATGGAAAAACAAGAAAAAAAGAGAACGACGAGTCAACAAGAGCAAAGAAAGAGAAGGAAGTTCATATACTTTAGTGAAGAAGAGAAGCGAAAGATAAT
>Ga0208462_1000995_pt1 | contig 21782 bp, 17 predicted proteins | sample AD_SCU001_MetaG_FD_184452 | JGI IMG/M metagenome (GOLD analysis project Ga0208462, IMG submission 184452) | Active sludge microbial communities of municipal wastewater-treating anaerobic digesters from China - AD_SCU001_MetaG (SPAdes) (version 2) | ecosystem: Engineered > Bioreactor > Anaerobic...
TGTGGTGTCATGGGTGTCAGTGGCCCAGGAGGAAGAGGTCGAAGAAACAGCCTTTAAGGACTCCACTGCGCTCATTATACCGGTTGACAGTCCAACTGATCTCATGGATGCGGATTCCGTACTCAGTGCGCCAGACAGTTTAATGGCAGCTGACAGCCTTGCCATCCTTGATTCTTTACGCCGGGCTGAAGCCGAACGGAAAGCGGTTTGGGCCAGACAGCGTTTCGAAGAAGGATTAAGCCATAAGAAGCTCGGCGAATGGAATGCAGCTGCACGTTGTTTCCGGGAGGCCCTGGAAGCGGATGCTTCGCTGAAAGAGGTTTGGATGCACCATGGAGAGGTCTGTCTTGCACAAGGTCTTTTGGATGAGGCATCCCGGGCATACAGCCAGGTTTTGGCCGATACGGCAGACGCCAGGGCCTACCTCGGTAAAGCCAAAGTACTACTGGCCCAGCGGGAGGACCATTTGGCGGAACCCTATCTTGATACCGCCCTCAGGATTGATTCCACCATACCGGAAGCCTGGTTTCTGAAGGCAAACCGGCAGTTTCTGCTGGCGGAATACGATGAAGCCCTGCATGGCTTTAACCAGGTGACCAGCCTGGATCAGCAACACGCCATGGCCTGGCATGACAGGGGCAGCGCACAGCGTATGCTGGGCGATCTGTTCGAAGCCAGGAACAGCTATGCCACCGCCCTGCGGCTGGATACGACCATGGCTTTGTTCCACACCAGCATGGGTGCCATCCTCATAGAACTGGGGGACGCTGCCTCAGCCATGATGGCCTTTGATGAAGCGGTCAGGCTTGACCCCTCCGATGCCAGAGCCTGGAATCATAAAGGGGTGATCCACCTCGGGAAGGATGAATTCGAAGAGGCGCTGGCAGCATTTAGCCGGGCCATTCAGGCACAACCTGGCTGGGCCATGCCCTGGAATAACCGGGGGAATGCGTATTATCAAAGCCAGCGCTTCAACGAAGCATTGAACGATTACAACGAAGCTATACGCCTCAACCGGGGATATGGAATTGCCCTGATGAACCGTGGCAATACACAAGATATGCTGCAGAATATGCCGGCCGCCTGCGAGGATTGGCGCAGGGCGGAAGCACTGGGCCTTACGGCTGCAGGTAAGTATGTCAAAATGTTTTGTACCAACCAGAATCAATGACCACTACCATGATGAAATATACCCTTACGCTCGTCCTTATTGGCCTCTTGTCCTTGCAACATGGACTGAAAGCCCAGCATGTTGAATTTGATAAAAAGAACTTCCCTCCGGACCAGCATGCTGCCCTGAAAGAAGCCAGGGAGCGCATCAAGACCGGTGATGTGTTTTTTAAAGAAGGACTCTATGCCACTTACCGGCATGCACTGCTGTATTATCTTCCGGCCCAGGCATTTAACCCTTACAACGCCGGGCTGAACTTCAAAATAGGTGTTAGTTACCTGAAGACCAGCCAGAAAGACTTGGCTGTTGAGTACCTGCAGCGGGCCTATGAACTGGATTCGACGGTAGATAAGAAAATCACCTTGTACCTGGCCGAGGCCTATCATCATGCGCTACTTACGGAACAGGCCATACGTTTTTACGACGCCTGGAAGTCGCGCTTAAATCCACGAAAAGAAGGGAAGGAAATCGCTGCCATCGAGCGGAAGATTGCTGCCTGTCAGGCCGCTGCTGAGCTGATGCAGCAACCGGTAAGGGTAAAACTGGAGAGCCTTGGGATGCAGATCAACAGTCGATGGCCTGATTATCATCCGGTCCTGTCGGCCGACGAATCCATCCTGTTCTATACATCCTCCCGCCCATCAACTACAGGCGGAAAGCGTTCCGCTGACGACCTGATGTATTATGAAGATATCCTATACAGCCTCATGGAAGGCCAGCAGGGTGCGGTGGCCATACAACCCGGGAAACCCCTGAATTCCAAAGACCATGATGCCGTAGCAGGCTTATCGCTGGATGGCAGTATGCTGATCCTTAAGTCAGACGGTAACCGTAAAGATTTGTATTACAGCATGCTTGAGGGTGATGTTTGGCAGAAGCCACAGGCCTTTCCGAAGCCCATCCGCTCCGGTGCCACCGAGTATGCTGCCTCCCTGGGACCCGATGGACTTACCCTCTATTTCTCCAGCGACCGCAAGGGGGGGTATGGCGGCAGTGATCTGTATGTCGTGAAAAGAACCCTGTCTGGTAAGTGGGGTAAGGCGGAGAACCTGGGCCCCGGCATCAATACGGCAGGTGATGAAAAGGGGGTGTTTATGCATCCTGATGGAAGGACGTTATACTTCAGCTCGGATGGGCATACTGGGATGGGTGGGCTAGACCTTTTCCATGCCCTTCGTCAGGATAGTGGCTGGTCTGCGCCGGTATCCCTGGGATATCCCATCAATACACCGGAGGATGAAGAATCCATTTGGTTTTCAGCCGATAAACGCCATGCTTACCTGGCTTCCGGCCGCAAAGGCGGATTGGGTGACAGGGATATATATAAGGTAACTTTCCTTGGCGGTGAAAAACCGGTCGTCAGTCAGACCGAAGATAAGTTGTTGTCTACAAGAGAGATATATGTCGAATCAACCCCGGAAGTGCCAGCAGTTACTTTGCAGGACAACAGGTTGAGCCTGTATACAGGAACCGTCGCCAATGCGGCCACGGGAGAGAAACTGGCCGCCAGCATCGATGTGTATGATCTTGATAAGGCAACCCTGTATGCTTCATTCCAATCCAATGCCAAATCCGGAAAATTTGTCGTGGCGCTACCTGCTGGTAGGCATTATGGATTGATGATCGGTCAGAAGGGGTATCTCTGGCATTCAGTTCAACAAAATCTATTAGAATCAGCTACATATGAGCTCATGAAGTCTGAGGTGAAGCTCAGCAAAATTGAACCGGGTGCCATGATGCGTCTTCAGAATGTGCTGTTTGATGAGCGGGATGCCAGTCTACTGCCTGCTGCCATGCCCGAGTTGGACCGGGTCGTGAAATTGCTCAGGGATAACAAAAAGATGCGTGTAGAGATTCGGGGCGGTGTGCCGGAAGGCATTGATAACCAGGACGCTGCACTGGCAGCCGCCAGTCGTGCATCTGCTGTAAAGGAGTATCTGACCATGAAGGGAATAGAGGCTTCGCGTCTGGAAGTTGGGCAGGATCTGCAGAAGGGTTTGGATGGTCAGGAGGTTGTGATACCTGCTAATGGTATCAGCATCAGCATTATTTCTTTGTAAATCAGGCTTTGATACTCCGGATCCATTTGGATTGATCAGGAGGTTGGTAGGATCGCATCAACTGGAGCAGCTCCCGGGGTTGTTCGTGGTGCTGGATCATGCGGAAGTGGGCGTCCCTCACAAAGCCTTCCTGATACATATGTTCTAAAAATGCATTCAGATGGTCGTAAAACCCGGCCTGGTTGAGCACACCAACCGGTTTGCGGTGCAGGTCCAGCTGTGCCCAGGTCACGATCTCGAAGAGCTCATCCATGGTACCGAAGCCACCGGGCAAAGCGATAAAACCATCAGCCAGATTGGCCATGCGCATCTTGCGCTCATGCATTGAGCTGACCACGATCAGTTCCTGAACCCCTTCATGTGCGATTTCTTTCCGTTTGAAAAAATCAGGAATAACCCCGGTAACATGCCCGCCTGCTTCCAGTACCGCGTCGGCCAGGATCCCCATCAGTCCGATGGCACCACCGCCATAGACCAATGAAATATTCTCCTCAGCCAGCAACTGGCCAAGCTCTCGGGCCAGGCCGGCATACAAACCGTTTTTTCCCGCACTCGAACCACAGAAGACGGCAATTTTCGCAATCTCGCTCATAATCAATGTGCTTCTAACCAGTTGTTTCCTGATTTGATGTCCACCACCACAGGGATGGCAAGCGGAATGGCATCACGCATCAGGCTGGGCACCATATCCATGATTTGACGCAGTTCATTCGAAGGGACATCAAAAACCAACTCATCGTGTACCTGGAGGATCATGCGGGAAGCCATACCGCGATGGCGCAGCGCTTCATAGATACGTATCATGGCCACTTTGATCATATCTGCAGAGGAACCCTGGATGGGTGCGTTGATGGCATTGCGCTCAGCCATGCCCCTGACAGCGCCATTGGAGCTGTTGATATCGCGCAGATAACGCCGCCGCTTCATGATCGTCTCTACATATCCCAGCTTGCGGGCCGTTGCGATCTGGTTGTCCATGAATAACTTAATGCCAGGATATTGTCTGAAATACTCCTGAATAATATCAGCCGCTTCCTGTCGTGGGATCTGCAGTCGTTCTGCCAGGCCAAAGGCCGACATGCCATAGATGATCCCGAAGTTCACCTCCTTGGCGCGGCTGCGCATTTCCCGTTTGACTTCCGCTTCCGGAACCCCATGGATGCGGGCTGCCGTGGTGGTGTGGATATCCTTCCCTTCGCGGAAAGCTTGTTGCATATTGGCATCACCGCTCATATGCGCGATCAGCCGCAGCTCGATCTGGGAATAGTCGGCTGCCACCAGCACATGATCATCGTTCCTGGGAATGAACGCCCGGCGAATCTCTCTTCCCCTTTCCGTCCGGATGGGAATGTTCTGAAGGTTGGGATTGTTTGAACTTAAACGGCCCGTGGATGCCACCGCCTGATTATATGAGGTATGTATTCTGCCAGTCTTTGGATTGATCAGGTTGGGCAAAGCGTCCACATAGGTGGACTTCAGTTTGGTCAATGATCTGTAATCTAATATTTTATCGATGACGGGATGGGTATTCGACAATTTACTCAGCACATCCTCACTGGTAGAAAACTGACGCGTCTTGGTCATGGATGGCTTATCAGTGATGCGAAGCCGTTTGTACAGTACTTCCCCCAATTGCTTGGGAGAAGCGATGTTGAAAGTCATGCCGCTCAGCGCATATATTTCCTGTTCAACACGTTGAATATCAGTTTGTAGTTCGATTGAGTATGCTTCCAGGGCTGGTATGTCAAGTTTCACGCCTTCCGATTCCATTCCGGACAGCACACTGACCAGGGGCATTTCTATCTCGCTGAAGAGGGTATCGGTTCCGGTCTCAGCCAATCTTGGCTCAAAAATCTGTTTCAATCTCAAGGTAACGTCCGCATCTTCACAGGCGTAAGGGGTTATTTTTTCCAAAGGGACATCACGCATGCTGAGCTGACCGGCACCTTTTTTCCCGATCAGGCTTTCGATACTGACAGGAGTATATCCCAGATATTCTTCTGCCAGGTAGTCCATATTGTGACGAAGGTCGGGTTCGAGCAGGTAGTGCGCGATCATGGTATCAAACAAAGGACCCTGGACATCGATCCCATACCATCTTAAAACACTGATATCGAACTTAATATTCTGTCCGATCTTCAGAATCTGGTCATTTTCGAAGACCGGACGCAGCGGTTCGAGGAGGGCCAGGGCTTCGTGACGGTCCGCGGGAACAGGAAGGTACCAGGCTTCATATGGTTTGAGGGCGAAGGCTATCCCTACCAGTTCACTTTGATGCACATCCAGTCCGGAGGTTTCGGTATCAAAGCAAAAAGCTCCTGCGCTCTCTATTTGGCGGATAAGGGCCATTAGGGCCGGGGTATCCTGGATAGCCTGATATTGTATTTTGCTGGTATCAATCGTTTTATGAGTTTTGGAAGATGTTGCAGGCCCTGATTGACCGAAGAGGTCTGTCTGAACGCCTGCCGTCGGTGTGACCACGGGCATGTTTTCGAAGACCCTTCTTGCAAAGGTTCTGAATTCCAGCTCATTCAGCAAGGTCTTAAGCCGGGGCACATCCAGTGGCTGCAGTTGGAGTGCAGCCTCTTCCCATTCAATGGGAACATCCGTGATGATGGTAGCGAGCTCCTTACTTTGGCGTCCCTGATCAGCAAAGGCCTGCACATTCTCCCGGAGTTTGCCGGCAAGCTCGTCAGCATGCGCAATGACCTCTTCGACGCTGCCATATCTGGCGATGAGTTCCTGGCTGCGTTTTTCGCCAATGCCTGGTATGCCAGGGATATTGTCGGAGGCATCTCCCCAGAGTCCGAGGATATCTCTGACCTGATCGGGGTTCTCGATACCGAAGCGCTTACAGACCTCATCCACTCCCAGGATTTCGGCCTGTTCCCCACTTCGGCCAGGCTTATAAAGCCTGATGTTTTCTGAAACGAGTTGGCAGAAATCTTTATCGGGGGTTACCATAAAGGTTGTAAAACCCTCTTGTTCAGCTTTTTTTGCCAGAGTCCCAATGATATCATCTGCTTCGTACCCATCCATCATTAACACGGGAATGCGGAAGGCTCCAAGCAGTTCACGGATATAGGGAAGGCTGGTTCCGATGTCCTCGGGCAGGGCATCACGGTTCGCTTTATAGGATGCAAAGGCATCATGACGAAGGGTTGGGGCATAGCTGTCGAAAGCTACGCCGATATGTGTGGGCTTTTCTTTCTGAATAAGGTCAAATAGTGTGTTGGCAAATCCAAGTATGGCAGAGGTGTTCAGACCCTTGGAATTGATCCTGGGATTCTTATTCAAAGCAAAATAGGCCCTGTAAATCAAGGCCATAGCATCCAGTAGGAAGAGTTTTTTCTCCGGCATGGGTCAGAATTTCGACAAAGATACAAAAAGCCTGCGCGGCCATGGTTGAATGGGAGTTATCAAACCGTAAGGACTGAATAATCAACATTTTCCAGACGTGCTAACATGACTGTCAATGTCGCCTGTATGAAGGCGTGGAAAACACGCTGTTCAAATCCAGATCAGGATTGAGTAACTTTAGGCGGACTTAAAAACGGGTATTATGGGTGCCAGGAAATCAGGCGAAGAAAAAGCGGCAGCTAAGACCAGGGCAAAGTCGGCAGGGACAAAGTCGGTAATCAAGGCCGCTCCGGCCAGGGCCACCGTGTCCAAATCAACCCCGGCCGGATCAAAGGCGACCAAACCCGCTTCTGTCAAAACGAAAGTACCCAGACCAGGAGAGGGGAAGATTTTCGTTCTTGATACCTCGGTTATCCTCTACAATCACAACGCCATTCATAGTTTCGAGGACAATGACGTAGCTATTCCAATCACGGTCCTGGAAGAGTTGGATAACTTCAAAAAAGGCAACGACATCAAGAATTTTGAGGCCCGGGAGTTCATCAGGATCATGGATAAGTTGTCGAATAAGTCTACGCTGACAGATTGGGTCAAGCTGGATCATCCGGATGGGGGTAGTTTCCGGGTAATCATGCATGAATACACCGTGGATGATGCCACCAAGGTTTTTGCCGATGACAAGCCTGATCACCGTATCCTGAATGCGGCTTTATGGCTTAAACGTGAGTATCCGGCAAGAAAGGTGATCCTGGTTACGAAGGATATTAATTTGCGGCTCAAGGCCAAATCGCTCAATATCAAGGCAGAAGACTTTGAGACAGGGAAGATCAAGAACGTTGAGGAGCTATATACCGGCAAGACAGTTTTCGAGCATGTCAATAAAAGTGTGATCGATAAGCTTTATGAAAAGGGGTATTGCATGCCTTCCGATTTGGCCTGGAAGGATCCTGTCCCGAATCAATACCTCATTATCAAGAACGGAAAATCTTCAGCACTGGCATATTACAATCCGCTCACCATGACCATCGAACGGGTTGAGAAGCGGGCTGCATACCGCATCATGCCGCGCAATGCTGAGCAGGTCTTCGCCTTTCACGCTATCCTGAATCCGGATATAAAACTGGTCACATTGCAGGGCGTTGCCGGAACCGGGAAGACCTTGCTGGCCCTGGCAGGCGCCCTTGAGCAACGCAGGGATTTCAAACAGATATACCTGGCCAGGCCCATTGTCCCGCTCAGCAACAAGGATATTGGATACTTACCGGGGGATATCAAATCCAAGCTCAATCCTTATATGGAGCCCCTCTGGGACAACCTGAAGTTCATCCAGAGCCAGTTCGGGGAGGCAGAAAAGGAACATAAAGCCATAACAGCTGCCGTTGAGAATGAGAAGCTGATGATCACACCACTCGCCTATATCCGTGGCCGCAGCATCTCGAACGTGATCTTTATCGTCGACGAAGCCCAGAATCTTACCCCGCATGAAGTCAAGACCATCATCACCCGGGCCGGGGAGAATACCAAGATCATCTTCACAGGGGATGTGTACCAGATTGATACGCCTTACCTGGATGCCCAGAGCAATGGGTTATCCTATTTGATCGACAAGATCAAACACCATCCGATTTATGCTCATGTCAGGCTCGAGAAAGGAGAGCGCAGCGAGTTGGCCAACCTGGCCAATGAACTCCTATGAGGGTTCGTAGATCACCCGGATCACCACCTCTCCAACCATTTTAAGGGATTGTGGATCAATATAATCCATGTTGTCTTTGCGGGTGTGCCAATAGCGGAAAAATCCTGAGGGGGTCTCCGGATCATGATGGATGATATCAATGGTTGGGATACGTATCCTTTCATTGATGAAATAGTGATCATCGACGATAGGAGGGGTCTCATCTCTCACAAAATGAGCGGCATGTCCTGCCTGGGCTGCTTTATTCCACACCATGATCAGGATATCGGGGGCATAGTAGCGGGAAGTTCCCTCCCAGGTGAAGCGCGGATTAGGTACCCCGACCATGTCGAGAAGGATGCCATACCTGGCCCGGTAAAGCGGAACATGGGGCTGGGCAGACCAGTACTGGGACCCCAGTCCCCAGTTATTAACATGGCTTCTGTCACTTCCCTGAGGCTCGCCATAATCCTCTGCGTCGAACAGGATGAGATCAATACCCTGAGGTGGTGGATTTTGGGAAAGAACACGGGCAAGCTCGAGGATTACCCCAACCCCACTGGCCCCATCATTGGCCCCGTCGATGGGTGAACGATGGAAGGCCGGATCTGGATCATGGTCAGCATAAGGCCTTGAATCCCAATGAGAAGAAATAAAGATACGGGAAGGTTCAATGGGTTTGAACACACCGATGAGGTTCCGGAACCGCAGTTCCTCCCCGTTCCATGCTTTGGAGCGCCCTTCCTGAACATAGACCGTATCGCAGAACCGTTGCAGCTCAGAAAGCAGATAATCTCCGCAGGCTTTGTGGGATGGTGTGTTGACGACCCTGGGTCCGAATCCGACCTGAGCAGCAACCCATTGGTAGGCAGAATCGGCGTTGAAAGCAGGAAATTCAATAGGTTTTTTCTCAACTACTTCGCGGGTATCAGCAGCAGGCTTCCTCCGGCATCCCTGTATCAGCAATACCGACAGGATAAGAGTAAGCGTATAGAGCAGAATAAATGCTTGTTTCCCTTTCATAAGTCCGCGAATCGGGTTGTCATTGGTTGTATTCTTCATGACTGGTTCCCTGAAACCAGGGGAGCGGCCTGTCCATATGTACCTGAGAATACGAAGGTCGAAATGGATTTGCGTTCTCTCTTTTTTACTTCCGATTCAGCCATTCTTTCCGGCAGAATGGCCGCATCGCCGATATAACCGATGGTGAATGCTGTGATGGGATTATACATGGCCGGGATATCGAACAAGCGGATAGCTTTGGCCGGGTCAAAACCACCCATTTGGTGGACATACAGTCCTTCTTCCATGGCCTGGATACTCAGATGGGCCACCGCCTGGCCAACATCATAGCGGTAGCTTTCATTGATCTCCTCCTTTCCCGGCCGGATCTTGCAGCCCACACTAAGCACAAGGACAGGGGCATTGATGGACCATATCTGGTTGAATTCCACGAGGGTATCAAAGATTTTGGCATAGGTGTCATCGCCTTTGAATCCGATGATAAAGGACCAGGGCTGGAGGTTGCTGGAACTGGGTGACCACCGTGCTGCTTCAAAAATTCGCAGCAGTTTATCCGGTTCTACCGGCAGATCGCTGTATGCCCTGGGGCTCCAGCGTCTGCGGAGCAGCGGATGGATGTCATGTTCGGTATCCGCTTCTTTTGTGAAAACTCGTAACATCGTATGAATGATTTAAGTGCTTCTTCAACATGATCAGCCCGGCCAGTGTTCATATCAAAATACCAGAAAAAACACCGCACCTTCTCCTGGCGTGGATTTAACCGATATACTTCCCTTGTGCAAGCGCATGATCTGACGCGACAGGCTGAGTCCGATACCACTGCCTTCCCGTTTGCTGGTGAAGAAAGGCATGAATATTTTATCCAGGATGTCAGGGGTGATACCATGGCCGCTATCGGCTACTTCTATCACAATTTTGCCGTTTTCCTGTTCTGTGGCCCGCAACCAGATGCGGCGTGATTCCTGTGTTTTCAATGCGTCCATGGCGTTGAGAAGCAGGTTGATCAGCACCTGATCCACCAGATCGGGATCAGCGGTCAGCATCAGGTTATCAGGGATGATGTTCATTTGCAGATCCACATTCATCTCTTCCAGTCTGGGAGCCAGCAGGGCCTGTCCTCTTTCAAACATCTCCCGGATGCTGAAACGGCGGAAGTTGGGTTTAGGGATCCGGGTCAGGTTACGATAGGCGCCAACGAAGTTAAGCAATGCATCACTCCGGTTTTGGATGGTGCTCAGCGCTGCCCGGATACTTTCCTTGTCATCTTCATCCAGTTCCGGTTCTTCTCCTTCTTCGCCCGGGTTGAGCATGCCCTTGACGGTGGATGCCAGGGATGATATGGGCGTCATGGAATTCATGATCTCATGTGTGAGAACACGGATGAGGTTTTGCCATGACTCGGTTTCTTTTTCCTCAAGTTCAGCGTGGATATCCTGCATGGCGACCAGCACATATTCCTCCTTACGCATCTTGAATTCTGTGGCATACATAAGCAATTGCCTCACCTCCTGATCGATAAAAAGCTTGAGCAGCAGCCTGTCCCCTGCCCGGATACGAAGCAGGTTATCGGGTAGTTCAGGATTTACTTTCTCCAGATCATGAAGGTGATGTATATGGCCGGTATTGAACAGCCGTCGCATGGCGTTATTGTACATGTCCACCAGTCCATCCCGCCGGAAGGTCAGGATACCCGTATTGACATGCTGAACGACGGTTTGGAGGTAGTTGTGCTGTTCCTCTTTTTCGATACGGGTATGCTGAAATTCGCGGATCACGTCGTTCAGCGCTTTGCCCAGCTCGTCGAACCCTGTTCCCATGCCCTCTTCGATGAAGCTGGCAGAGAAATCTGTATACCTGATAGAGTGGAAGAACATGCTCAGCCTGCGGTTGGTTTGTCCCACATAGCGGATTAATCCATAGACCTGCAGTCCTGAAAGAATCAGCATGAAAGAAGCGCTGAGATAATGCTGACGGGTATTGAAGAGCAGGACGACACCGGCCAGCGTCAGCGTCAGTAGCAGCACACGGCCGGTTACGATGAGACGAAATCCCTTAAAGCCCATATTTCTCGATTCTGCGGTACAGCGATGCCCTTGTCAGGCCTAACTCCTTGGCAGCCTTGCTGATATTGCCACCGTGCTTATCGATGACTTTGCGGACCAGCATGCGTTCGGTCTCTTCCAGGTTGAAATTGGAGGGCATAAAGCTGTCGTCTTTGTCTTCTTCCGGATTGGAGAGGAAGAAATCATGCGGTTCAAGGACGTTGGATTCACTCATGATCACAGCCCGCTCAACGGCATGCTGCAGTTCCCGGATATTCCCCGGCCAATTGTGTTTCTCAAGTCTTCGTAAGGTGTTGGGACTAAGTCGTTTGTTTGAGAGTTTGTATTTCTTGCAATACACCTGCAGGAAGTGTTCCACCAGCAGTGTTATGTCACCGATGCGTTCCCGCAGTGGCGGCAGGTTGATTTCCACTGTATTGATCCGGTACATCAGGTCTTGTCTGAATTTCCCTTCTTTGACCATTTGATGAAGGGGCATATTGGTTGCGCAGATCAGACGTACATCAATGGGAATCTCTTTGTTGCTCCCCAGCCGGATGACAGTGCGGTTTTGAATGACGCTCAGCAATTTGGATTGCAGGCTCAGGCTTAAGTTTCCGATCTCATCCAGGAAGATGGTGCCTTTTGAAGCAGCTTCAAAACGCCCTGCCCGGTCCTCTTTGGCATCTGTGAAGGCGCCCTTTTTATATCCAAAGAGTTCACTTTCGAACAATGTTTCGCTAATAGCACCCAGGTCTACACTGATAAAGACTTCCTCGGCACGGTGGGAAGATTTATGTATAGCTCTGGCAATGAGCTCTTTGCCTGTTCCGTTTTCACCCAGTATCAAGACGTTGGCATCCGTCACAGCTACCTTCTGGACCATCGTCATGACTTTCTGCATGGCCATGGATTCACCGATGAGTTGGCCGTATGCCAGGTCCATATTGGAGAGCAGTACTTTTTGTTTACCCCTCAGAGATTCCAACTCCTGCATGGATTGCCTGATCTTCAGATTGGCGGTGATGGTGGCCAGCAGTTTCTTATTTTCCCAGGGCTTGAGAATGAAGTTGGTAGCTCCCTCTTTGATGCCCTGAACGGCTAATTCTATATCGCCGTAGCCGGTGATGAAGATAACGACAGCAGCAGGGTCAATTTCCAGGATGCGGTTAAGCCAGATGAAACCTTCTTTGCCACTGGTAGCATCTCGCGAAAAGTTCATGTCCAGCAGGATTACATCATAACTTTCGGTGCGCAGTAAACCCGGGATATTCTGCGGATCCTGCTCGGTATGAACTAATCTGAAATATTGCTTTAAGAACATTTTTGCCGCCAGCAACACATCCTGGTCGTCATCAACAATGAGAATCCTGGCATCTATCTTGTTCATGTCTGTTTTCTGGCTGATGAAGTAATATATTGAATATGATGCATCTGCGATCAAAGTGTATCCTAATCTCTGATTATCCAGCTCAGGGATACACCAACAAAGATACAATCTTTGCCTGCGTCCCTCAAAACATCGTAAGTTTGTCAAAACAAGCCTATGGAACCCATCATTAAAACCGTAGATGTTTTTAAGTCATTCCGCTCCGACACTGTCGAGACCGTAGCACTAAACAAGGTATCCCTGCAGGTCAGCCGAGGAGAGTTCGTGGCCATCATGGGCCCTTCGGGTTGTGGGAAGACGACGCTGCTGAATATCATCGGGATGCTTGATACGCACTCGACGGGCTCATATTATTTTCTTGGTGAAGATGTTAGCCGGTTTCCTGAGAAAAAGCGGGCGCAGCTGCGCAAGAAAAACATCGGTTTCGTCTTTCAGAATTTCAATCTGATCGATGAATTGAGTGTCTATGAGAACATTGAATTGCCATTATTGTACCTGGGGATGAATGCCAGGGATCGTAAGCTCCGGACGGAGGAGGTGATGGAGCAGATGCAGCTCACCTACCGCCGTAAGTATTTTCCTATGCAGCTTTCGGGGGGGCAACAGCAGCGGGTAGCGCTGGCGCGCGCCATAGTGGCGGATCCGGTGCTCATCCTTGCCGATGAACCTACCGGCAACCTTGATTCGGTGCAGGGTAATGAAGTGATGCGCCTGCTTGAGAGCATGAATCACAAGGGAACCACAGTGATCATCGTAACGCATTCACAGCGGGATGCAGATTACAGTCAGCGCATCGTCCGCCTCTTTGATGGTCAGATCATCAATGAAGATATTCGTCAATCCTCCGGAAACTGATGCTTCCTTAATCTTCTAAAGGCCGAAGACAGGCGAGATAACGCCGGATTGTTTCTTCCAGTCCCAGGTAGAGTGCATCGCTGATAAGGGCATGTCCGATAGATACCTCCTTCAGTTGGGGTATGTTTTGGGCGAAATAGCGAAGGTTTTCCAGGCTGAGATCATGGCCGGCATTGATTTCCAGCCCCACTTCATGTGCTGCCACGGCTGCTGCGATGAATGGCCCGATGGCTTGCTCAGGATTTGAAGGATAATGGGTAGCGTAGGGTTCTGTATAGAGCTCTATCCTGTCGGTACCGCTTTGGGCGGCAGCATGGATAAGGTTTTTATCGGTTCCGGTGAAGAGCGAGGTCCGGATACCTTCCCGTCTGAACTCAGCCACGACTTTCTTCAGCAAATCAGCGTGAGTGATCGTATCCCAGCCCGCATTGGAGGTCAGAACACCCGGAGGATCCGGCACCAGTGTAACCTGTTCGGGCCGGACCTTTAGAACCAGCCGGATGAAATCAGGAGATGGGTAACCTTCGATGTTGAACTCCGTTGTAACCAGGGGTTTAAGATCAATGACATCCTGATAGCGGATGTGGCGCTCATCAGGACGGGGGTGCACAGTGATGCCCTGGGCTCCGTATTCCTGGCAGCGCACTGCAGCCAGCAATACATCGGGTACGTTACCGCCCCTTGCATTGCGGATAGTGGCGATTTTGTTGATGTTGACGCTTAATCTAACCATGATATTCATGCGGGTTTAATGCAAAAGTAGATACTTTTAGGCCCTTCCCGCCGTTTTTTGACCGTAACTTTGCTTCAAAGACCTCGTCCTTATGCATACCCGAGATATCATCAGTGAAGAATTTCCGGTGGTGAAGTCTACTTCGCCTGGCATCGAGGTGCTCAACCTGATGGAGGAATTCAGGGTTGATCACCTGCCTATCGTCAACGAGGAGGAGTACCTCGGCCTGATCAGTTCAGAAGAGCTCTATAACATGGAAGATCTTGAGGCCCCTGTGGGTTCGCTCAGTCTGTCCATGCCACATATGTACATTTACGGACACCAGCCGATCTATGATGCCATCCGGATGATGCATGTGCATCATCTGAGCGTTCTTCCCGTGATCAATGAAGCCGGGCATTACGAAGGCACGGTGCTGTTGTCCGGACTGCTGACACATTTTGCCTCACTGACCGCCGCTACTGAGCCGGGTGCCATCATTGTACTGGAGGTAAACACCAATGACTACGCGCTTTCCGAGATAGCGCGCATCGTAGAATCCGATGATGCCAAAGTGCTCAGTCTCTATATCCGAACCCTGCCCGATTCCACCAGGATGGAGATCACACTCAAGGTTAATAAGATGAAAATACCAGGGATGTTGCAGACCTTTCACCGTTACAATTACCTGGTCACGGCCAGTTTTTCGGAAGGGGAAACAGCGGATGACCTGCGTGACAGGTATAACCTGCTGATGTATTATTTGAATACATGAGAGCAAGTCTGTAACAAATATGCCAGGCGATTCGTATATATTCTTGTTTATCAGTTAATTTATAGCTACCTGCGGTATTAAACCATAAGATCTGATGGCATGAGGATTGCGATTTTTGGGAGGCCATTTCCGGCTGAATACTTCTCTCATTTCCAGCTGATGCTGGAAAGGCTGGATGCAGCAGGATGCAGTTTATTGATCTATAAGCCATTTCTTGACGAGATCCGGGAGCGGATTACATACCAGGGTAAGCTGGATTCCTTCAGTACCCATCTCGAGTTGAAGCAAGCCGTGCAGTTTCTTATTTCCATTGGTGGAGATGGCACTTTACTGGATACCATCACTTTGGTCAGAGATAGCGGCATTCCCATAGTCGGGATCAACATGGGCCGGCTTGGTTTTCTCTCCACAACGTCACGGCAGGATATTACCCGTGCTTTCGATGAGTTGCTGGCCGGAAATTTTGAGCTGGATCGCCGCAGTTTGATTCGTCTTGACAGTCACAGGGGACATTTTGGTGAAGTGAACTATGCCCTGAATGAGGTGACGATTTATAAAGCTGTTCCGAATAGTATGATATCTGTACAAACCTGGGTTGACGGGCAGTTTTTGAATACCTACTGGGCGGATGGCCTCATCGTGGCCACGCCAACCGGTTCCACTGCCTACTCTCTCAGTTGTGGCGGTCCCATCATTGTTCCGGGTTGTGAAAACTTTGTCATCACCCCGATTGCCTCACACAATTTGACGGTGAGGCCCGTCGTTATCCCCGACGCAAGCGAGATCAGGATACAGGTGGATGCGCGCGGTATGGCCTACACGGTTAGTCTGGATTCGCGCATGCTCACACTGAGCGGAGATGCAGCCCTGACATTGAGAAGGGCTGGCTTTTATATCAGTCTGGTGCGTTTGCCACAGCGGAGCTTCTTTCAGAATATCCGTGAAAAGCTGAGCTGGGGCCTTGATAAGCGTAACTAGAAGCCCAAAATTTCAGCATTGTTTTGGGCGACGTCGAAATAAGTCATAATTTAGCCTGCTGTTTTTCAAGCAAGAAGCAAATAAAATATAGGATCCCGAACCTCTGAATCAATGAACAAGACACTGTTGTTACTTCTGGGAATCCTCATGGCTCCCGCCCTGTGGGCACAGCGCTCTGAAGCAGGGATCATGCTGGGTACCAGCTATTATTTGGGAGACCTGAATGTGGATCAGCATTTTGGATTGGCCCAACCCGCCGGCGGTCTGTTGTACCGTTACAACCTCAACCCCCGCTGGGCATTCAAGATGAATGCGTATTACGGCGAGATCGTAGGAGATGACGCCTCCAAGGCTGGGGAGAACCAGCAACGTAACCTCAGTTTCAAAAGTGGCGTTCTTGATATAGGCGCACAGATGGAACTCAACTTCTTCCGTTATTTCACCGGGAGCCAGAAGAGTTATTTCACGCCTTACATTTTTGGTGGCGTAGCTCTGTTTTCTTTCAATCCTAAGGCAGAGTATAACGGCGAATGGTATGAATTACAGCCATTGGGTACGGAAGGGCAAGGTACCACTGCTTATCCGGATCGCAAGACATATTCCCTGACCAGCGTTTCCTTTCCATTTGGACTGGGTTTCAAATACAGTCTTAGTCGAAAAGTATGCATTGGCGGTGAATGGGGCATGCGTAAGACTTTTACCGATTACCTTGATGATGTCAGCACGACCTATGCAGACCCTGATGTTCTCAGGGCCGAGAATACCGAAATGGCCGCCATCCTGGCCGACCGCTCTATTCAGGTCACCGGCGAGCCGCCCATAGAGCCCGGTATGCAGCGGGGGAATTCCAAGAACAATGACTGGTATTCCTTTGCAGGACTATTCGTCACGGTGAAGGTGGGCAGTAAAAGAAATTCAACCTGCACGGATTTCCAGAAGCGGCACAACTACAGGGATTACATCTATTACAAATAAGCGTTTACCAACCGTTACCGGAGCAGGAGAGAAGCAGGATCGATGAGTGTTAAGGAAAAAATAAACCCGGAACGTGTCCCGCAGCACATTGCTATTATTATGGATGGGAATGGCCGTTGGGCACAACAACGGGGCCAGCTTCGCGTTTTTGGCCATGAGCAGGGCGTGAAAGCAGTGCGGGAAGCCACAGAAGGAGCAGCGGAGATAGGGGTTAAGTACCTGACGCTGTTCGCATTCTCGACAGAAAACTGGAACAGGCCGGCCTTTGAAGTGGAGGCTTTGATGAGATTATTGGTTGAAACCATTGATAAAGAAACAAAAACCCTGATGGATAACGACATACGTCTTCAGACCATCGGGGATACTGCCAGTCTGGGTGGCGATTGCCGAAGTCAGCTTGCCCGTGCCATGAAGGTCACGGAAGGCAATCAGCGGATGGTCCTCACCCTTGCCCTGAATTACAGTGCCCGTTGGGAAATTGCCGAGGCAGCCAGAAAAATTGCACTGCTTGCCAGCCAGGGGCAACTTCATCCTGAAGATGTGGATCAGTCCTACGTGGACAATTGCATGACAACCGCTGGCATGCCTGACCCTGAGCTGCTTATACGTACCAGCGGAGAATTTCGCCTGAGCAATTTCCTGCTTTGGCAAAGTGCTTATACTGAGTTGTGTTTCCTTCCAAAACTATGGCCTGATTTTACCAGGGAGGACCTTTACCGTGCCATCCTGGATTTTCAGTGCCGCGAGAGGCGCTTCGGACGTATCAGTGAACAATTAAGCAACGGAATCCGATGAGTCTGAGACATATTGCCACCTACCTCCTCCTGCTAACCCTGAATCTGCATGTCCTGGCCCAGGTCAGTATCGGGACAGATCAGGAACCTGTGGATTACGTAAGTCCCCGTGATTATACAATTGGTGGAATAACGGTTACCGGCGTTCAGTTTCTGGATCATGGCGTGCTGATCATGTTGTCGGGTCTTACCATAGGTGAACGCATACAGATCCCGGGCACAGCCATCTCTGAAGCCATAAAGAAGCTCTGGCAACAGGGCTTGTTTGAAGACATCAATATTACCCTCGTGCGGGCTGAAGGTGAATTGGCTTTTCTGAATATTAACCTGAAAGAACGACCGCGGCTTTCAGGGTTTTCTTTTACCGGCGTTAGGAAAGCCGAGGCTGACAAGCTGCGTGAGAGTATCAAACTCATGCGCGGCGATGTGGTCACCGAACATGTGCTGATCCGGTCCGAAAACAGGATCATCACCCACTTCAGGGATAAAGGGTATCTCGATGCTGCCGTCGAGATAAAACAAAACCGCGATACTACGGCTGCCAACAGCGTCAACCTTGAATTTCTTGTTGATAAAGGCAGAAGAGTCAGGATAAACGAGATTCATTTTTATGGAAATGATTACCTGAGTGATACGCGCCTCAAGCCAGCCTTGAAGGAGACCAAGGAGCGTGCTGTTTTTAGTCCGTTTGCCATCTTGGATTCCCTGATTTTCAGAATGCCTGGCTTCGTGTTGCGGAACGGCCCTGAAAAACTGCCTTCATGGACCACCGACCTGGCCATGAACCATGTGCGGTTCCGGATCTTCAAGTCCTCCAAATTTATTGAAGAGGATTTTGAGGCTGATAAAATCAAACTCATAGAGAAATACAACGAGAACGGCTTCCGCGACGCGCGAATTCTTTCTGATTCTATCTCCTTCAACCCCAACGGGACCATCGACCTGCATATAGCCCTGGAGGAAGGGGCCAGGTATTATTTCCGCAATATCACCTGGGTGGGTAATACAAAGTACCCGTCCAGCACACTGGATGCCATCCTGCGGATCGAAAAGGGTGATATCTATAACCAGAAGAAGCTGGATGCCAACCTGTCCTTTAATCCCAATGGTCTGGATGTAAGTTCCTTATATCTGGATGACGGATACTTGTTCTTTCAATTAATCCCGGTTGAAACGAATGTTGAAAATGATTCCATTGATATGGAGATACGGATCAGGGAAGGGAAGCAGGCGACCATCAACCGGGTGACCATCAAAGGAAATACCAAGACCAACGACCATGTTGTGCTTCGGGAGATCAGGACACGGCCCGGGCAGTTGTTTTCCAGGTCCGACATCATCCGCTCCACCCGCGAGCTGGCCCAGTTGAGGTACTTTAATGCCGAGAAAATCAATCCGGTTCCTACACCCAATCCTACCGACGGGACTGTCGATATCGAATATGGCGTTGAGGAGGCCTCTGCTGATCAGATTGAACTTTCGGGTGGCTGGGGTTATGGCAGGGTAGTGGGAACACTGGGCTTGTCTTTCAATAATTTCTCCATTCGCAATATTTTTGAACGCGATGCCTGGCGACCTGTTCCTTCCGGAGATGGTCAGAAACTCAGTATCCGCATGCAGTCATACGGTAAAGGTTATCTGAGCTACAGCGCTTCATTCACTGAGCCCTGGTTGGGCGGCAAGAAACCCAACGCACTCAGCATTTCCTATTTTCATTCACTCTATAGCAATGGCCTTTCCAGGAGTGATACCAACCGCTCGGCCTTTATTATCGATGGATTCACACTTGGGTTAGGACGCAGGCTGGCCTGGCCTGACGATTATTTTACGCTTTACCAGAGCCTGAGCTTCCAGAGCTATCGCCTGGATAATTACAGCCGCATCTTTACTTTCAGTAACGGGAAATCCTATAATCTGAGTTATACGACGGTCCTGGCGCGCAATTCCATTGATGCACCGATCTATCCCAGAACAGGATCTGAGATCTCACTGTCGCTGCAGGTAACACCACCCTATTCGCTGTTCAGTAACAAGGATTATTCCTCTCTGCCTGAGAATGAAAAATATAAGTGGATAGAGTTCCATAAGTGGAAGTTTAATATGTCCTGGTATACACGCCTGGCCGGCGATCTGGTGTTGCACACCCGTGCCAAATATGGGTTTCTTGGCACCTACGACCGGACCTTGGGGGTGACCATCTTTGAACGTTTTTACCTGGGCGGTGACGGCTTATCCGGTTACGGAAATCTGGACGGTAGGGAAATCATCGGTATGCGCGGCTATAGTAACGAGTCACTCACCCCCGAGTATTACCGGAACTCAAACCTTGGTGGCACCATCTACTCCAAGTACACCATGGAGTTGCGGTATCCGGTTTCTCTCAATCCCAATGCCACGATCTACCTGATGGGTTTCCTGGAAGCAGGCAATGCCTGGTTGACCTTCAACCAGTTCAATCCATTCGACGTCAAGCGTTCAGCCGGAGCAGGGGTGAGGGTCTTTCTGCCCATGTTCGGGATCCTCGGTCTTGACTGGGGCTATGGGTTTGATGATATCATGGGTATCCCCACAGCCAATAAGGGACAGTTTCATTTCTCCATCAACCAATCTATCGACTAGACAAGAACTGAATTTTGGTATACTATTTGTTTAAGACTACCGGAAGTTTGTTCTTCCAATACTCATTATCCAATCAATACAAGGAGGTTTAATATGAAAAGATTGTTGCTGGCCTGCGTACTGGTGTTTTCCATGGCAGGTATGTCGGTTGCCCAGAAATATGGCTACGTGGATACCGAATACATTCTGCAAAGCATCCCTGAGTATGGGGCAGCCCAGGAAAAGCTCAATACCCTTTCGGTAGAATGGCAAAAGGAAATCGAAGCCCGTTTTGCTGAGATAGACAGAATGTATAAAGCTTATCAAGCTGAAGCGGTTCTACTTCCAGAGGATCTGAAGAAAAGCCGGGAAGAGGAAATCATACGCAAGGAACGGGAGGCCAAAGAGCTTCAGCGGCAGCGTTTTGGACAGGATGGGGATCTCTTCAAGCGTCGTCAGGAGTTGATAAAGCCCATCCAGGACAAGATCTTTAATGCCATTGAAGATATTGCCACGACTAAGAATTATGCTTTTGTGTTTGACAAAGCAGGCGGCTCTTCAATGATTTACGCCAATCCCAGGTTCGACCTGAGCGATGAAGTACTGCAAAAGATCGGTAATGTGATGACGCCGAAATAAGCGTAATGACATCGATATTTTTCTAATTTTGCAGATTCTAAAACCTAATAGACAAGAAGATGAAGTATTTGCTGAGAATTTTCCTGGCCCTGATGCTGATCGGTACAAGTGCAGCAGGTTATGCCCAGAAAGCCCCGAAATTCGGACATATCAATTTTGCCGAGTTGTATGCGATGATGCCCGGACAGGATACCATCCAGACAAAATATCAACAGTATGCTACAGAATTGAGGACAACACTCGAAGCCATGCAAGCCGAGCTTGAAAATAAATATACTGATTATCAGACGAATTTGTCCAAGTATACAGAGATTATCAAGAAAACCAAGGAGAGAGAATTGCAGGATCTGCAGTCCAGAATTGAAAACTTCCAGATGTCGGCCCAACAGGACCTGGGCCGCAAGGAGGAGGAGCTTACAAAGCCTATCATTGATAAAGCAAGAAAGGCCATCGAAGAAGTAGCGAAGGAAGGTGGGTATACCTATATTTTCAATGCTTCCGAAGGCCTGTTATTATTCTCTGATGGTGGGGATAACATCATGCCCCTGGTGAAGAAGAAGCTGGGGATTCAGTAGATAATATTAATCAATTGGATCGGGAAGGCTGCCATGTTCGGGCAGCCTTTCTTGTTTATAAGGAGCGCCTGATCACACTGGCGTAACACAGGCAATGAAATTTGCCGGTATCTTTGGGCATATTTTTTGATCATGCGTAGGATACATCTGTTACTTCTCT
>Ga0208462_1000996_pt1 | contig 21756 bp, 16 predicted proteins | sample AD_SCU001_MetaG_FD_184452 | JGI IMG/M metagenome (GOLD analysis project Ga0208462, IMG submission 184452) | Active sludge microbial communities of municipal wastewater-treating anaerobic digesters from China - AD_SCU001_MetaG (SPAdes) (version 2) | ecosystem: Engineered > Bioreactor > Anaerobic...
CCCGGCACAAACTGGTGGGAGTTGACCAGCGACGTTTGCGGTTGTGTACTTATTCTTACCTCTTCCTGCTATCTCCTGCTTCCAATTTTAGCAGGGATCATGCCAAATTAATAAGCAGGTAAATCAAGTGCTTATGAAGACGACGCAGAATGCTTGCCAGATATAACAAAAAATGCCATCATATTTGACAATTCTCTTGCCAATATGACGTATGCGACAACAAAAAAGAAGGGATAAATATTATCGCCATATGTGACAAAATTATATTAATGGTATTACTCATGCATCGGGAGCGATTGCCCGGCACGCCAACCATTTTGTGAGCAGTTTCCGCGCTTGTTCATTGTGTGACATTAAGTTATACTTTCAAAATGAAAAAATACAAACTAATTGACCATACCGCCGATATCGGCTGCGAAATATTCGGCAAGACCAAAAAGGAACTTTTTGCCAATAGTGTCGTCGCTTTATTGGAATTGATGCTGGGGCGGAGATCGTCGTCGGAAACGAAGGAAAAAGAGGCATTCGAGACAAAAAGCATAAACGTAGAAGGAATTGATTTAGAAGATCTCTTTATTAATTTCCTGCGGGAAGTTCTATATTTATTCAACGGTGAAGGGTGGGTGGTGGTCGACTGTCATCCTTTGCAGGTAACCAACAAACATATCATTGCTCAACTGACGGGAGAGCCTTATATCAGCACGAAGCATCAAGTAAAAATAGAAATTAAAGCAGTGACTTATCATGGCCTGAGTGTTAAGAAGACGAAAACCGGATGGGTGGGAAGGGTGATATATGATATCTGAAATTAAGATGGAAAGATTAGACGAAAACCGCTTGCTGATTCCCAAGAGCGGGGGCATGAAAGTTCCCGGAATTATTTATGCCAACGAAAATATTCAGCACCTGTTAAAGAGCGACGAAAGCGCCCGGCAGGTGGTCAACGTTGCTCAGCTTCCCGGTATTGTCAATTATTCTCTGGCGATGCCCGATGTCCACTGGGGCTATGGTTTTCCTATCGGGGGCGTGGCGGCCTTTGATCTGTCCACAGGAGTCGTTTCGCCGGGCGGAGTCGGCTATGACATCAATTGCGGTTGTCGTCTGATGGCCACCAAGCTGACGCTTTTTGATGTTAAAGATAAAATCCAGGACCTGACGCTGGCCTTGTATAATCACATACCAACCGGCGTCGGCTCGACGGGTCATGTTAAATTGGCGGGTAAAGATCAGAAAAAAGTTTTGCTGGAAGGAGCCAACTGGGCGATTGTCAACGGTTTTGGATCTCCCGAAGATCTGGAGACAACGGAAGATGGCGGCGTGATGGCCGGAGCCGATCCCGAAAAAGTATCCGCACGCGCCCTGGAGCGGGGCAAGCAGCAGTTGGGAACACTTGGCGCCGGTAATCATTTTCTGGAAGTCGAGTTTGTGCAGGAAATATTTGATGAAAAAGTCGCCGCGGCTTTTGGCCTGCAAAAAGATCAGATCGTCGTCATGATCCACACCGGTTCGCGCGGTTTGGGCTACCAGATTTGCGATGATTATCTGGCGGCGATGGTCAAACACGCCCATGAAACGGGCATCGCACTGCCCGACCGGCAGCTGGCCTGCGCTTATCTGAATTCACCGCGGGGTCGCGATTACCTGGCGGCGATGGCCTGCGGGGCGAATTACGCCTGGGCCAACCGGCAGGTCCTGATGCATTTGACGCGTGAAGTCTTTGAAAAAACACTGCATTTGACGCCACGGCAGCTGGGCATGCGTCTGGTTTACGATGTCTGTCATAATATCGCCAAAATCGAAGAATTTAATATTAAGGGAGTCAACAAGAAGCTTTGCGTGCATCGTAAAGGAGCAACACGGGCATTTCCCGCCGGCCATGAGTCCGTGCCCGTTCGCTACCGGGGTGTGGGGCAGCCGGTGTTGATTCCCGGGAATATGGGAACAGGTTCTTATGTTATGGTTGGTCAGCCCAGAGCCATGGAAGAAACGTTTGGTTCGGCCTGCCACGGCGCAGGCCGCGTTATGAGCCGGACGCAGGCCGTTAAATCGAGCCGCGGACGTTCCATCAGCCGCGAAATGGCCGACCGTGGTGTTGTGGTTATGGCCGGCAGCAAGGGGACTCTGGGCGAAGAAATGCCCGAAGCCTATAAAAAATTAGAGGATGTTGTGCAGGTAATGCACGAGTCGGGAATTGCGAAAAAAGTGGCGAAGCTCACGGCGCTCGCCTGCATAAAAGGTTGAGAAGTTATCAACTGGAAATATTGAGAGAGTTAGTGTAAAGAAAACACAAAAAATTTTAGCAGGCTGTTGAAAAAGGCCCATCTGCTTCGTTACGCTGCAAACCTCATCGCTCAACGTATTTCTATATACGCTTCGCGATTCGGTTTTTGCGGCGCCTTGCATCTGAACCTTTTTGACCAGCCTGCAAAACGGGTTTTTCAACGCTCTGTTAAGAAAAAACTTGGACATTAATGCTAATTTTTTATTCAATGTTGTTTACTTAGGACATTTACCTTCCCAATCCCCCTTTCGTAAAGGGGGATAAAGGGGGATTTTTATTACACTTTGTAAAATCTCCCCCAACCCCTCTTTAAAAAAGAGGGGGCTGTAGAGTGCTGAAGTCAATGACATTGTTTATTTGTTGGCAAAAAAATAAATGCGGTGCTCCGAAACGTTCCCGCTCGAGTTCGTAAAAAGCACGTCGGCAATTTGAGGAGATTTGTATGAAAAAGTCATTTATGCCTGATTTTAAGACGGAAGAAGAAATTCAGGCAATACAGTTGGCAGGTCTGAAGTGGACGGTGGCTCACGCCTATAACAACTCGGAATTTTACCAACAGCGTTTTGATGAAGCCGGGGTGAAGCCGGAAGATATTAAAAGCCTCGATGATCTGCAGAGGCTGCCCTTTGTGACGGCGCAGGATCTGCAGCAGCAGTATCCCTGGCCCCTGCAGGCCGTTCCTTTGGAAAAGATAGTCCGTCTCCACGCGTCGTCGGGCACGACCGGCAAACGCAAAGTTATGGTCTATACCAATAAAGACATTGATGATTGGGCCAACATGTTTGCCCGCTGCTATGAGATTGCCGGTTTAACCGAGCAGGACAGGATTCAGATATGCGTCGGCTACGGCGTCTGGACGGCCGGCGTCGGTTTTCAGCTGGGCTGTGAACGCTTCGGCGCCCTGGCCATTCCCGCCGGTCCCGGCAATATGGATATGCAAATGCAGTTTCTGGAGGATTTTCAGCCGACCGTTATCTGTTCGACGGCTTCCATGGGGCTGCTCATGGCTGAAGAGGTGGAGAAGAGAGGACTAAAAAATAAGATCAATGTAAAAAAAGTTATCTTCGGGGCGGAGCGCTCCAATGACGCCATGCGCAATACCATCAAGAATCTGTTGGGCGCCGAAGAAACCTTTGATATTCCGGGCTTGACCGAATTGTATGGTCCGGGAACGGGTCTGGACTGCACGCACCACAAAGGCATCCACTATTGGGCCGACTACTATATTATGGAACTGCTCGATCCCGATACCCTGCAGCCGGTGGCCGACGGCGAAGTCGGAGAAATGGTATACACCACGCTGCGCAAAGAGGGATCGCCGCTGATCCGCTATCGTTCCCGCGATCTTACCCGGCGGATACCCGGAATTTGCCCCTGCGGTTCTATTCTTCCGCGTCATGACCGGATTCTGGGAAGGTCGGACGACATGTTCATCATTCGGGGAGTAAATATCTACCCCAGCCAGATCGACGGGATTCTGGCGACACAGGAAGGAATCGGCAGCGAATATCAGATACACCTTGCCCGGAAGGATGACGGCAAAGATTATATGACTATTCGCGTCGAGCGGTTGGAAGGACTAACCGCCGAAAACGACAAGCGTGCAGCCGCGAAAATCGAATCGGCCATCAAGAAAGGAATCCTGGTCAGCGGCGCCGTGGAAATAGTCGATTATCATTCCCTGCCGCGAACGGAAAGAAAGGCCAGGAGAGTTTTTGACAACCGCGATTAACATAGAAATACCTTGATTTTTTCCGCCAAATCAATTATGGGTGGAGCGAATCCGCAATGATGCAGGTTGAATTATGAAGCGTCGGAACAGAATCACAACAAACTGGTGGTGGTGGTGCAAAATTCCAGGGAGAGGTCTGTTCACCGCATAGGGTACCCCAAAATAGACGAATAGAAAGGCCGTGAACAGACAAAGTTCACGGCCTTTTTTATTCCAAAATTAAGCAAGCACCGTTTCATGTCCTCCGCCGGAGACTGTGTCGCAATAGATGTTTGTCATTGCGACACAGTCTCCGGCGTTGTGGCAATCTAATATTTTCAAGAGTTTACGAGATTGCTTCGCTCATTGTATGAGCTCGCAATGACATTATGACACAGTCTCCCTCCAAAGGGGGACAAGAAAAAATGATTATAAATCTGTTTTAAACAATGCTTGATTTGAGTTTAACCAACATGGAAGGTAAGAAATTATGGAACAAAGAATCATGATGGGCAATGAGGCGATCGGGCGCGGGCTGGTCGAAGCCGGCTGCTCCCTTGTTGCCTCCTATCCGGGTACACCGGCCTCGGAAATACTGGAATCGACGGTTGATTTTGCCAAAGAATGCAGTGCGTCGATGCATATCGAATGGTCGATAAACGAAAAAGTCGCCTATGAAGTTGCCCTGGGGAACTGTTACACAGGCAAGCGTTCCGCTGTCGCCATGAAGCAGGTGGGTCTGAATGTGGCCTCCGACCCCTTTATGCGGTCCGCCTACCTGGGGGTTATCGGCGGACTGGTGGTGATTGTCGCCGACGATCCTGGTCCCTTCAGCTCTCAGACGGAGCAGGACAGCCGGTCTTTTGCCCAGTTTGCCCGTATTCCCGTATTTGATCCCTCGGATCCCGCCGAAGCCAAAGAGATGGTCGGTCGGGCGTTTGAACTTTCGGAAGAATATGAAATTCCCGTCATGCTGCGGCCGACAACAAGAGTTTGCCACGCCCGGCGCAATGTCAGCTGTCTTCCACCGCAGGAGATATCCCGCAAAGCCGCCTTTAAAAAGAACCCGGGCCGCTGGGTTGCCACACCACAGTTCCTCACCAATTTGCACCGCGAACTTAATTCCAAGATAGATAAGCTCAGCGGTCTGGAAGCTTTTTATCCTTCCGTTGTTGCCGGAGACGGTACGTTTAATAAGTGCTGCATCATCTCGTCGGGGGTTGCCTATGCCTATACTTATGAAATCCTGGAGGATCTTGGTCTCCTTGGGAAAGTGGATTTCTATAAAGTCGATCTTCCCTATCCCTTAAACAGGAATTTTATTCAAAAGATTAATACCGATTATGAAAATATTCTGGTTATCGAGGAAACATATCCGGTAATTGAGGCGCAGCTGGCCGGCCGTAGCGTTCGGGGGCGTATATCCAAGGATGTTCGCGATTACGGAGAACTGACGCCGGACATCATCGAGAACATTCTTAGGAAATTTTTGAATTTAGCCATTACCGCGGCGCAGGAAACAAAACAGGTAAAAGAAGTACGACCCAGCCTCTGCCCCGGCTGTCCGCACCGGGCTGCCTTTTACGCCATTCGCAAGACCTTTCCCAAAGGAATTTTCCCCAGTGATATTGGATGCTATACTTTGGGCATGAATTTCGGCGCCGTTGATACCTGCCATTGCATGGGAGCTTGTATCAGCCAGGGTGCCGGTTTTTATCATGCCTATGCCGCCGATGGCCCGGATTATCCAACCGTCGTGGTGACCATCGGTGATTCGACGTTTTTCCATGCGGGGATTCCCGCACTGGTAAATGCCGTATTTACGAAGGCTCGTTTTATACTGGTGATTCTGGATAATTCCACGACGGCCATGACGGGCAACCAGCCCACGCCGCAGGTGGGGTTCATGGCCGACGGAACCCCCGGCAATACGGTTTACATTCCGGAGCTGGTCAAAGCCAGCGGCGTCAGGTTCATGAAAGAATGCGATCCCTATGATCTGGAAGCATTCAAAAAGCTGCTTGTGGAAGCGGACCGCTTCTGCCGGAGCGACGAAGGCGGCGTGGCGGTCATCATTGCGAAGCATCTGTGCATCATGGACAAGCAGGCGAAAAAACAGCAGAGCACATACCGGATGAACGTGACTGACGAATGCACCGGCTGCAAAGTCTGCCTCGAGCGCTTTGAATGTCCTTCTCTTGTCTTTGATGAAACTACCGAAAAAGTCATGATTGATATCAACACTTGCATCGGCTGCGGCGTTTGTAAATTTGTATGCCCCATGGATGCGATTACAGCGGAAAAGCCGGAGGTGGCAAAATGAAACAGCAGATTATTATCAGCGGGCTGGGCGGACAGGGCGTACTTTTTGTAACCAGGATACTGGCCCAGGCAGGAATGGAAATGGGGCTGGATGTGCTTACTTCGGAAACGCATGGTATGGCCATGCGCGGAGGAACCGTGCTTGCCCACGTCAAAGTAGGCGGTTTCAAAAGCCCTCTTATTCGCAAAGGCTCCGCCGATATGGGGTTGTATCTCGTCCGTTCCAATATCCCCATTCATGGCGACTTTGTTAAAAAGGATGGTTATCGCGTCGTGAACACGGACCAAAGTGGAGAATATTTCTTTGTTGATGCCACCAACCAGGCCAGGGAAATGGGCTCTCTCCTGCTGACGAATCTTATTCTTTTAGGCTACGCTGTGGCAAACAAGACACTCTTTTGCAATGCCGAAGCAATGCGCAAAGCGATTGCGAAGGTATCCAATGACAAAAATCGGGAGCTGAATCTCGCCGGTTTCGAGCGGGGACTGGAGCTCAAAAATTCTTGATATACAAAATTAAATTCCAGTGGGATTGCAAAAAACGAGTTTGGGGATTGGAGTTTCCCTGATTCTCAAACTCAAACCCACTAAGTTGTAGCTAACCCAACTTGTCTGCTTATTTTCCTTGTCTGTGCCTTATCAGTGCACATATCTTACACTGCTTCACCTTTTGGCAACATCGGGTGTTTTTACGCAACAGTTGCATCACCGCTGCCGTTGGCAGCTTCAGCATAAAAAACAATCACGAACATATTTTGTGTAAAAACGTCATTATTGTATAAATAAATCTTGACAAGTAGAATGGGTAAAGTATAATGAGCAATAAAGTCATTATTGCAAATTATTTACGAGGATAAATGAAGCTATTTTTAAAGGATATAGCCACGATTAACATGGGTTATTCGTTTCGATCCAGGCTTGAGCCTAAAAAAAGAGGAACGATTGCCGTTATCCAGATGAAAGACCTCAGCGAGGAAAATATAGTCAATTGCGACAATCTGGCCTATGTTGATATGGACAGGTTCAATGAAAATCACTTGGTCCGGATAGGCGATCTCATTTTTCGGTCGCGAAGCCTCAGTTCCACCTCGGCAATTCTGGCCATCGATCCTGGTCCTGCCATTTTGTCATCGCCGCTTTTAAAAATACGTATCACCGATCCGTCAGTTATGCCGGAGTATCTCAACTGGTATATCAGCCAGTTACCCGCACAAGTATTTCTCGCGAGCCATGCGCGCGGGACAACCCAAAAAATGATCAACAAAGAGGCGCTGGAGATGTTGGAAATCAATGTGCCGCCACTGGAAAAACAAAAGGCCATTGTTGCACTGGCAGCGCTGGCCGACGAAGAACAGCGCATTCTCAAGCAACTTGCGCAAAAACGTAAACAATATATTTCAGCCTTATTAATCCGCGAGGTACAGGAGAATAAATAAATGAATGGAAAAATCGATCAGAAAGACATCAACAATGCGGCATGGGCGGCCTGCGATACTTTTCGCGGCGTAGTCGATCCCGCTCAGTATAAAGACTACATCCTGGTGATGCTGTTCGTAAAATACATTTCGGATGCCTGGAAAGATCATTATGAGGTCTACCGCCAACAATACGGCGACGATGATGCCCGCATTCGCCGCAAGCTGGAACGCGAACGCTTTGTTCTGCCTTATGCCGAATTGAAAGATCACGAAACCGGCGAAGTAACGGATCGGTTTCTGGCGGATTTCTACAGCCTTTACGAACGGCGCAATGCCGCCAATATCGGCGAACTTATTAACATCGCTCTGGACGCCGTGGAAGAAGCCAACAAGGCTAAGCTCGAAGGCGTTTTCCGCAATATCGATTTCAACAGTGAAGCCAATCTGGGAAAAACCAAAGATCGAAACCGCCGCCTGAAAAATCTGCTGGAAGATTTCAATAAACCGCAACTGGACATGAGCCCCGGCAAAGTCTCCGAAGACGTCATCGGCAATACCTACATTTATCTGATCGAACGTTTTGCCGCCGACGCAGGCAAAAAAGCCGGCGAATTTTACACGCCGCACAAAGTCTCCGAACTGGTGGCAAAACTTGCCGCGCCAAAATCCGGCAACCGCATTTGTGATCCCGCCTGCGGGTCCGGCGGATTGCTGATTGAGGCCGCCCGCGAAGTCGGCGATAAAAACTTTGCTCTCTTCGGCATGGAATCCAACGGCAGCACCTGGGCGCTGGCCCGCATGAACATGTTTCTGCACGGCGCGGACAGCGCGCGCATTGAATGGTGCGACACACTGGTGAGCCCCGCGCTGGTAGAAAACGACCGGCTGATGAAATTTGACATTGTGGTCGCCAATCCGCCTTTTTCGCTGGACAAATGGGGCGCGGAGGAAGCCGAAAGCGACCGCTACAACCGGTTCTGGCGCGGTATTCCACCCAAAAGCAAGGGCGACTGGGCGTTTATCAGCCACATGATAGAAGCGGCTCTGGAAAAACAGGGACGCGTGGCCGTGGTGGTGCCGCATGGCGTTTTGTTTCGTGGCGCAGCCGAAGGACGGATTCGCCGGAAAATGATTGAAGAGAATCTTCTTGATGCTGTTGTCGGCTTGCCCGGCAATCTCTTTCCGACCACCTCCATTCCTGTCGCGATTCTGGTCTTTGACCGCGCACGCGAGAAAGGCGGTGTAAATCATCAGCGCAAAGACGTCATCTTCATTGACGCCAGCCGCGAATATCTGCCGGGAAAGAATCAAAACGCCCTGTCCGACGATCATCTTTCCAAAATCGTCCAGACGCTGAATAACAGAAAGCCCGTTGAGAAATATGCGCACGACGCATCGTTTGAAGAAATCAGTGAAAACGATTTCAACCTTAACATTCCCCGGTACGTCGATACGTTTGAAGAAGAAGCGGAAATAGACATTGACGCCGTACAAAAAGAAATTGACCAGCTCGAAATCGAACTTGCCGATGTGCGGGTTAAAATGACCGAAATGCTCAAGAGTATTGAAAAGTGAGGACTTATTTGGTCATCCCTGGACAATCTCTGTGGCAAGCTCAGAGTTGACTCTATGCAACTCGGAATCCAGGATAATGAAATAAGCGGTAAAGAAATTCTTTTCAACTGAATAAGGGGGATCGATGGAAACAAAAAAAGACTTGGTGAAATCGGAAGAACCACGGATGGTTGTTTTTCAGGAAAAATCAATACGTAGAACCTTATTTAATAACGAATGGTGGTTCGTAGTTGAGGATGTCGTGCTTGCCCTGATCGATTCCAAAGACCCCAAGCAATACATTCAGCGGATGAAACAGCGCGATCCGGAACTCAGCAAAGGGTGGGTACAAATTGTACATACCCTTTCAATTATGACGGAAGGTGGAAATCAAAAAGTTAATTGCGCCAACACGGAAGGTCTTTTCCGCATTATCCAGTCCATCCCTTCCCCCAAGGCCGAACCCTTCAAACGCTGGCTGGCGAAAGTTGGCTATGAACGCGTGCAGGAAATCGAAAACCCCGAACTGGCCACCAAGAGGACCAAAGCGCTTTATCGAGCCAAAGGTTATTCCGACGACTGGATTGAAAAACGGATGCGCGGCATTGCCATCCGGGCGGAACTAACCGACGAATGGAAGAAGCGTCAAGTTGGTCAGGAAAGAGAATACGCCGTTCTGACCGCAAAGCACGTTCGGCGTCACCCCTTCGGAATACAAAGAGCTCAAGGGGCTGAAACGTGAAAACCTGCGGGACCACATGAATGACCTGGAACTGATTTTCTCCATGCTGGGCGAAGCCGTTACAACGGAAATCACCAAAACGCGGGATGCGAAGGGTTTTGACGAAAATCGCACAGCTGCCCGAAAAGGCGGGAAAATTGCCGGAGATGCCCGCGAGAAACTGGAAAAGGAAACGAAAAAGATGGTTGTCTCCAAAGAAAACTATCTGGATGCGCCGGAAAAAAGAAAACGGTTGGAGAAGAAATGACCATTTCGAGGACTGCCTCGAAATGGTTCGTGAGGGATGTAAAAAAAGCAAGGGAGAATAGTTGATGACCGATAGCCTTCCGGTAAAAAGTGAATTTCTTGTTTACCAGACCGAAGATGGACGAGTGAAGCTGGATGTTCGTCTCGATAATGAAACGGTATGGCTCACGCAGCAAATGATGGTGGAACTTTTTCAATCGTCTAAACAGAACATAAATCACCATATCCAAAACATTTATAGCGAAGGTGAACTGTCACCGGAGGCAACTGTCAAAAAATATTTGACAGTTCAAAAAGAAGGCGCAAGGCAAGTTCGCAGGAGCCTGGATTATTACAATCTGGATATGATCATCTCCGTTGGCTACCGGGTGAAAAGCCACATCGCCACCCGTTTCCGCATCTGGGCTACGCAAAGGCTCAAAGAGTATATCGTCAAGGGTTTTGTCATGGATGACGAGCGGCTGAAAAATCCTCCTGCCGCAGGTTCGTCTATCCCTGATTACTTCGACGAAATGCTCGAACGCATCCGCGACATTCGCGCTAGTGAACGGCGTATGTACCTGCGGGTGAAAGAAATCTTTGCAATGGCAGGCGATTACATTCCCTCCGAGCCTGAAACAAACAAATTCTTCAGTATCATCCAGAATAAACTGCACTTTGCCGCAACCGGCATGACAGCGGCGGAATTGATCAGAAGGCGCGCCGATTCCAGCCTGCCCAACATGGGGCTTACAAGCTGGAAGATGGGCGAAGTCCGCAAAATGGATGTAACCATTGCCAAGAATTACCTTCATGAAGAAGAGATCGACGGACTAAACCGGATTGTCGTCATGTGGCTGGATTATGCAGAAGATCAGGCCAAACGGCGCAAACAGGTTTTTATGAAAGACTGGGAACAAAAGCTCGATGATTTCCTGAAATTCAACGACCGTCAGGTGTTGCCGGATGCCGGAAAAATCAGCAAACGGCAAGCGGATGATTTTGCCAGAGATGAATACGATCGCTTTGCCGAACGCCGCAGACAATACAAGGAAGAACTCGGTGAGGCGGAATCTATTAAAATGCTGGAAGAAACAGCAAAGCAATTGGGAACAGGGCGGCAGAAGGCAGAGGACAAAAAATGATGTGGAAAAGAATTAAACTTGAAAAACTCCTAGTTTCGCCTATTCAAAATGGATATTCACCGATTTGTCCCGAAACGTCAAACGGAAAGTGGGTTTTGGGGCTTGGTGCATTGAATGGATCAGGATTTGATGCAAGTCAAATAAAACCAGCACCAGTAGATGATAATAGAGTAAATGATTTTCTGCTGAAACCAGGTGATTTCCTCGTCAGTCGATCAAATACAATTGATAAAGTTGGTCGTGCTGCTTTATTCGAAGGGCAAATAGATAATTGTTCTTATCCAGACTTAATGATGCGCTTCCGCGTCGATGAATCACTAATACACCTAAAGTTTCTTGATGCTTATTTAAGAAGTCCTGAAGCCGTTCGTCAATTCCAGCGTTCTGCGGCTGGTACAAGTGGCAGTATGGTTAAGATCAATAAGAGGGTTTTAGAGAACCTTTTAGTACCATTACCAAACTATAGAGATCAAATTTCTATTGCTGCAATCCTCTCCACTTGGGACCAAGCCATTGAAAAAACCGAGCAGCTGATTGCAGCAAAGAAAATACACCGGCGTGCTTTATATCAAAAATGTTTTCGGCCAGATTCTTCGTTCAATAAATTCTGGAAATCGAAAAAGCTTTCGACATATTTGATACCGCGCAATGAAAAAGCTCTACCAACAAAGGGTATGCCCCTGTATTCGCTTACAATTGAAGATGGTGTGACCGCAAAAACAGATCGTTACAACCGAGACTTTCTGGTTAAGGATACTGATTCTAAAACATACAAGGTGGTCTATCCGGGTGATATTGTTTTTAATCCTGCAAATCTCCGGTGGGGTGCAATAGCACGATCACGCGTACACCATAAAATTGTCATTTCACCCATATACGAAGTTCTCGAAATTAAAAAAGATATTGTTGATCCAGAGTTGCTTGTCCACGCAATAACCTGCCCGCGGCAGATAGGCATATTTGCGACAAAAACAGAGGGCACATTGATCGAACGCATGGCCGTTAAACTGGATGCTTTCTTGCTGATAGAAATTCTCTTGCCAGAAAGCTTTGAAGAACAGCGAAACATTGCTGACCTTTTGTGCACCGCCAGCAAAGAAATCAACCTTCTAAAAAAACAACTGAAAGCTTATCGCAAACAAAAACGCGGCCTCATGCAGAAACTCTTAGCCGGCCAATGGCGCATAAATATAAAAAGGAGGTAAAATACGTGAGCAATCCAAAAACGTGGGATGAATATGAAATAAAAGCACGATACATCCCTTGCTTTATTACCGCTGTACCAATCGTACATTTTTGTACACATCTATTGGGTAAAACATTCTGGGAAAGTATTGCAAGTAACATGGGATGGATGCTGGTGACCAATCTGGGGCTCTCTTTAATAGTTACACTTGCATTAATTCAACTACAAAGTGGCATCGCCAAACATTGGATTGAGGAAAGTGTATTCGGGAAAGGCGGTATAAACTTTCCAACGACAAATATTCTCTTATTTCAAGATAATTTCTTATCGCGTACATTAAAAAACACACTTAGAGAAAAAATCAAAAGAGATTTCCAATTTGTGATGTTAGACGAAACTAAGGAAGGGCAAGATATGTCAGAAGCGAAAAGGTTGGCGCGAGAAGCTGTCAATTTTATTCGCAACTATGTGGGTAAAGGCAGGATGACTCATCATTATAATATACGCTATGGTTTCATGCGGAATATTATCGGAGGTGCTTTATGGGCTTTTGTTGGAAGTACTGGAAACGGACTTCTTTATGGATTACAAAAACATTGGGCAGCAATGGGCTTATTCGTTTTATTTGCATTCATTTTTCTTGCTTTGATTGTCTTCAAAAAACCAATTTTATCACGGTATGGAAACCAGTATGCAGAAACTCTTTTTAGTGAATATTTAACAATGAAAGGAAATTCGCGATGAAGGATTCAATTATTACATTCTTTCCAGTAAGCAATGGCGGAATGACGCTTTTACGCCTTAATGACGCATTGAATACAACAATTCTCATTGATATAAATATTCGTGATGTGTCAATGGCAGATGAAGATATTTGTGACGTAGCGCAAGAATTGCGTGACAAGCTATACGTTGATTCAAACAAACGCCCTTATGTTGACGCGTTCATTTTAACACATCATCACGATGACCATATCTTAGGTTTTAAAGAACATTTCCATTTAGGTCCTCTTAATGATTATAAAAAACCGCAGAAAGATGAGCAGCCAAAAATAGTTATTCGTGAATTGTGGTGTACCCCACAATTTTGGAAGCAGGCATCTAATAATTACACATTATCCGATGATGCAAAGGCATTTAATACAGAGATGAGAAGACGTGTAAAGTTATTTGAGGTGAGCAAAACCATTCAGCAAGAGGGTGATCGTGCAATTATTGTTGGCAAAGATTCAGACGGTAAAACAAATAACATACTTCAGATTGTGAGAGAAATCGGACAGACATTTTCAATAATTAATGAACGTAATATAAGCTCGAAATTCGAAGGGTTTATATTGGGACCATTAGAGCAGATGAGTGATGAATGTGATGAAGATTTCGAGGAGAAGAATAGAAAAAGTATAATCCTGCAGCTAAAAGTTAATGAACCACTTTACACCAATAAAATATTATTAACTGGTGACGCTGAATGTTTGGTATGGCAAAAATTGTGGAGCATCTATAATAATTCAAAACGTTTAGAATACGATTTGTTAACCGTACCGCATCACAGTTCATGGCATTCATTGTCGTATGATAGTCAATCCGAAGATGAAGATCCTCAAGTATGCGTTGACGCAAAGAAAGCATTAAGTCAAAAAAAGGCTGGGGCGAGAATTATTGCTCAGTGCAAACCGATAATAGATGACGATGATGATCCACCCAGCAAAGCTGCCAAAGATGAATACCTCTCTATCGTATCCGAGAGTAATTTTTACTGTACTGATGAATACCCCGACAAAAAGAAACCAGAACCACTGGAATTTAATTTGACTGGTTCAGGGCCTCAGAAACGCGGAATAAAAGAGAAATCAAAAATATCTCTCGCTGCCGTAGCGTCTACAAAGGAATCTTACCCACATGGCTAATGTTTGGATAGATAAAGCGCATAAGTATTTAATTGATCATCGGTCGTTCACAAATGTATCAGATATCCTGAAGGGAACAAATGATGCATTTGTGATAACTGCCGATATCCTTATTGATCTGCCTGCAAAATTTCAAGGAAAAGGCATTACTGAGAGTGGTGTTAGATCAGTCGAACTAATAACCTTTATTTTTAATGACGACTTTCCTCTTAAGGCACCTAAAATTCTCCTTCGTGAGGACTTCCCGCGATCTTTCCCGCATATCAATCCCAGTACTGAAGAAGTATTACCCTGTATATACGAAGGTGATCTATCTGAATTACTTCAACAAAATGCATGGTTGAATGGAATCCTAAATCAGTTGGTGGATTGGATGGAAAAAGCTGCATCAGGTTCTTTAATGAACTATGAGCAAGGTTGGGAACCAATGCGGTGTGATATTACAAGTGGATTTATAATATATGACAAAAAAGAAACATTAGAATACATAAAAAATAATCATATTGGTTCAAGGGTTATCTATTATCAGGAAAATAATAATTTTATACTCACGGATGAGCTTTGCATTCCAGGTGAAAGCAAGCCAAGTACTGTGTTCATTTGTCGATCTCGCAATTTTCATATTATTAAAAACTATTGCCCTAGCAAAATTAATAATCTTGCAGAATTATATCAATATGCGCAGTCTATTGGATTAAAGGATCTCAGAAATAGAGTGGAAAGTTACGATCTGCAACATATTGATGAAGATAAACTATTTATTATTTTAGCATTAAAACGGCCTGCCAAGCTAATCGGCTCAGATAGTGATATTGAACTACTTAATTTTATTGTGCACAAAGCCCCCACGAGAAAAGAGAAAAAGCGAGTATTACCCGAGTGTAAAGTTGGGATGCTCTCGCATATCAATAGAGCAACACCGGCGTTATTAAAGCAATTATCGGGCACAAAACAGATACTTGATCAACAAAAAGAAATCGCGATGCTCGGTTGTGGTAGTTTAGGATCAAAAATTGGTCTTCACCTTGTTCGTAGTGGGAACGGACCATTCGTGTATATTGACCATGATTTTTTTTTACCGCACAATAATGCACGATACGGTTTTAGTATTCCAAACGTAATAAATAAAGCAGAACTCCTAAGTCTTGTGACGTTAACGATCTCAGGCAAAGAGGCGAAATTTTACAAGTCTTCCGGTATGCATGCTGACTACTCAAAATGCAGAGTTATAATAGACTCAACTGCATCACTGAGTGTTCGATCATTTTTAATGAGCAAACGGGACCTACCACCGATTGTATCGTGCATGCTATTTGGTGGTGGTTCACTTGGAATAACTTTTGTTGAAGGACGTGATAAGAAGACAGAGTTAGATGATTTATGGGCGCATTTATATTTACATGCATTGGAGTCAGAATGGTTACGAGCAGTTCTTTTCTCAAATCAACATGGTCAACTTATGATCGGTCAATCGTGCAGTACATTAACGGTAGTTATGAGTGATGCGAGTTTATCGATGTTCGCATCAACAATGGCATTGAAAATTCAAAAAGTTCTTGATGAAGGCTTTCCTGCACACGGCGAAATTATGCTCAGCCGCATAAATGAAAATTACAGTCTGCTATCAGAAAAGATTACAGTACCAAATTGTTGTTTGGTACCATCTCTGACCCCAAAATCCTGGCGCGTGCGCATATCAGATTACGCTTTTAAAAAAATGACAGAGCAGTCTTTAACAGCGGGTGTTAACGAAACGGGTGGCTGTTTATTGGGCACTGTCTTTCTTAATGCAAATTCAATCATTGTTACGGATATATTATTACCGCCGCCGGACAGCCAATCCTCGCCTTCAATGTTTATCTTGGGCACAGAGGGGTTAGAGCAAAAAATTAAAACTATTGAAAGAAAAACAGATGGGAAAGTCACCTATCTTGGTTCGTGGCATAGCCATCCGCATGGTGGATCAGCTTCGCATACTGACAAGAATACAGCAATGAAGTTAATATTTGTAAGAGATTATGAGCCAACGGTTTGCATTATTTGGACACCCCGTGGATTAATGCAGATTTAATAACATTAAAGGTATGATGAAAATGACCGGCTTCCGCTTCAACGAAAAATATCTCTCCCAGATTACCGCCCTGCAACTGCTCATCAACCTGGGTTTTGAATACCTGCCGCCGGATATGGCTTTTGCCGAGCGTCAGAGAAAAACCGGCAATGTGCTTTTGGAAGGCATTTTGCGCAATCAGCTCAAACAAATCAACCGCATCAACTACAAGGGTCGGGAATACCTGTTCAGCGAAGAAAATATTCAGACGGCTATTCAGACTCTCAAAAATGTGAAGTTTGACGGGCTGCTGCGCACCAATGAAGCGATTTACGATTTGATTACGCTGGGCAAATCACTGGAACAGTCCATTGAAGGGGATTCCAAAAGCTTTACAATTAAATACATCGACTGGAAAAACTGGAAGCGCAACGCCTTTCATGTGACGGCGGAGTTCAAGATTTCGCGCTCCCGCAGTACTGAGACAGCGCGGCCGGATATTGTTTTGTTTGTCAATGGTATTCCGCTTGCTGTCATCGAATGCAAAGCGCCGGATGTGGACATCGAGCAGGCGGTTTCGCAGTCCATCCGCAATCAGAGCGACGAGTATATTCCCAAACTGTTTTCCTACGTGCAGTTGGTCATGGCAATCAACAAGAACGGGGCAAAATACGCGACGGCGGGAACATCGGCCAGGTTCTGGAGCATCTGGAAAGAATTATGGGACGCTTCAAAGGATATTGAAGAGTGTGTCGCAAAACCACTTGCCGCTTTGCAAAAGGATCAGCTCTTTCGGGGTGACTTCGCTCCGGCCCGCTCTTTTTTTGAAGCGTTGGATAAAGAAGAAACACGCCTGGTGACCGAACAGGATAAGGCGCTTTACTGCCTGTGTCGCCCGGAGCGGTTGCTGGAGCTGGCTTTCAAGTTTACGGTCTTTGACGGCGGGATCAAGAAGATCGCCCACTATCAGCAGTATTTTGTTATCAAATCCACGCTGGAGCGTATCAAGCAAGCGGATGGCGAAGGGCGAAGGCAGGGCGGCATTATCTGGCATACGCAGGGATCGGGTAAATCATTGACGATGGTCATGCTCACACGCGGTCTGGCGCTCGATCCGGAGGTGCTCAATCCACGAATCGTGCTGGTGACAGACCGCGACGACCTGGACAAGCAACTGGGTAACACTTTTGCCGCCTGCGGGCTTGATCCGAATCGAGCCACATCCGGACGTCACCTGCTGGAACTGGTTTCCGAAAACAAGGCGGGCATTGTCACGACATTGATTCACAAGTTCGACAAGGCGCTCAACCAAAAAAAATTTCAGGATGACTCACGCGACATCTTCATGCTGGTCGATGAAAGCCACCGGACGAATTTCGGGTCTTTTTCGGCGCGGATGCGTCAGATGTTTCCCAATGCCTGTTATCTGGGCTTCACCGGTACGCCGCTACTTAAAAAAGAAAAGAACAACTTCGTCAAATTCGGCGGGTTGATCGAACCGCATTATTCCATTCATCAGGCGGTTGAAGACGGATCGGTAGTGCCGCTGCTTTACGAAGGCCGTCATGTGGAGATGGAACAAAACAAGGAAGCAATCGACCGCTGGTTTGAACGTCACACCCAGGGGCTGACAAAGGAGCAAAAGGCCGATTTGAAAAGGAAGTATGCGCGCGCCGAAATGCTCAACAAAGCCGATCAGGTCATTTACATGCGCGCCTTCGACATCAGCGAGCATTACCGCGCCGCCTGGCAAAATACCGGCTTCAAGGCGCAGTTGGTCGCGCCCGGCAAGGCGGCGGCTTTAAAATATCACGAGCACCTCAAAGACATCGGTTATGTCAGCTCGGAGGTGGTCATTTCTGCCCCGGATGCACGCGAAGGATACGAAGAGACGGATGAAGAACCCACGGATGACGTTGTTCAGTTCTGGCAGAAGATGTTGAAACGCTACGGCAGTGAAGAAGAATACAATAAGCAGATCATCAACCAGTTCAAAAACGGCGAAGAGCCGGAAATCCTGATCGTGGTGAGCAAGCTTTTGACCGGCTTTGATGCTCCACGCAATACCGTAATCTATCTGTGTAAAGAATTGAAAGAACATTCCCTGTTGCAGGCCATTGCCCGCATCAACCGGGTTTATGAAGACAAAGACTATGGTCATGTAGTAGATTACGTAGGCCTGCTGGGGGAGCTGGACAAAGCGCTGACCATGTACAGTGCTTTCGAGGGCTTTGACGAGGATGACTTGATGGGCGCGCTCACATCAGTCAATGCCGAAATTGAAAAACTGCCTCAGCGCTATTCCGATTTGTGGGACATCTTCAAGGAAATCAAAAGCAGCGGCGATGAAGAAGCTTATGAACGCCTGCTGGCCGATGTGTCGTTGCGGGAAGATTTTTATCAGCGGCTGGCCGATTATGCCAAAACGCTCGCAATTGCGCTTTCCACGGAATCGTTTATCATGAGTATCAATGATGAACGATTGAAACTTTATAAAGCCGATCTGCGACGTTTCCAGAAACTGCGGGCATCTGTTAAAATGCGCTATGCTGAAACGATTGATTACCGGGATTACGAGCCGAAAATTAAAAAACTTTTAGATACGCACATTCAGGCCAATGAAGTTGTTCAATTGAATGAGCCGGTCAACATCTTCGATGCCGAAATGTTTTCGATGGTGAAGGAAGAACAGGCTGTCTATGGCAAGACGACAGCGGCCAGGGCGGATGCCATTGCCCATGCGACCGCCAGGGTAATCACGGAAAAGATGGAGGAAGATCCGGCTTTCTATGAAAAGTTTTCCAAGCTGATCCAGCAGGCCATCGAAGATTTCCGGGCCAGGCGCATTTCCGATCTGGAATATCTCCATAAAGCCGTTGAATATCGGGATAAAGTTGTAACCCGGCGGCATGATGATATACCCCCAATGCTGAACAGCAATGAAGATGCCATGGCCTACTATGGCGTGGTGAAGCCTTTTTTCGATCAGCAGAATCTGCCCTCAAAGAAGAGTGAGTCTATTGCAGCGGATACGGCGCTGGCTGTTCAGAAAATACTGGAGTCGCACTGGAAAGTTCAATTCTGGGACGACGACGATGCAAAGAAGCGTGTTATAGACAATATTGACGACTATCTCATTGATGAAGTCAAAACCAGATACGGCCTGGATATCAGCTTTGAGCAAATCGACGACATCATCGAGCGAGTGATAAAAGTGGCCGAAAGCAGGAACCGCAAATGAAATTGTCTCACTGCTCGGTTTCTTATGGCCGGGAAAGAATTGAGTTCGGTTACTGCTGCGTTGACCGTAAAACGCTGGAAATTGCCGTACACCCGGACCAGTCTGTCATAGTCAAAGCGCCGCGGGGCGCTGAAAGTGACGAGATAAAAAGGCGCGTCGCCAAACGCGCCGGATGGATTATCAGACAGAGAAACTTCTTCCGGCAATTTGAGCCCCGGACGCCCGCGCGCTGCTACATCAGCGGTGAAACGCATCTTTATCTCGCAAAGCGCTATCGTTTGAAAATCAGACCATCAAATCGTGACGATGTTAAATTAGTGAAGGGATACTTTGAAATTCAGATCAAAGGCAGTACCTCTTCGAAAAAAGTTAAGTATTTGCTGGATAGCTGGTATGCCGAAAAAGCCGCTGCCAAATTCGCCGAACGATTTGATTTCTGCTGGAACAGTTTCAAAAAGTTAAAATATCCACAACCCAAAATGCGGATCAGGCGATTGAAAAAAAGATGGGGAAGCCTTTCCGCTGGCGGTACGCTAACGTTAAATACTGATTTAATTCGCGCTTCCCGGGAATGCATCGATTATGTAATTACTCACGAATTGTGCCATCTCCAATGCAAAGGCCACGGGCCGAAGTTTTATAAATTGCTGGATAAGTGGCTGCCGGACTGGAAAATACGTAAACACAGACTTGAATCAACTCTATCTTAGCCTTTCCCAATGCTGCATCTGAAAAAAATTTACGGCCTGTTCCAAATGAGCAAAAGGCCGCAAACAGGCTGGTGAAAAAGGCTCATCTGCTGCGTTACGCTGCAAACCTTATCGCTCAACGTATTTCTATATACGCTTCGCGATCCGGTTTTTGCGCTGCCTTGCATCTAAACCTTTTTGACCAGCCTGTGAATACATCAATCAAAAACAATCTTCACAACAAAAGTCAATGCAACCTACCGGACAAGATTGGACAGCACCAGTACCGTCCAGTAGGGTGAAAGGATGAGAAGAATAATCGCGATGATGTACGAGGGTATGTAGTACATGCTTCCTTTGAAAACCTGTCCCAGGGGAATGTCCTTAGCCATGCCTGCCACGACGTAGCAGCAGATGCCGATGGGCGGCATGATGGAACCCATGGTCGTGACAATGGTGATGATCTGTCCAAACCAGATGGGATCGTAGCCCATCTGCATGACGAGGGGATAGAAGATAGGCAGGGAGACCAGCAGAAAGGCGAGCGCGTCCATAATACAGCCGCCGATAATGTAGCAAAGCAGAATGACCATTAGAAGCATCCAGTTGGGAAGCCCCAGGCCGCTGATCCAGCCCGCCGCTTCAAAGGGCAGCCGGGTTAGAGTCAGAAAACGCCCGAAAATTACGGCGCCGGCGATGATCATAAAGACCATGCAGGAAATCCGCAGGGTATCCTTGATAGATGTGACAAAGCCGTTCCAGGTGAGCTTTCTGCGCACCAGGCAGATGATGAGACCCAGAGTGCAGCTTACGGCGGCGGCTTCGGTTGCCGTGACGATGCCCGTGAAAAGGGCGAACATGATGACGGCAAAGAGGATCAGAATGTCGAGCGCCTCTGGAAGAGCCTGAAAGCGCTGCTTCCAGGTGCTTTTCTCTCCTTTGGGGCCCCAGTCGGGGTGCCGGTGGCAGATGAAGAAAACCGTGGCTGCGATAAGAACCGTAAGAATAACGCTGGGGATGACATTGCCGAAGAAGAGCTTGCCGATGGACTGACCGGTGTAAAGGCCGTAAACCACCAGGACGATGCTGGGCGGAATGAGCACGCCCAGGGTTGCCCCCGCCGCCACGCTGCCGGCATTCAGCATCGGATGGTAGCCGTATTTTTTCATGGAGGGAATGGCGACGGTGCTCATGGTCGCGGCCGTCGCGGTGTTGGAGCCGCTGATGGCGGAAAAAGCCGCCGAGGCCATGATGGTCGTCATGGCCAGCCCTCCCCGGTAGTGGC
>Ga0208462_1001009_pt1 | contig 21626 bp, 20 predicted proteins | sample AD_SCU001_MetaG_FD_184452 | JGI IMG/M metagenome (GOLD analysis project Ga0208462, IMG submission 184452) | Active sludge microbial communities of municipal wastewater-treating anaerobic digesters from China - AD_SCU001_MetaG (SPAdes) (version 2) | ecosystem: Engineered > Bioreactor > Anaerobic...
TGGAGATCAGCGAGCAGACTTTCTACCGCTGGAAGAAGAAGTATTCAGGGCTGCTGCCGAGCGAACTGAAACGCCTGAGGCAACTGGAAGACGAAAACAAGCGCCTGAAGCAGATGGTGGCAGAGTTGAGCCTGGACAAGCAGCTGCTGCAGGAGGTGCTGTCAAAAAAAGTCTGACGCTTTCCCGGAAGCATGAATTGGTCGACGAACTAGTCGCCACCTACCGGGTAAGCATACGGACAGCCTGCGAAACGCTTTCGATGAATCGTTCGAGCTATTACAACAAGGGGCATCGTGACGAGCAAAAGGCGCTCCGCATGAAGATCAGGGACTATGCCACCTTCCGGGTGAAGTACGGGTATCGAAGGATCCATGTGCTTCTCCAGAGGGAGGGGCTGAAGGTGAACAAGAAACGGATATACCGGCTGTACAGGCTTGAAAATCTCAATGAGCGGCTCAAAACAAGAAGAAAGCAGGTTTCAAGGCCGCGCGTTGAACCCGTCAAGGAGAGTCGGGCTAACGAGGTTTGGGCGATGGATTTCGTCTCAGACCAGTTGTTCAATGGTAAGTGGTTTAGAACGCTTACCGTCGTGGATGTGTTCACTCGTGAATGCCTTGTTACTCATATCGGGCAATCGCTTAAAGGCGCAGATGTTGTCTATGCCTTGGAAAGAATTTGTTCAGCGCGAGGTACGCCAGAATCCATTCGTGTCGACAATGGGCCCGAATTCATGTCGAAGGAACTTGATCTTTGGGCATATCGTAGCGGGATCAAGCTGTGTTTTTCACGTCCCGGGAAACCGACGGATAATCCGCATATTGAATCATTCAATGGTAGTTTCCGAGAGGAATGCCTGCAGACGCACTGGTTTCTGTCCTTAGAAGATGCAAAGATCAAGATCGAGACATGGCGAAAAGATTACAACGAGTTCCGGCCGCATAGCTCCCTTGGTTATAAAACACCTAAGGAATTCGCGACCCTGGCGTATGTCCCCAACAGCCTGTCAGGCTGATTTCCTAACTTTAAAAGTGTCCAGAAATTGGGGGACTTTCAGGCTCACGTTATTCCCGTTCTTTTCCTGTCCTATTATCGGGGCTCATTATAAGCAGAATTATATCTTTTTGTTTATTTTAAAACTATTTATCCTAATTAAACCAGAATTTAATAGCTCCCTATCTACTATAGCCCAAAATTCTTAAAAAACAGATTGACAAAAGAAAATATGTCTTCTATTATTAATAATATTTTATTATTAATAATAAATTAACATTGACAAATGTAATGAATATCTACTATTCAAATGGTAATGTGCTTGTCGTTTATGTTGTATGTTCATTTCCTTAGGAGAGGGCTAGATTGAGGGAGGTACATTTTGGCTTGATACGAGTCGCTGACGAGTATCTGATGAAATCGGAGGTGAACGATCCTATTATTATTTATGAATAACTCGAAGGACGATACACCGGAGATTAATCATCTTTTTTTAGTGCCCAGCGAGGCTGAAAAAATTTTAACTATGCCGAAGGTATTTGGAAACGAGAACCTGAATGCCACAAAAATGCTGAGACCAGGTAATGGAGTAGGGGGAGTAAAAGATTTTTATGTAAACCCGTTATCGATGCGGGATCCAATTAATGTCCGCCCGTTTTCATGTGGGTAGGCATAGATGTTATTCTGGCAAAAGCCACGCAGATTGTGAAATTTGTAACATTAAGGCAGGAGGGGAAGCCTAATCCTGACCCGTATTTGACGAAACTGGAAGCGGAAATACTTACGGTGGTCAACAAGTTGTTGAAAGGTCTGGGTTGTTTTGGGAGGGACGACGACGCTGGCAGTTTATGCCGAGTATTTTCACACACATATTACAGACTTGCCAGTGGTGGTCAATATTTGCTGCCTCATGGCGAGACAGGCTGAAAAGATCCTTTAAACGGAGAGAGGGACTGAGAATAATTAATATATGAGTACCGGTTGTTTCGAATGACTTGGGCTCATTGAGGGCGGAAGATATTGTCGCGGTAACGGGGCGACAGCCTTTATAAAAGCGAGCCTTTGAAATATTGAAAACTATGACAAGGAAAGGATGAAGTGAAACAAGGAATTTTAGATTCAGAGTTAGTTCGGGCATATATCCCCATGGTGGATTTTATTTCGGATATTCTGGGGAATAATTGCGAAGTCGTGTTACACGATCTCTCCAATCCAGAAGAATCCATTGTTGCGATTCGGAACGGTCAGTTAAGTGGTAGAAAGTTAGGTGGCCCTCTTACCGATCTTGTGCTCATGGTCATAAAAAATCGAAGCTACGAAAAAGAACCCTATGTGGCTAATTACAAGGCTATGGGCAGTAAAAAGAAATTTAGATCCTCTAGCTATTTTATTAAAAACCTTGAAAGTAAAATAATCGGAGTTCTTTGTGTGAATATCGATATAGAGCCCTATACTCATGTAAAAGAGATTATGGAATCCTTTACGACGGTAAAGCCATTAGGCGTCTCCGTAAAAGAGGAGGTTAATAACGAGGGCAGCATGGGCATAAATGGAAGGGCGGATGAAAAATTCTTCAGTTCCATAGACGACATGCTGGATAATATGATTCAAGAAGAGATTTCCATAGCCAATTTTATCCCTGCCAGAATGACGGTAAGCGAAAAGGTGGAAATTGTACATAGACTGAACGAAAAAGGCACTTTTCAGCTTAAAGGGGCAGTGGCGAAGGTAGCCAAAGCATTTGGTGTATCAGAGCCTACTGTGTACAGATATCTCAATATGAGAAAAGATGTGTGATATTGGATTCCTTGATCAGAAAACGGCGATCAGAAGATTACTAGAGCGAATAAGAAAACGCAAAAGAGAATAAAGAAGAAGGAGATTTCTGATGAAGCAAGTTATTCAAACAGCTGCAGCGCCCAAGGCGATCGGGCCTTACTCCCAAGCTATCAAGGCAGGCAATTTTATCTTTGTATCAGGGCAGCTTCCTCTGGATGCGAAAACTGGCTTGATTGCAGGAAATGATATAGTCGTGCAAACTGAAAAAGTGCTGGAAAATCTGCGCTTCATCCTGAGTGAAGAGGGGTACGAGCTTGTTGATGTTGTAAAGACTACAGTGTATTTGAAAGATATTAAAAGTTTTATGGCAATGAATGAAGTCTACGCTAGGTTTTTTACTAGTGAATGTCCCGCACGAGCCGCCTTCGAAGTAGCGTGCCTGCCCAAGGATGCTCTAGTAGAAATCGAAGCTGTCGCATACCGAGAATAAATTATGGGTAAAAGGAACTATGTATAAAGTCCTTGGTTGGCCAAAAATAGTCGATTTTGAGTCGGAAAAAAGGAGAGAGGAATGGAGCTCCATGCATTTTTCAATAACGAAGTAAAACCGGCGATGGGATGTACCGAGCCCGTTGCTGTCGCCCTGGCAACCGCCCGGGCTAAAAGCGTACTGGGCAAAAACCCCGATACGATTGCGCTACGTCTGTCCGGCAACATCTACAAGAATGGACGGGATGTGGGAATACCTGGCACTAACGGCCTGAAGGGCAACTTGATCGCCGCGGCCCTTGGAGCGCTGGCCGGCGATGCGGCCAAGGGGCTCATGGTGTTGGAGAAGGTGCCTGCCGAGGCTGTGACCCAAGCAAAGGCCATGGTGGATAAAGGCAGCGTGCGGGTAGAGGTCGCCGAGAAAGTGCCCAACGTCTATGTCGAGGCTACGCTTACGGCGGGAGAGGATACTGTTTCGGTGACCATCGCCAACCGACACGATAAGGTAACCATGATACTCAAGAATGGAAACGAAGTATTCAAGGCAGAATCCGAGACTGTTGCTGCTGGCGGAAACGGAAAACCCGGTTACCTCGCAGAGTTAATGACCATGGATATGCCCAAGCTTTGGGAACTCGCCGGCTCAATCGACAAGGAACTAGAGGAATTTTTGCTTCAAGGCCGGGATATGAATATCGCCGCTGCGCTTATGGGAAGCAAAGGCGAATGGGGCTTGAGCGTGGGGCGGGCTATCCTTGAGCAGGGAAAAGAAGGCGGCGATGTCCTTTTCAAGATCAAAGGCTATACCGGCGCGGCCACGGATGTACGCATGTCAGGAGCGTCCATGCCCATAATGAGCAGCGCTGGCAGCGGAAATCACGGGATCACCGCCGTGGTGCCCTTGAACGTCCTGGCCGAAGATATCAAAGCAACCCCGCGCCAATTGGCGGAAGCTTTGGCTCTCAGCCATCTTGTCACAGGATTCATCAAGGGATACATAGGCAGACTCACTCCCATCTGCGGCTGCGCAGTCGCTGCAGGAGCGGGCGCCGCAGCAGGCTTGACGAGACTCATGGGCGGAAGCCCAGAGCAGGCCGAACTCGCGGTAGCCTCGATTTTAGCTTCTCTCATGGGCATGATCTGCGACGGAGCCAAGGGTTCCTGTGCGCTAAAGGTATCGACCGCAGCTGGAGAAGCCTATTTGACAGCTGTGATGGCTATGGAAAAGCGAGGTGTCCAGCAGAGGGAAGGCATTGTGTCCACCGACATGAAAACCACCGCCCGCGCTCTTTCCATGCTTTCCACCGAGGCCTTCGCGAGCCTGGACAAGGTGATGGTGGATATACTGCTGCACCAGCCCAATTGATAAATACCGAATCCAGTGGCCCAACGATACCCGCCTCGGATTCCATCCATTTATCAAAGCGAAGTGAGCTATGATTATGCATGTAAGATAGCCTCTCACAAGCGCAAGCTTCGATAGTAGTTCCAGCACCATCTGATTCTGGTTTGATGCCTGGGATTGGAGAAAGTATTTAGAGACGAGCTGGTCTCCTGTAAAGCAAATTCTCTGTCTTTCTCCCTTCTTGTAGCTCCAAGAAGGGAGGGAAGATAAACACTTCACCCATCCCCTTCACTAAGTCAGCCAAGGGAGCTTGCCCTTTGAGAATCTTTCTCGGATAGCTGTTCATCCAGTCCTGGGATTCTCGTAGGACTTTCTTGCTTACCAGCCCAATATTACTGGTCTTGGGGATGAATCCGCGGAGTATCCCGTTGTGGTTTTCATTGGTACCCCGTTCCGAGGAACAAAAGGGGTGAGCAAAGTACAGGCGTGTTCTGGGCTTGGGACACAAGGCGGATCGCTCAAGGGTCTGGGCGTCGGAGAACTCTGTGCCGTTGTCGGCGGTAATCGATTTGAAGAGGCGGCAGAGCCACCTGTGGCCTATTTGTTGTTAAGCTTGTAATCTTTTTTGTGTAAACGGCTGATTCATAGCGGCACACGGTTGCCATAGAGAATCGCAAATTGATTCAGGGCAGAGCCCCAATGCCGTATCGGAATTGTCCATCGCTGGGAGATATTCTGCTAGGCCATGAACACTAGTTTCATTGCCGCATCGGCGGTCGGGAAGCTGCCTCGATTCTTCGTGATTTTCCTCACTGAATAGTTGAGCGACTCGATCGCGTTCGTGGTGTAGATTGCCTTACGGATCGGTTCGGGAAACTTGAAGAAGGGCGTCACCTCTGCCCAGCGGGACTTCCAGGAACGCGAGATCATCGGATATTTCGCATCCCAGCGTCTTGAAAAAGCTTCAAGTGCTTCGACGGCAAGCTCCTCGGAAGCAGCCGCATACACGCGTTTTAGATCGGTGGCAATCGCCTTGCGATCTTTGAACGGTACAAACTTCAACGAATTCCTGACCATGTGGACTATGCACACCTGCACTTCCGTCCTCGGGAACACCGTGGCAATCGCCTCGGGAAATCCCGAAAGCCCGTCAACTGCTGCGATCAGGACATCCTGCAGTCCTCGGTTCTTTAGTTCATTCAATATCCTGAGCCAGAACTTGGCGCCTTCCGACTGGTCGATCCAGAGCCCCAGAAGCTCTTTGCGGCCCTCCAGATTGACCGCCAGTGCCATATAGATCGATTTCTTGACGACTTTCCCGTTTTCCCTGACGTTGATCACCAACGCGTCAAGAAACAGGATCGGGTAGAACGGCTCCAAGGTTCGGTTCCGCCAATCCTCAAGCAGCTCTTTCACTGAATCAGTCGCCCTAGTTATAAGCTCCGGCGACACGTCGGTGTTGTAGATCTCTTTCAAATGTCCGGCGATTTCCCGAGTTGTCATGCCTCGGGCGTACATCGACAGAATCTTGTCGTCGAAACCCTTGAATTCGCGCTGGTGCTTGGGGACGATCTCCGGCTCGAACTCACCCTCCCGATCACGAGGAACTTCGATTTCAAGCGGTCCTTGGTCGGAACGCAGGGTTTTCTTCGTCTTGCCGTTCCGCCTGTTGAACGTGTCCTTTTCGGCTTGATCATTCTTTATTGTAGCCCAGATGGTTCGTTATCTCGGCTTCCATTGCCCGCTCGATCAGGGCTTTGGTCAACTGCTTGAGGATCCCATCGGATCCTGTTATATCCTCAGGTCCTTTGTAGTCCGTCATGAGTTCATCCAGAACTTCCTTGGATATGGCCATACTTGCTCCTTAGAGTAGTATAACCGTTTACACAAAATTTCTTACAGCCTCTTGTCGTTCCATCGCGTCAAATACCGCGTTCACCGATTCTGCTGTTCTATCCGGAAGCTTTCTGGCTATCTCTACCCGACTCTTACGCTCGGTGAGGGTCAGTACACAGGCATGAGAGCATCCCTTGCCACTATAGAACGTGTCCATCTCCCAATGTCCGATCTGCGAGCGATCATTGATTTCCTCAGGCCGTGTATCAACGCTTCGGGCAGCATTCGCTGCCCTGGAATGTCGCGCAGGTTTGTTTCGCGGTTTGCGCTGCGTAGCATGCAGCAGTAAGTCCTTTTCTGATACATCAATGATATCCCCTACCACAATGTAGCAATACCGTGTCTTTTCGCAGACCCTGGTCGTACTGGGCCACCCTGTGGCATGGAAGTGCTGGATGACCGCGGAGGGGCTGTAGTGACACTCTTTTATCAGGTGGGACACCTGCCTCACGAATGCCCAATCCTTTCCCAGCTTCAACTCAGGTCCCTTGCCACCGCTTTTTCTCTGTGCGTCGTTCTGGGCATACTCGGCAGTGTAGCCCCATTGCTCAAAGGGTTCGTCTCCGAGTGGTAGTATTGCAGTGTTAAGTGCTCCCCCCAGGTGAAGTGCGGATGCTTGCACACTGGTTCTATGCTAAGCCTTTTTTCGTTCCATGGTCCCCTTGGTTGCTTTGAGTTCGGCTAAACCCATTGTAACAGAGACCCATGGGACTCCCTTTTTCTTCCCGCTTTTACCCGGACATTTAATATTACTGTCCACCTGGTTCAAAAAAATAAATTTTTTGCTTGACAACTGATGGTATGTGACTTAGTATTAATAATACTTTATCGTCGATAATAAAATTGCATTGATTATATAGAAGATTTGTTTTTAAAGAAAAGAGTTGCGATTGATATGTTGGTTGTAAGCTATTTATTGTAAACCTAGAAACGATATTGAGATAGAGCGATGAAAGAAGTTGATGAGGTTTTTTAAGGAGAATAGTGTAATGGACCCGATTTATGATTGGATTTCGTACGCCTTAAAAGCAAAATTTGAAGATTTGCCTATCGGTACAGTTGATGTGATTAAAAACACCGTTGTCGACACTCTGGGTGTTGCACTGGCGGGTTCTGGATCCGAAGGTATTGGAGCTCTACTAAGTTTAGTAAAAGACTGGGGCGGCAAACATGAGGCTAGTGTTATTGCTTATGGAGGTAAAGTACCAGCACCAGTCGCAGCTCTAGTGAATGGAAGTATGGCGAGGGCTTGTGATTTTGATGAAGTACATGAGAATGGTGGTGGGCATTTGAGTGCTACAACAGTCCCCGCGGCATTCGCTTTAGCAGAGTACTGCAATAAACCTGTTAATGGAAGGGATTTTATCCTAATTAGTGCTTTGTGTTCGGAAATTAATTGTCGAATTAGAATAGCCTCTGGATCTCCTACGGGCTGGCTTCATGAAACATTCGCACCGATCGGGGTCGCAGTGATGGGAAGTAAATTGCTTGGATTCGATGAGAGCAAGATGCAAAACGCAATAGGCATAGCATTTGCACAGTGCTCTGGAAATGGTCAGGCTATGCTTGATGGTGCAATGACAACAAGATTACAGCAGGGGCTTGGTGCGAGTGCAGGAGTGTTGTCTATGCTTTTAGCTGAAAGGGGATTTACGGGTGCCAAGAATGTATTTCTAGGAAAGTATGGATTATTTCACCTTTATGCAAATGGACAGTATGATCCTAAAGTTTTTTTAGGCGATATAGGTAAACATTTTGAATTTATTAATAGTAGTATAAAACCTTATCCCTGCTGCAAAATGACGCATACCGCCATTTTTTCTGTAATCGAGATTACTCGAGAATATAACATTAAACCAAACGATATATCTAAAATTGTCATTACAACAAATTCTTTTGCCTTCAACCTTTGTGCATTAGGCGATCATAAATACAATATAAAAACAATCCAAGACGCACAATTCAGCCTGCCTTACACTGTAAGTGTCGCTATCTTAAATCAAAAAGTTACATTTGCAGACTTCACTACCGAGGCTATTAAAAATAATGACGTTTTAATGCTAGCAAAAAAAATAAAAGTTATATTAGATCCTAATAAAGATAAGCAAAATGCTTTCGTTTGTCCAGCAGACGTTGAGATTTTTACTATTGATGGAAGACAATACTCCAAGACCACAGAATTTATTAAAGGACATCCTAAAAATCGATTTACCTTCGATGAATGCGTTGAGAAGTTTATGGAATGCTCTCACCGTGCAGTAAGACCACTATCAAATGATAACCTTAATAAAGCTATTAAGCTTGTGGAAAGATTAGAACAACTAGATGATGTAACTGAAATAATTAAATTATTAAGCTAAAGTAGTTTGCGCGTGTTAAGTATAAATATTTTAGTAAAAAGGAGGTTGGAAATATAATTGAAAATATAGAAGAGGGGGTTTCCTTTAACAAAGATTATGCGGGATTAGAAAACTGGAAGTCTTTGTTTTATGGATTAAAAAGGAGGTGAAACTAAGAGATTTTACTTCATTTTTAAATAGTCGTGAAAGTTAGTCTTTTAGAAGGTATTTTAGTCGAAGAATTTACTTTTTTATAAATGATTTATTGGCCGTTGATAATTTAATGGTTTTTAATAAGGGCTAGGAGCTGGATTGATACAGAATGGCAGCTTGGTTACAAATAAACGTCTTATAGGAGGCTAGTATGAAGGGGATGAAAGTTTCAAGAAAGTCTTTTTTCAGATTACTATTTTTGATGGTTATTCTGCTTGTGTCTACGACACAGGTGATGGCACAGAAAGTGTTTTTAACACTAGGTACTAGCAGTCCGGGTGGAGTCTTTTATCCTTTGGGTGGTGGTATGGCTGTTGTTATTGAAAAAGTGACAGGTTTTCGGTGTGCAGCAGAATCTACTGCCGGATCAATTGAGAACTCAAGATTGCTTGGTAACAAAGAACTTGATTTAGCAATGACCATGGGTAGTGTTGCATATAATGCTGTGAAAGGCCTTGCACCTTTTACAGAGAAGCTTGACTTGGTTACGCTCTTTCAGATGTATCCAGCGCCAGAACATATTGTGGCATTACCAAATAGCGGTATAAAATCAATAGAAGATTTGAAGGGTAAAAGAGTCTCAATTGATGTACCCGGAAGTGGTACTGGAGTGATGGCGGAGATAATTCTTAAGGCTTATGGGTTTGATCTTGATAAAGACCTGAAGATAGCTCGCTTAACTCAATCAGAAGTTGCACCAGCTATGAAAGATGGAATTATTGATGCATATTTCATGATAAGTGCATATCCCGCATCTACGATGCTTGATCTTGCAGCAACAAAAAATGGCTTGACTCTACTTCCTATTAAACCCGCAATAATGGATAAAATTTTAAAAGAGTATCCGTATTTTATAAGGACAACAGTACCAGCGGGTACTTATCCAGGAGTTACAAGCGATATACTGTGCTTAGGCGACTCAAATTTGGTTATAGCAAATCGGAGCATGAAAGAAGATATTGCCTACAAGGTTACAAAAGCTATTTTCGAAAATGCAACGAAAGGTGAGTGGGCATTAAACAAAATACATCCAGTAGCAAATCAATTCATACCAGCGAATGGTATCAATACTCCTCTTGAACTACATCCAGGAGCGATTAAATATTTTAAGGAAGTTGGTGCATTGAAGTGAAATACATTAGTTAAGAAAAAGTGAAAGTCAGATAGCTAATAATTAGGCACCTCTGGCTTACAGGGGTGCCTTTGAAAATTAAAAGAAATAAAACAGAAAATAAGAATAAAGTCATAAATAAAAAAGGTGTTTGAGGGATATTTGGCGAAAGCGTAACTAGATTACGATTATGGAGGCGGTATAATGAGTATTGGAAAGTCGGAGGTAAAAATCCCTCAGACAGAGAAAAAAAAGCGAGACTTAAATAGCATCTATAGTAAAATTGTAACAGTGATTGCTGTAGGTACGTGTATTTATCATCTTTATTATTCATTATTTCATCCATTTTTTGCTTTCAACCACCGGGTTATTCATTGGGCATTAATGAGTACTATGGCTTTAATAATTTATCCTTTTACAGCTAAGAAAACCATCAAACCAAAGCCATCAATTATCGATATCGTTATACTTATTGTAAATTTAGGAATTTGTCTGTGGCTGGTATTTGGGTCATATGAAATACTTTTAAAGGCTGGTTCCTATGAACCTTTGCATGTAATACTTGGTACTGTATTACTTATTATTGTGTTAGAAGTAGGAAGAAGGACTCTAGGATGGTCTATTGTCGCTGTTGCAGTATTCTTCCTTTTGTATGCATTTTTGGGCCCTTATCTCCCGGAGATGTTTGCACATAAGGGATACAGTTTGAAAAGGCTAGCGACTTATTTATCTCTTTCAACCGAAGGGGTATTCACGATGCCATTAGGAGTTTCTGCTCAATTTATTTGCCTTTTCATACTTTATGGAGCAATTCTTGAAAAATCCGGCGCTGGGAAATTTTTTACTGATATATCTATCAGTGCATTTGGATGGATGATTGGCGGCCCAGCAAAAGCAGCAGTTATTTCAAGTTGTTTAATGGGAATGATTTCTGGAAGTTCAGTAGCCAATGTGACGACAACAGGCACATTTACGATTCCTCTGATGAAAAAAACTGGCTATCCAGCTCATTTCGCAGGTGCAGTTGAAGCATCTGCGTCAACAATGGGTCAGATAATGCCTCCGATTATGGGTGCCGGTGCGTTTATAATGGCAGAATTTCTTGGAGTATCGTATCTTGAAATATGTAAATACGCAATTCTCCCCGCTTTGCTAGCGTTCTTTGCTGTTTTCATGCAAGTACATTTTAAAGCTGCCAGCTTAGGAATTAAAGGAATTCCAAAAGATGAATTACCTTCGATGAGACTTACATTTATACAAGGATGGCACCATATTATTTCCTTGGTAGGTCTTGTTATATTATTAACCCTCGATTTTTCCCCTGAACGAGCAGTATTCTGGGCAATATTCATAGAAATAGGATCCACTTACCTACATAAAGAGAATAGGATGTCATTTAAAGACATTATAGAAGCATTTAAAATGGGAGGAATAGGAACGATCGAAGTTGCGGCTGCCTGTGCCCTTGCTGGAGTAATTAGCGGGACAATAACTATGACCGGACTCGGACTTAAATTTTCTTCTCTCATTATGGATCTATCAATGGGTAAACTATTTTTAGCCTTGCCCTTAACTGCAATTGCCTGCTTAGTTTTAGGAATGGGTGTTCCTACAACAGGTGCCTATATCATTGTTAGTGCCTTGGCGGTACCTGCCTTACTGAAATTTGGGATAATGCCAGCTGCTGCACATTTATTCATTTTTTATTATGCGACGCGCTCAGATACTACTCCTCCTGTTGCCTTGGCTGCATATGCTGGTGCAGGAATAGCAGGAGCAAATCCTACGAAAACTGGTTTTACTGCCTTTTGGCTTGGAATGGGAGGGTATCTTATTCCATTCATGTTTGTCTTTGGTCCAGAGTTAATGTTAATAGGGACATTTCCTAAAATTTCATGGACAATAATAACAGCTATTGTAGGGATTATTTTACTTTCTGCAGGAGTTCAGAGATATCTTTTACTTAAAGCTAATATAGTAGAGATGATACTATTATTTGGTGCAGCCCTTTTGCTTATTAAACCCGGTTTATTGACTGATAGTATCGGATTTGCTTTAGGAGTGTTAGTCTTGTTTAGTCAAATTATTAGAAGAAAAAACCAATTGAAGAAAAAAGTTCTAGAGAATTAAAAAATGTTTTCTAATAATAAAGAACTAAATAACAAATTAATTGTAGATGATGGAGGTGAAGACGCATAACCTGAATTTGAATATTGTTAAGAGCGAATAAATACCAACTTCAGTTGGTACTTATTCGTAAACCATTAGAAGTCTTAATTTACTTTTCATATGTAGCTCATTTTTTTTAAATTTAAAAACTAAAAAAGTTGTTAATTGAACGACTGAAAATCTGGTTAGTTTGTATGAGATTTTATTGAAATTGTATTCGAAACAACCAGGGATAATTTGGTTATAAAAAGTTGAAAATATATTGTGAAGCGGGCTGGGCAGTAGTCTCCAGACTGTAACGTATATAGAGGGAGAAAAAAAATGGATAAAGAATTAGAAAAGGCATTCAGTGCTTGGAAAGAAAGATATAAGGAAGAATTTAAAAAAGAACGAAAGCCAGAGGCCGAGTTTCTTTCTGAAGCAGGGATACCATTTAAAAGGGTATATACGCCATTGGATCTTGAGGAGAAGAATTTTAATTATATTAATGATTTAGGCCTTCCTGGAGACTTTCCTTACACACGAGGGAGAACACCAATTGAGTTTAGGGGTGAGCCTTGGGCACAGTCACTATATTCAGGGTATGGTTCGCCAGCGGAATCGAATGCATTATGGAAAGAAGCATTTAAGACAGGCGTTGAAACCATCTATATAGCATATGATCTACCAACGCAGTTGGGCCTGGATCCAGGTCAACCTATGACGCATGGAGAAGTTGGCAGAATTGGTGTATCTATGACAACTCAAAGAGACTGGGAAGTAGCCTTTGATGGCATAGATATGAATAGAGTTCGGATAAGTCATGTTCCGAACGCCGTAGCAGCATTTCAAATGGCCAACTTGATATGCCTGGCGGAAAAAAAAGGTGCAAATTTAAATAGGCTGCAAGGCCACTGTCACAATGATATTCTGAAAGAATATACAGTACGGGGGAATTATATTTTCCCGCCTGATCCGTCAATGAGATTGACAATTGATGTTGTGAGCTATTGCAGAAAAGTATTGCCTCAGTATCTAACATTGTCTGTAACAGGGCTTCATTTTTCTGAAGCGCAGTCTACGACAATCCACGAAGCTGCTTTTATGCTGGCAGATTTGTTCTGTTATCTTGAAGAAGCTTTGAAAAGAGGTCTGGATATTGATGATATTGCACCATGTGTCGAACTGAGCACGCAAATAGATCATTACACATTCTTTGAGGAAATAGCGAAACATCGGGCAATCAGAAGATTATATGCAAGAGTAATGAAAGAAAGGTTTAATGCAAAAAAGCCTGAGTCGTTGAAGGCGCGAATTGGAGCATCACAGGGAGGGAATTCACTGCAAAAGAAGCAGTATCTCAATAACATTGGACGGACAGCAGTGGCAGCAGTGGCAGCAACATTGGCAGGAGTGGAGCGTTTGAGCATAAGGCCCTATGACGAACAATATGGGATTCCAACCAAAGAAGCAATGATGACAGCCACTCGGCTTAAGTATGTAGTCACAAAGGAAACTGATTTGCTCGATACGGTAGATCCTCTTGGTGGGTCTTATTTTATTGAATGGTTGACCTCTGAATTCGAAGAGAGGATTTCACGTGAGATAGCGACTATCGAGCAACAGGGTGGTGCTTTAAAATGTGTTGAAAACGGTTATATCAAACAAATGTTGATACAGGACGCGTATGCCTGGCAAAAGGATTTTGAATCCGGAAAAAAAATTCGAGTTGGCAACAACTATGCCACCACTGAAGAACAAGAAAAGCCGACAAGAGTATATCGTACAGATCCGAAAGTTGAACAGGAACGTATTGATGCAGTCCAAGATGTAAAGCGGTGGAGGAACAATGAGAAAGTGAAAAAGTGTCTGGATGAAATCAAGAGAGTTGCTGCGCTCCCTGCAAGTGAGGAAAACAATCTCATGCCATATATAATGGAAGCAGTTAAGTGTTACGCGACTAATGGCGAAGTCGCTGGCGTTCTGAAAGAAGTATGGGGCGAATACTCTCCAGCCTCAATTTTTTAAGGGGGTGTATTATGAATCGAAAAATTAGAGTATTAATGGCAAAAGTAGGTTTGGATGGCCATGACAGAGGGGCATTGGTAATTACGATGGCACTGAGAGACGCGGGTATGGAAGTAATCTATACAGGGCTTCATCAGTCGCCAGCGCAAATCGCCAGGATCGCAATACAGGAAGCGGTTGATGTCGTTGGGATTAGCTCTCTTGTCGATGCACATATGACTTTTATTCCACAGGTATTAAAGGAATTTAAAAAATTAAATATCGAAATGCCAATTATTCTGGGTGGATTTATTCAACCTGAAGATATTAAGGAATTGAAGGACATAGGAGTAAATGAGGTTTTTGGGATAAATACACGTTTGGATGAGATTGTCGAATACATAAAGAATCTTGCTGCTCGTAAGCAAGATAGTTCTCTGACATATTGAAATTTTCAATATTGCATAAAATATATAGGAGGTTTTTATGAATAAAATAGAGAGAGTGAGAGCGGCAATAAAGGGTGAGGAAGTGGATCGTATCCCTGTTAGTTTTTATATGCACAACCACGCAATAGAAAGCCAAACCGATAAAATTGCAGATTATTTATTATATATGAATAAAAAATTTGATTGGGATTTTTTAAAGGCAGGCTTAAGACCAAGCTATTATGCAGAAGCTTGGAATTGCCGAGTTCGATTCTTCCCAGATAAGGTCCCAGAATTAGAAACCTACGTTGTCCATAATGCTGACGATCTTGAGCGTCTTGATAAAGTTGATCCAAAAACAGGTGTACTTGCAGAACATGTCAAAGTAGCCAAAGAGCTCCATAGGGAACTCAGAGGAAAACAGTTGTTTGTGATGACTTTATTCTCACCTCTTACTGTAGCAGGCAGACTAGCTGGTGGAGTTGTAAATACACCGTCAGAATATCAAAATCTTCTAACTTTGATTAAAGAGAATCCAAAAGCTGTACACCAAGGTCTGACTGTAATAACTGAAACATTATGTGACTATGCAAGAGAACTCATCCGGGCTGGAGCCGATGGAATATATCTTAGTACAAGTGTATGGTCCGGTGGTGTATTAAGCGAAAAGGAATACAGAGAATTTGCGAAACCTTATGAGTTATCAGTATTAGATGCGGTTAACCGAGAAGGAGCTACTTTTAATATAATGCATATCTGCCGTGAAAACATTCAATTTGAGCTCTTTTCTGATTATCCCGTAGATATTTTTAATTATGAAACAACATCGCCTAATAATCTAAGTCTGCAAGAGGCTATGGGAAAGACAAAAAAAGCGCTTTGGGGAGGGTTGGATCATAGAAGAACGCTACTTGAAGGGCCAATCGAAAAAATTACCGAGGAAGTCCACACCGCGCTTGATCAAACTGGTGGGAAAAGGTTTTTCCTTGGACCTGGGTGTACCAGCAGCTCACTTATTCCAGATGCTCATTATGTTGCAGCGCGAGAGGCTACTTTCACATGGCGGAAGTGAAATTGATAACGGATTAATGTGTAATTTTAATCACTATAATTAATATGACAAAAGATATCCCCCTGAGGAGGACTTTAAAAGAATCAATTAATGTAATAAGAGGTAAGTTGTGTAATATTTGTAGTATATATTACACAACTTTCTTTCTACAAGGGAATGGGAAAACACAAATAGATGAAAGCTATGAAGGTCATGAAGTTCAAGCTATGATCAAGGATAAGTGAATACTATGAACAGGGTTATTGAAAAAATACTTGCAGGGGATGTTAAAACTGTCGCTCAATTAATGCGGGATGTGGATGACGATGTCCCTGGGGTTAAAGAATACTTGAAAACTCTATATAAGCATACCGGCAAGGCCTATATTATAGGTATAACGGGTGTTCCTGGGGCTGGTAAAAGTACGCTTGTCGCTAGTTTAATAAAACATTTGAGAATGATTAATAAAACCGTTGGCATAATTGCTATAGATCCTACAAGTCCATTTACAGGAGGGGCAATTCTTGGCGACCGTGTCAGAATGCAACAGCATAATTTGGATGACAATGTATTTATTAAATCTATGGCAACAAGAGGAAGTTTTGGCGGTCTTTCTAGATCCACGCGCAGCGCAATCAACATTTTAGATGCGATGGGAAAAGATTACGTAATTGTTGAGACAGTTGGAGTCGGGCAGGATGAGGTAGATATAGTTAAAGCTGCTCATACTACCATCGTTGTATTAATACCTGGTATGGGTGATAACGTTCAGGCTATTAAAGCAGGAATTTTGGAGGCAGGAGATATCTTTGCGATTAATAAAGCTGATATACCCGGAGCAGATAAAACCGCTAGAGATATTAGCATGATGATGGATGTGAATCAAAGCAGATTCAAGGCGGACAATTGGAGGCCTCCAATTGTAAAAGTGGAGGCAATATCTGATAAAGGGGTGACGGAGTTAATTCAGGAAATAAATAATCATAGAAATCATATAGAAAACCTTTCTTCTGAGCGTAAAATTCAAAAGCAAAGAGAGAAAATTCGTGAAGAATTGCTAGAAATTGTCAAAGATAGGATTCTTCAGGAAGCATTGAATCAAATCAACAAGGACAATATTTTACAGAAGACTGTGGAAGATATTATAACGGGGGAAACGGATCCTTATTCTGCATGCGAAATGAAGATACTGCCCAAAATATTTGCGAGACAAACTATGTCTTGAATCTTAACTTTTTGTTCAGCTATCCGAATTGTAAATAGTCATCTATAGCGACTTAAAAGGGTGACTGTTGTGCAGCTGTACGAAAGGAGAGGAAAATGAATTTCTCTAAAAAAGGAGACATGGGAGAAACTTCTCTATTGGGAAACCAGAGAGTTCCAAAATTTGATCTACGGCCAGAAACTTATGGAACGATAGATGAAGCCAGTTCTGTCCTTGGCGTTGCCAGAGGTATGACGGATAATGTAACAATTAAAGATATCATCCTTCAGGTACAGAAAGATCTCCTCGTTGTGGGGGCTGAAATGTCGACTCCAGTGGGAGAAATCTGGAGACTTAAAAAAAAAATCGAAGCGGCTGATGTTGATAAGATTGAAGACATCATTGATGAGTTACAAGGTGGTGTTGTTATCTCACAAGAGTTTATCTATCCAGGGAAAAACGCGATTTCTGCTCAGATCGATGTAGGACGGACAGTAATCCGTAGGGCGGAACGTAGAACCGCAGAACTCAAACACAATAATTTGCTAAACAATCCAAATATTCATAAGTATATGAATAGACTGGCTGATATGCTTTTTGTTTTAGCAAGATATGCAGAAGAAAAAGGATAAAGTAGATAGTAAACGTTCATTTTGATTAAAAAGTCTTGAAGCGATGACTTTCATAATAAGCTAGAAAAAAAAAGACAAGAATCTTTTAAGATATGTTTTTTCTAATGTTGAATGGTTTAGAAGATACAAGCTTAATAATTGGCATATTGAAATTGAAAAAAATGATATTAAGGATGAGTAGCTGATTATGGAAGAAAAGCTAAAATTGCTCGAAAAGAGGCGAGCCAAGGTGCTGGCAGGCGGAGGCCCTAAGCGTGTGGAAGCCCAGAACGCTAAAGGCAAAAAGACCGCCCGCGAAAGGATCGAAACGCTTCTCGACAAGGGCTCGTTCATCGAGCTGGACGCTTTCTTCGAGCACCGCTGCACCGATCTGGGCATGGTCGAGATCGAAGCGTCCGGTGAGGGAGTGGTCATCGGGTATGGCACGATCCAGGGCAGGACCGTCTACGTCTTCGTCCGGGAACTTCATGATCAAGGAAAATCGCTGGGTTAACTTCCAATGAAATAATCGAAAAGGTGCACAAATTGTTGAGATAAATGAATATTCCGCCATTTAACCAATGGTTGAAAATATTATACCGGACCGATAAAACTCGGAGCGGCGACAAGGAGAAAAGGGAATGAGAGAGGAGAAAGAGACTGGTATGAGGAAACTTCAGTATTGGGTGGATGGAGGCTGGAAAACCTCAAAAACCACAAAATACATGGATTGCTATAATGCTTCCAGTGGTGAAGTAATGGCTAGAGCCCCGCAGTGTACGGTTGAGGAAGTGGAAGCTGCAATTGCCTCTTCGGTAGCGGCTTATCCTGCCTGGTCTGACACTCCCCCGAACAAGAGGGTGCAGGTACTGTTCCGAATGAAGTCACTTATGGATGAGCACCTCGATGAGTTGACGCTTCTCTGCGCTAAGGAAAATGGCAAAATACTCAACGAGGCCATGGGGGATGTATTGAAGGTGACAGAAGTTATAGAATTCGCCTGCGGGATACCTCACCTGATGAAAGGGCCTGCATTGATGAATTGTACTAGGGGCTACGATACGACCCAATACAAGGAAAGCGTGGGTGTATTCGCTGGAATAGCACCCTGGAATTTTCCTGCCATGATCCCGATGGGTTGGATGGCACCCCTCTGCATAGCATGCGGAAATACTATGGTAATCAAGGCCGCGAGTTTTACACCGCAGACCTCGATGCGAATCATGGAGCTTTGGGCTGAAGCTGGACTCCCTCCAGGAGTGCTCAACCTTATAACCTGCTCGAGAAATGAGGCTGAGATCTTTCTCAAGCATCCCGATATAAAGGGTATAACTTTTGTCGGCTCGACCGGTGTCGGCAGACATATTTACGAGATGGCGGCGGCGAATGGAAAACGCGTACAGTGCCTCACCGAAGCCAAGAATCATGCTCTCGTACTCAAGGATGCTGCTCTCGAGAGAACTGCCAGGGGTATTGTGAACTCGGCTTGCGGTTGTGCCGGTGAGCGTTGCATGGCATTGCCGGCTGTCGTCGTTGAAGAAGAGATTGCCGATAAGCTCGTTGCCATACTTAAAAAGCTCCTGATAGAGCTCAAGGTCGGTCCTGCATACGACAAATCGAGCCGAATGGGGCCAGTTGTCAATGCCGGACATCGCAAGTTCGTCACTGACTGGATCGCGAAGGGAGTTGAGGAGGGTGCGGAGCTCATCCTTGATGGAAGAGATATCAAGGTGAAAGGCTACGAGAACGGGTTCTATGTCGGACCGACACTTTTTGACCATGTGACCCCCGAAATGAGTATTGGAAACATGGAGGTTTTCGGACCAGTTCTCTGCATCAAGCGCGTGAAAAGTTTTGAGGAAGGAATTGCCCTGATGAACGCCAATGAGTTTGCCAACGGTTCCGTTATTTATACACAGAGTGGATACTATGCCCGTGAATTTGCTAAGCGCACGCATGGCGGCCAGGTCGGCATCAATGTCGGAATCCCGGTACCGATCGGTGTTTTCGGCTTTACCGGCCACAAAAACTCGTTCTTCGGAGACTTACATACGATGGGAACTGATGGTGTCAGATTCTATACCGAGCTTAAGAGCATTACCCAACACTGGTTCTCCGAGGAAGAAGCCAAAGAAAGCAGAGTCCTCGATAGTTGGGATGGAATGATTTCTTTGCCTGATAAAAAATAATACTAGTGTTTTATTCGCTACTTGCCTGGCATATATTACCAATAAGAGTTGAAAATGTATGCCAGGTTGAGCGCGAGGATTTATTAGGCACGGTAGCGTCAACGATCTTTTGTAGTGTACCCCTACTTTTCAGACCATTCAGGCAACTATTTTCTGCCTGATTGAAGGTTCCCCAATTTCTGGACACTTTTCAAGTTAGAAAATCAGCCTGACAGGCTGTTGGGGACATACGCCAGGGTCGCGAATTCCTTAGGTGTTTTATAACCAAGGGAGCTATGCGGCCGGAACTCGTTGTAATCTTTTCGCCATGTCTCGATCTTGATCTTTGCATCTTCTAAGGACAGAAACCAGTGCGTCTGCAGGCATTCCTCTCGGAAACTACCATTGAATGATTCAATATGCGGATTATCCGTCGGTTTCCCGGGACGTGAAAAACACAGCTTGATCCCGCTACGATATGCCCAAAGATCAAGTTCCTTCGACATGAATTCGGGCCCATTGTCGACACGAATGGATTCTGGCGTACCTCGCGCTGAACAAATTCTTTCCAAGGCATAGACAACATCTGCGCCTTTAAGCGATTGCCCGATATGAGTAACAAGGCATTCACGAGTGAACACATCCACGACGGTAAGCGTTCTAAACCACTTACCATTGAACAACTGGTCTGAGACGAAATCCATCGCCCAAACCTCGTTAGCCCGACTCTCCTTGACGGGTTCAACGCGCGGCCTTGAAACCTGCTTTCTTCTTGTTTTGAGCCGCTCATTGAGATTTTCAAGCCTGTACAGCCGGTATATCCGTTTCTTGTTCACCTTCAGCCCCTCCCTCTGGAGAAGCACATGGATCCTTCGATACCCGTACTTCACCCGGAAGGTGGCATAGTCCCTGATCTTCATGCGGAGCGCCTTTTGCTCGTCACGATGCCCCTTGTTGTAATAGCTCGAACGATTCATCGAAAGCGTTTCGCAGGCTGTCCGTATGCTTACCCGGTAGGTGGCGACTAGTTCGTCGACCAATTCATGCTTCCGGGAAAGCGTCAGACTTTTTTTGACAGCACCTCCTGCAGCAGCTGCTTGTCCAGGCTCAACTCTGCCACCATCTGCTTCAGGCGCTTGTTTTCGTCTTCCAGTTGCCTCAGGCGTTTCAGTTCGCTCGGCAGCAGCCCTGAATACTTCTTCTTCCAGCGGTAGAAAGTCTGCTCGCTGATCTCCATCTTTCGGATGATATCAGCGACGGGTGTGCCGGTCTCAGCCTGCTTCAAGGCAAAGGAAATCTGCTCCTCGGTGAAGCTTGACTTCTTCATGGATCCGCTCCTTTTGCCATTATCGCATGCATTGCCAGTCATGACATTTAGTGTGTCCAGTTTCGGGGGGGCAGATCACCTTCATTTTGGCTACATACTGTAGCAGAAAAGTGTCTGCTTTTCTGGAGGAAGTCCATTGATTGCTTTAAAATTATTGGAAGCTGGGAAAGACGAATATGGAGAGGTTATTAAGGATTTAAAAAGTGATACAGAAAGTGATACTTTTCGTAAAAGTAACATCAAAAGTAACACTTTTAAAACTTGACTGAAAGACGATGCGATGATATATTGTGGAATATCTTGAAATAGTAAAGCACTGTAATATTATAAATTATATGCCTTGCATTGCTATTTCGTGAATTAGGTTGATATGCCGAGAAAAGGCTAATAAGCGCGTTGAGGTGCTAGTGCCGAGAGGCATGGAAGTTCAAGTCTTCTTCGCCGCAACGCGTGGGCCGGCATGAAATATGCCGAAATCGGAACGGGCTGAAAAGATCAGGAACGGATCGTGGCGGGCCAA
>Ga0208462_1001012_pt1 | contig 21488 bp, 20 predicted proteins | sample AD_SCU001_MetaG_FD_184452 | JGI IMG/M metagenome (GOLD analysis project Ga0208462, IMG submission 184452) | Active sludge microbial communities of municipal wastewater-treating anaerobic digesters from China - AD_SCU001_MetaG (SPAdes) (version 2) | ecosystem: Engineered > Bioreactor > Anaerobic...
AAGGACGCTCCCTGAGGAGCATCCTACTGCGCATCTAACGATGCTCGAAGGACGCTCCCTGAGGAGCATCCTACTGCGCATCTAACGATGCTCGAAGGACGCTCCCTGAGGAGCATCCTACTGCGCACCTACGGTGCTCGTGCTCCGGACGTTCCGTCCATCGCATATCGCCATGACTGCCCCCGCCCCTGGGGAGGGGTGCGACGGGTCGTAGAGCCGGAGCATGAGCACCGCAGGTGCGAATAACGACTGCCGGGAGCGTAGCGGACGACAGGAGTTTGAGCACCGCAGGTGCGACTGAGGAGGCCGGAGGCCGGGCGGGGTGGGGTCGATGAGATATGCGGATCTTCGCGAGTTAGAGACAGGGGAGGGGGGCTCGCCCCCCTCCCCGTCAGCCCCACCTCGCACCTTCGGTGCTCGAACGACGCTCCTGCGGAGCGTCGTTCCCCCAATGGCGATACGCGACTGGCCGAAGGGTGCGACGTTCCAACGGAACGGAGCTGGAGCACCGTCAGGTGCGGGGCAGGAGCGCGAGCACCGCTAGGTGCGCAGGCCACCACGGTCCACTGCATGAGGACATGCCCGAGAAAAAAGGGTCGTCCCAGGGACCGGCCAGGTCTGGCACCGGCCTCATCAGGAAAGAGTAAAGATCGGAACAGGGTTTCAACAGAGTTTTTTAGAATTGTAAGGGCCTTAGGGCCATCGGCTTTCTGTAAGGATCGTCTCGAATCTCTCCCGGGAATTCATGGTCCGTCGCAGCCGCATCGTGAACGGTAACGGACCGACAGGGGAGGCTTATGCATGTAGCGCCCATTCGCCGTCCCCCTCCCGGCTCCCGCACTACCCCGACCGCCGGTTTTTCTCCACGGAGATTATCCCTTGCATTGCCGAAGGAAATGCCGTCAGGTGAAAAAAAAGTTCTATCATATCGGTTTGATGCTTCATTCATTCTCTTAAAACTATCACAATCGTCAAATCTCCCATGGAAATAATAATATTTTTATAGTCAGATTTAAAACAATAGATACTATCTGTTGGTGGATGGATGAGGTCAGACAAGGTACGGTATTTTACGCCACGCGATGAAGAACTTGCCGAACTCTTAATCGGCATCGGAATCAAGAGGAATGTCTCCAAAGTGCTTGTATATCTTGCGAACATCGATGAAGCAACGTCCCGGGACATCGAGCGGGGCACCGATCTCCGTCAGCCTGAAGTCAGCATCGCCATGCGCTACCTCAAGGAATGCGACTGGATCGATACCCGTGAGAGCAAGTCGGAGAGCAAAGGGAGGCCGGTGAAGATCTACACGCTATCCCGTTCGATAACCGAGATCATGGATACAATCGAGAAAGAAAAGAAGAGAGAAGCCCGCCATCAGTTAGACCTGATCCAGAAGATGCGGGAATGCATATCAATGCAATGACACAACGCTGCAACCCTTCTCTTCACCGACAATAACCGTTATTTTTTCTGGGTAACCGCAGAACAGGCCGCACTCCAGCGCACCGGGTATCGAAGCGATCGCTGCTTCCAGGCGTTCGGGTTCCGCGATCTCCTTAAAGCCGCAGTCGATGATGAAGTTGCCGTTATCGGTGACGACCGGGCCGTCTTTCTTCACGCCTTCCCGGAGGGCCGGATCGGCGCCGAGCGCTGCAAGCCGCCGGGAGACCGCCTCCACGGCGAACGGGAGCACTTCGACCGGCACGGGCGCATTCAGGGTATCGACCACCTTTGAGCGGTCGACGACGATGAACACACTTCGGGTTGCGTCACAGACGCACTTCTCCCGCAGAAGCGCCGCTCCGCGCCCCTTGATCAGGCGGAGCGCCGGGTCGACCTGGTCGGCCCCGTCGATGGCGATATCGAGTTCGGGGTGCTCGTCGAGGCTCGTGAGGGGGATGCCGTACCGGCGTGCCCGGATGGCCGCCTGGTAGGAGGTGGGAACGCCGGCGACACAGAGGCCTTCCCGCGCAATCCGTTCGCCCAACCGCTCCATCGCAAAAAAGACCGTGGACCCGGTGCCGAGACCGACGACCATCCCGTCCCTGACCTCTTCGGCCGCCCGGTAACCTGCGTTCCGCTTCGCTTCTGCCTGCTCTGCTGCATGCATGGTGTACTCTTCTCCTTCCACTCAGATATCCATGCCGTCAAAGATGCTTCTGAGCCTGTCCGCGGCACCAAACGCCGTGCAGTCAAGCGTGATCGGGGTGATGGAGACGTTGCCCCTCTGCACCGCATGCACGTCGGTCCCCTCCTCCGCGTCCTCGTACAGCGGCCCGTCGATCCAGTAGTAGGGGCGCCCGCGGGGGTCGAGGCGCTCCTCGACGCCGGTGTAGAAGAGTTTCTCCGCAAGACGGGTGATCTCGTAGCCGCCGCGCACCGCCGCCGGGATGTTCACGTTGATGACGTGGGCGTTCTCCGGGAACCCGCTTGCAAGAACCCGCTCGCAGACCTCGCGGACAATCCGTTTTGCATCGAAGAACCGGTCCGTGATGTTTGAGGGGTCGTCGAACTTATCGCCCTGGTCCTCCACCTGGAGCGAGAAGGCGAGGGACGGCACACCCTGGTTTGACGCCTCGAGCGCGGCCCCGACGGTCCCCGAGGTCATGATGGACTCATAGGAGAGGTTCTCACCGATGTTGATGCCGCTGACCACGAGATCCGGGTTCAGGCGCAGCGCGAACAGCCCGATGATCACGGAATCGGTCGGTTTCCCGCCGACCGAGTAGGCCGGCACCCCGTTCATCGTCACCCGGTTTGCGCGGATAGGCTCAAAGATGGAGATCGACCGCCCTACGGCGCTCTGCTGGGTGGCAGGCGCGACCACAGTGACGTCGGCTACCGGCGCGAGCGCGTCGTATGCCGCCCAGAGGCCCGTGGACGTGATCCCATCATCATTGGTGAGCAGAATCTTCGGTTTCATCCTTGTATAGGGATGGTTCCCGCGTATCAAAAACCTGCCCGATCGTCAGGGTCAAGTCTTTTGCAGATGACCTCTACTGCAATGAAGGTTTTTCTCGCTGAATACTCCGTCTGCAACGACCCCGAGCTTGCGCCCGAGGGTGCCGCCATGCTCGCCGCGATAAGCGGGAGTTTTGAGCGGTGCGGCTACGATGTGGTGACGCCCGAGAGCCCCGACTTTGAGGGCGAGATCCGGCGGCTCGCGCCGGGGTGCGACGCAGGCCTGGTCATCGCGCCCGACCACCTCCTCTTCCGGTACACGCATCTCCTCGAAGGGCTCACCCACAACATCGGGTGCGGGAGCATGAACGCGGCTGTCTGCGCGAACAAACAGCGGACGGCGGCGATCCTCTCCCGGAACGGTATAGCCGTCCCTCCCGCCGCCGGAGAGGGAACGAGGGTCGTCAAGCCGATCATGGGCTGCGGCGCCCTCGGCGTCCGGCTGACGGATGAGGAGCCGGGCGCCGGCGAGTTTTCACAGGCATACGTCGAAGGGGAGGCGCTGAGCGTGAGCCTGGTGGGGAGCCGGGTGACCGGCAACGTCTGCGAGTTCTACACGGGCGCCCCCCCGCTCCTGCTCGCCGTCAACCGGCAGGAGATCGCCGTCGCGGACGACGGGAGGTTCCTCTACCTCGGGGGAGAGACGCCTGTTCACCCCGACCGCGAGGACGAGATCGTCGATGTCGCCGTCCGGGCGATGAACGTCCTCGGGTGCCAGGGGTATGCCGGGATCGACGTCGTCGCCGGGGACGAGATCTACGTCGTGGACGTCAACCCGCGGCCCACGACCAGCCTGGTCGGGATCGCGGCCGTCATGGAGGAGGAGATCGCCGAGATCCTCATCAAAGCCTCGCACGGCGAAGCGCCGGCGGAGGTGCACCTCTCCGGGAGGGTGCGGTTCGATAAGGACGGGAGGATCGAGCGAGTATGATCGGGATCGACATCGGCGGTGCGAACCTCAAGGTCGTCGACGATGCCGGCGTGCACATCCATTACTGCCCGCTCTGGCAGGGCGCACCGCTTGCCGATCTCCTCAAACCCTATGCGGGGCCCGCTGCCGTGGTGATGAGCGGGGAACTCGCGGACTGCTTTACGAGCAAGATGGAGGGGATCCGGTGGATCGTCGGGGCCGTCCGGGAGGTCATCCCCGACGCCGTCTTCTACGGCACCGACGCGGCGTTCCATACCCGGCCGGTCCCCGAACTTGCCGCCGCGAACTGGCTGGCGTCGGCCGACTACCTGCGCCGGGAGTATGCCGATGCGGTCCTCCTCGACGTGGGGAGTACCACCGCCGACGTCATACCCTTAAACCGCTTCGAGAGCCTCAAGGGGCTGACCGACACCCGGCGGCTGCAGGAGCAGTACCTCGTCTACACCGGCATGCTCCGGACGAACGTCGCAACGCTGGTATCCTCGGTGACGCTCGACGGCACGGTGACCCCGGTCAGCACCGAGTACTTCGCCGCAAGCGCCGACGTGCATCTCGTGCTCGGCCACATCGCCCCGGCGGACTACACCTCTCCGGCACCGGACAACGGCGAGAAGACTGTTGATGCTGCGCTCCGCAGGCTCGCCCGGGTGGTCTGCGCCGATCTCGATGAGATCGGGAGGGAAGGGGCCCTGGAGGTCGCCCGGCAGTTCTGGGAGGTCCAGCGGACGCTGGTCGCCCGTGCGGTGGAGCACGCACGCTCCCGGTGCGGTGCCGGACGGGTGGTCACGGCCGGGATTGGAGCGGATCTCTTTGCCCGTGAACTTGGCGGCGCCACACTTGATGGGGAGATCGGGGAGGTCTCGGATGCACTGCCGGCGTACGCGGTCAGGGAGGTGGCGCTACGGCAAACCGGTGGGCGCTGACCCTTCTTCTGATCGCGGTATCGGTCGCCGTCACGGCCGTATCGCTGATGCTCGGCTTCCCGTTCTTCTTTCTCTTCCTATTCATTCCGCTGATCCCGTTCTTCGGGCGACCCCCTGTCGTGAAGCGCTGCCCGGCCTGCGGGTGGGAAACCGCAGGCGACGAGAACTTCTGCCCCCGCGATGGGACGGCGCTCACGGTCGAGGGTGAAGGTGGCGAGGTTTAAGAGGGAGAGCGGTAGAAGGAAACCGAAGAGTTCGGTTGCCGGAACGGTGCCGAAATCGCGGGAGGCATAGTTCCGGATCGTTCCCCTATCGACGACGATCCCCATCGCCCGGAGGTGTTGTGCCACCTGGTTGAAGGGCATCTGCTGCGAAAGGACGAGGCAGAGGTCGACGATGGGCGACGCAAGCCGGGTATCGGGGTAGAACGGTGCATCTGCGTAGCAGAGAGCGCCGCACTGCTGGCAGTAGAAACGTTTCACGGAGACCCGGATCGTACGTTCCTCTCCGTTCTGGAGCACGACGGCAAACCGTTTCGGCCGCAGGTCGTGCCCGGTCACCGGGCCGCCGCACGACGGGCAGGCATCGAGGTCGGTGAACTTCACGCCGTCCATCGACGCCAGAGCGTTTGCCACCAGATCGACGAGCATCGGCGGAACGGGCAGTGTCTTCTTCACGGTGGTGGTTCTCTCCCTGTGCAACTGTACGAGAGAGTTGGGTCTCCACCGATAATAACGCCTCCCCCTCAAATGGGACGGGGGGCGCAGGGGCCGTTTCACCCCGCCGGAAGGGTGCTCCGGAGACCGTCGGCTCTGCCGCCCCCACTCCGGTCCGGTGCAGTCGTTCCGCCTCCTGAGCGGCCGGGGGGCCGCAGATCGGGCCTGGTTCATCACTTATGTATACTCGCGGTGCCGGACGGGCAGGTACCCTTGATGAGCTTTAACCACACAAAATATCAAACGGGGTGCGCAGATTGGTGTTCGGCAGCATCTGCTTCCGGCGACGGTGGTGACGGATCTGGTTAACTAACATAATTTAAGTAGCTTAACATCAGATATTCGGTTCGCCATAGAGGCGATAAAAATATGACGTTGAAGTATGTTGCCACAACGTGCCCCTACTGCGGTACGGGATGCAGTTTCAACCTCGTCGTTCAGGACGGGAAGGTGGTTGGAACGGCACCGTACCGCCGTTCACCGGTGAACGAGGGAAAGGTCTGCCCCAAGGGGACCTACGCTCACGAATTCGTGAACAGCCCGGACCGTCTCACAAAGCCGCTCATCAAGAAGAACGGTAAATTCGAGGAAGCAACCTGGGACGAGGCGTATGACCTGATCGCGCAGAAGTTCAAGTCGTACAAGCCCGATGAGTTTGCGGCGCTTGCATCGGCCCGTGTCTCGAACGAAGAAAACTACCTGCTGATGAAGTTCGCCCGCGGTGTCATGAAGTCCCGCCACATCGACCACTGCGCCCGGCTCTGCCATGCGTCCACCGTCGCGGGTCTTGCCGCGTCGTTCGGTTCCGGTGCGATGACCAACTCCATCGGCGACATCGCCGACTCGAAGTGTGTCTTCATCCTCGGGTCCAACACATTCGAGCAGCACCCGCTCATCGGGCGCAGGGTGATGCAGGCGAAGAAGAACGGTGCGAAGATCATCTATGCCGACCCGCGCTACACCGCGACCGCAAAGCAGGCCGACCTCTACATGCCGTTTGTGTCCGGCAGTGATGTGGCCATCCTCAACTGCATGATGCAGGAGATCATCAAGAACGGCTGGGAAGACAAGGAGTTCATCGCCAACCGCACGAAGGATTACGAGAAACTCAAGGAAGTCGTCATGAAGGACACCTACAGCCTTGAGAACGTCTCGAAGATCTCCGGTATTCCCGCCGAGAGCCTCAAGACCGCCGCCAGGTGGTTCGGCACCGCCGAATCCTCCGCGCTCCTCTACTCGATGGGTATCACCCAGCACACCGTCGGCGTGGACAACGTCCGGTCGACTGCCAACCTCCAGATGCTCACCGGCAATCTGGGCAAGCGCGGGGGCGGCGTGAACGCGCTTCGTGGCCAGAACAACGTTCAGGGCGCCTGCGACATGGGCGCGCTCCCGGTCGTCTTCACCGGCTACCAGAAGGTCATCGACGAGGCCGCCCACAAGAAGTTCGCCGACGCCTGGGGCTTTTCCGACGGCATCTGCGAGCCCAAGAACGGCTACGAAGTCACCGTCATGATGGACGTCCTGACCGACAAGCCCGGCGAGCTCAAGTGCATGTACATCATGGGCGAGAACCCGATGCTCTCCGACCCGGACCTCAACCACGTCAGGCACGCTCTCGAGACCCTGGAGTTCCTGGTGGTCCAGGATATCTTCCTGACCGAGACCGCCGAACTCGCCGACGTCGTCCTGCCTGCGGCATGCTACGCAGAGCGCGACGGCACCCAGACCTCCACCGAGCGGCGTGTGCAGATGTGGCGCAAGGCCCAGAACCCGCCCGGCGAGGCAAAGGAGGACTGGAAGATCATCAGCGAGCTCGCCGCCAAGATGGGCTACGCCAAGCAGTTCCCCTACCAGAGCGCCGAGGAGATCTTCAACGAGGTCGCCGCCCTCACGCCGTCCTACCACGGGATGAACTACGAGCGGTTGAGCAAGCCCGAAGCACTCCACTGGCCCTGCCCCGCAGTCGACCACCCCGGCACACCCATCCTGCACATCGGCAAGTTCTCGCATCCCGACGGCATGGGCGTCTTTGCCCCGATCGAGTGGAAACCCCCGGCGGAAGTCCCCGACGCGGAGTATCCGTTCGTGCTCACGACCGGCCGTGTCCTCTGGCACTGGCACACCGGCACCATGACCCGTCGGTCTGCAACCCTCGATGCCGAGGTCCCGACCGGCTGGATCGAGATCAACCCCGAGGACGCAAAGGCGCTCGGCATCAAGGACAAGGAGACGATCCGTGCGATCACCCGCCGTGGGTCCGTCGAAGTCCCCGCGAAGGTGACCAAGGACATCATGAAGGGTGTCATGTTCATGCCGTTCCACTTCAAGGAATGCGCCGCGAACATCCTGACGAACAACGCGCTTGACCCGATCGCGAAGATCCCTGAGTTCAAGGCCTGTGCTGTGAAGGTCGAGAAGATTACGGAGGCCTGAACATGGTTGCAATTGGCGATATGTTCTACACATGGGCGGCAGACGCCGATGTGCTGAAGAAGGGAGAGTGCGGAGGTGCGATCACCGCCCTGCAGCAGTATGCTCTGGCGTCCGGCATGGTGGACGCTGTCCTTGCCGTCAAGAAGGGTGCGGACCTCTACGATGCGGTGCCGACCGTGATCACCGATCCCGCGGAGATCGCAGAGACGGCAGGCTCGCTCCACTGCGGCACGCTCCTGCTCTCGAAGCTGGTCAAGAAGTACCTTGATGCCAACAAGACCGCAAAGCTCGGCGTCACCGTCAAGGGCTGCGACACGATGGGCCTCTACGAGCTCGCAAAGCGGGATGCGGTCGATATGGACCGCCTCCTTCTGCTCGGCGTGAACTGCGGCGGGTCCGTCAGCCCGGTCCTTGCCCGCAAGATGATCCGTGAGAAGTTCGAGGTCGACCCTGATACGGTCCACAAAGAGGAGATCGACAAGGGCCAGTTCATCATCGAGTACGAGGGCGGCCACAAAGGGATCAAGATCGACGATCTCGAGGACGAAGGCTACGGTCGTCGCTCGAACTGCCGCCGGTGCCTCTACAAGGTCCCGCGCCAGGCGGACCTCGCCTGCGGCAACTGGGGTGTCATCGGTGAGAAGGCCGGCAAGGCCACCTTCGTCGAGGTCTGCTCCCAGAAAGGCGCAAACCTCCTTGACGCCGCCGCAAAAGCCGGGGCCGTCAACACCGAGCCCGCGAACCCCAAGGGTATCGAGATCCGCGGCAAGGTCGAGGGCGCCATGCTGAATCTCGGCAACAAGTGGCGGAAGAAGGACTTCGGAGCGCTTGCCTCCGACCTCTGGGGAACCATCGCTCGCGAGACCGGCCGGTGCATCAAGTGCTACTCCTGCATCGAGAACTGCCCTGTCTGCGTCCCGGTGGCAGACGAGCTCAAAGGAAACTCCCGGATGATCGTCTCAGGAGAGGTTCCGCCGAACCCGATGTTCCACCTCCGGCGGTTTGCGCACATCTCCGACTCGTGCATCAACTGCGGCCAGTGCGAAGAGCTCTGCCCGATGGACATCCCGCTTGCGCTCTTCTCCCACGCTATCAGGACCGAGGGCGACAGTGTCTTCGAGCCCAAGCTCGGGAAGGCGCCCTATAAAAACTAACCTTTTTTCTGCAATTTGAGGGCGCATCTGAGATCAGGACCCGGTGATGGGTCAGAAACCGTATCCCGGTGATGAATGCCGATATCGTGCGGAGCTCCCGGTGATAGATGTTCTGTATCCCACACTTATTCATCAAAAACGCTTGTGTTAATCACTACAATTAAATATGCCTAACCTCGTATTTGTACGTATCCGAGGTTTTTACCATGGATCTCAAGTATGTACAGACCACATGCCCGTACTGCGGTACGGGATGCAGCTTCAACCTCGTCGTGAAGGACGGGAAGGTTGTCGGCACACAACCTTACAAGCGTTCTCCGGTCAACGAGGGAAAAGTCTGCCCCAAGGGCACCTATGCTCACGAGTTCGTGAACAGCCCGGACCGCCTGACAAAGCCGCTCATCAAGAAGGACGGCAAGTTCGTCGAGGCGACCTGGGACGAGGCATACGACCTGATCGCACAGAAGTTCAAGTCGTACAAGCCCGATGAAATCGCCTGCCTCTCCTCCGCCCGTGTCTCGAACGAAGAGAACTACCTGCTGATGAAACTGGCACGCGGTGTCTTCAAGACGCGGCACGTCGACCACTGCGCCCGGCTCTGCCACGCGTCCACCGTCGCCGGCCTCGCCGCCTCGTTCGGCTCCGGTGCGATGACCAACTCCATCCTCGACATCGCCGACTCGAAGTGCGTCTTCGTCATCGGGTCCAACACCTTCGAACAGCACCCGCTCATCGGCCGCAAGATCGTCCAGGCCAAGTTGAACGGCGGGAAGGTCATCGTCTTCGACCCGCGCTACACCCCGACCGCCAAGCAGGCCGACCTCTACGCATCCTTCTATTCCGGCACCGATGTGGCCATCCTCAACTGCCTGATGGGTGAGATCATCCGGAACGGATGGGAGGACAAGGAGTGGGTCTCGAAGCGTGCAAAGGGATACGAGGAACTCAAAGCGGTCGTGCTCAGTGACACATACCTCCCTGAGAACGTCGAGAAGATCTCCGGCATCTCCGCTGCAGATCTCAAGACCGCAGCTGAATGGATCGGTACCGCCGAATCCTCCGCGCTCCTCTACTCGATGGGCATCACCCAGCACACCGTGGGTGTCGACAACGTCAAGTCGACCGCAAACCTCCAGATGCTGACCGGCAACATCGGCAAACGCGGCGGCGGCGTGAACGCGCTCCGTGGCCAGAACAACGTCCAGGGCGCCTGTGACATGGGCGCACTCCCGGTCGTCTTCACCGGCTACCAGAAGGTCATCGACGAAGCGGTCCACAAGAAGTTCGCCGACGCCTGGGGCTTCCCCGACGGCATCTGCGAGCCCAAGAACGGTTACGAGGTCACCGTCATGTTCAACGTCCTCACCGACAACCCCGGCGAGCTCAAGGCGATGTACATCATGGGCGAGAACCCGATGCTCTCCGACCCGGACCTCAACCACGCAGAACACGCACTCGAGCAGCTCGAGTTCCTGGTGGTGCAGGATATCTTCCTGACCGAGACCGCCCAGCACGCCGACGTCGTGCTGCCCGCCACCTGCTACGCAGAGAAGGAAGGCACCCAGACCTCCACCGAGCGGCGTGTCCAGCTGTGGAGGAAGGCCCAGGACCCGCCGGGCGAGGCGAAGGTCGACTGGCAGATCATCTGCGAAGTGGCAGCCGCCATGGGCTACGCGAAGCAGTTCCCCTACCAGAGTGCTGAGGAGATCTTTGCCGAGATCGCCGCCCTCACGCCGTCCTACCACGGCATGAACTACGAGCGGCTGAACCGGCCCGAAGCCCTCCACTGGCCCTGCCCCACGGAAGATCACCCCGGCACGCCGATCCTGCACATCGGCAAGTGTTCCCACCCCGACGGCATGGGCATAATGCACCCCATCGAGTGGAAACCGCCGGCGGAAGTCCCCGACGCGGAGTACCCCTACATCCTTACCACCGGACGTTGCATCTGGCACTGGCACACCGGGTCCATGACCCGCCGCTCCGCGACCCTCGATACCGAGGTCCCGACCGGCTGGATCGAGATCAACACCGAGGACGCAAAGGCGCTCGGTATCAAGGATAAGGAGATGGTCCATGCGATCAGCCGCCGCGGCGAAGTCGAAGTCCCCGCGAAAGTGACCGACGAGATCAAGAAGGGCGTCATGTTCATGCCGTTCCACTTCGCCGAGTGTGCAGCGAACAAACTGACGAACAACGCGCTCGACCCGATCGCAAAGATCCCTGAGTTCAAGGCCTGTGCTGTGAAGGTCGAGAAGATTACGGAGGCCTGAACATGGCAGCGAAAGGAGACATGTTCTACGCATGGGCAGCCGACGCCGCCTGCCAGGAGAAGGGCGAGTGTGGTGGAGCGGTCACCGCTCTGCTGACGCACGCGCTTAAGTCCGGCACGGTGGACGCTGTCCTTGCCGTCAAGAAGGGACAGGACATCTACGATGCGGTCCCCACGCTCATCACCGACCCCGCAGAGATTGCGGAAACGGCAGGCTCGCTCCACTGCGGCACGCTCCTGCTCTCGAAACTGCTCAAGAAGTACCTGGAAGGCGCCGAGGGCATGCGGATCGCCATGCCGGTAAAAGGCTGCGACGCGATGGGCCTGTATGAACTCGCGAAGCGCAACCAGGTCAACCTGGACAATGTCCTGATGATCGGCCTCAACTGCGGCGGGTCCGTCAGCCCGGTCCTTGCCCGGAAGATGATCGCCGAGAAGTTCGGCGTCAACCCCGACGATGTTGTCAAGGAAGAGATCGACAAGGGCCAGTTCATCATCGTCACGAAGGACGGCCAGCACAAGGGCATCTCGATGGACGAGCTCGAGGAAGAAGGGTTCGGCCGCCGTTCGAACTGCCGCCGCTGCAAGATGAAAGTCCCGCGCCAGGCGGACCTCGCCTGCGGCAACTGGGGTGTCATCGGCGACCAGGCCGGCAAGGCCACCTTCGTCGAGGTCTGCTCCGAGAAGGGTGCAAACCTCCTCGACGGTGCTGTCGCGGCCGGGGTCCTCAAGACCGGTGCCGCGAACCCGAAGGGTATCGAGATCCGCGGCAAGGTCGAGGGCGCGATGCTGAAGCTCGGCGACAAGTGGCGGAAGAAGGACTTCGAGGCGCTCGGCGAAGGCAAGGAGCGCCTGAAGAAGATCATGGACGCGACAAGCCGGTGCATCAAGTGCTACGCCTGCATCGAGAACTGCCCGATCTGCTACTGCGTCGAGTGCAGCACGAAGAAGAGCTACCTGGTCACACCCGGTCAGGTCCCGCCGCCCTTCATGTTCCACCTGATCCGCTACGCCCACATCTCGGACTCGTGTATCAACTGCGGCCAGTGCGAGGAGAACTGCGCGATGGATATCCCGAACGCGCTCTTCATGCACGCCCTGCAGGTCGACCTCCAGGAGATGTTCGGCCACACCCCGGGTGTGGACATGGAACTCCCGGTGCTCGCCATGGTCGAGGAGCAGACGGAACGCAAGCGTCTCTCCGACACCGGCAGCGACCAGATCTTCAACATCTTCAAGTAAGATATCTCCCTCTTTTTTTTGGCAGGGCTGCAACCGGTGAGCCACGGCTCTCCGGCCCCGTGCGGCGGGCAGCGGTGGACGGTGCCGCGCCGAGGGTATAGCAACTCCCCTTCGCAAGCGTTCCCCGGGGAACTTCCGGGCACGGCTATGGCTGCCCCCCGGGAGGTGGGGTGGTTCGATTTGACTCTGACACATGATCCTGGGGGCACAACCCGGGCATCGATGAGCGTGGTGACGGGAATCACTCTGTTCAGCAACGGGTTTATGAAAAAGAAGGCCACGCGATGGTAAACTGAACGAGGGAGGAGGAGAGGTTAGCGAAGTACTTGAGTGCCATATCGAAAGATATATCATAGCCCAATCTGCAGTGAACACCGCTCCGAAAGATAGCAATAATTATCGGGATGAGTGTACCTGGTCTCTCTTTTTAAGCGTGCGATGACCCCGGAGCGATGAAAAATGAGGAGTTTTGGTATGACGGGGTACTATTCCAGCTGGCACCTTAATCCCGCACTGATTCCCACCAATCCGGAGGAGCGGATGAAGCTCTGGCACACGCTGCTCGAACGAGTGAACGCTGAAATGAAGACGGGTGTGCTGACAGAATGGGGAATCTCTCCCAGTTTCAACGGCTATTCGATCCGGGACGGGGATGAGAAAGAAATTATGATTTCAACCTCAAGCTGGGCACCCTTTATTCTCGTGGACAGTCTTGAACCTGTTCTTACTCCAGACGAGGCACTTGACTCGGTGAAACAGCTTGAAACGAAAAAGTAATACTATCACCATTTTTTGAAAAAGGACATCAGTCGAACACGATCCCCGAACACCCCTTCATCGTGATGGAGCGGGCGTTTCATGCGGGCCACTGTTGCCAGGTGCTAAAATGAGCGAAGTATTGGGCCCAGGGGGGGCCGGGGAAGATCCGGCTCCAGCACCCGGGGCCACGAAACGGTGTCCTATACTGCAGAATCCAGGTAACGGTCCCGCAGTAAGAGAGTATACGAAAAAGAAGGGATTGTAAGGTCCGGTTCACTCAACCGTGTGAGAGAGAGCCGGGATGGCACTCTGGTCGGTGAAGGTCTCTTCGTGGCCGCCCGGGAACCGGACGACTGTCAGATCCGGGGAGAAGTCGGCCTTGACCAGCGGCGCAAACCAGTAACTGTTGAGGACATCCTGTGCCTCGGTGAAGTCGAGGCCCGGCGTCGAGTAGGCTTTCCCGCCGGCGGCATCGCTGATCTTTGCAAACCTCTCAACAGAGAACGAGGCGACGTCGCTCTCGGCCGAAGTCACTGTTACGGGAACCCCCAGCGATCCTTCAAGAGCGGATTTCAGTTCCTGCTCCGGCTGGGTGATCTTGAAGAAGACGGCAACCCTCTCAATCCACGAGAGGGTGTAGTTGAACGTAATGTCCGCGCTCCCATCCTCGTTCACGGTTATCTGAAGGTGGTCAGCGCTGAAAGCCGCTGCAGGGGCCACGATAACCGCTATGAGCAGAAGGGAGGCGACCAGAATCTCGCGTTTCATCCTTGTACCCCGAAGAACCTTATGCCGTCTAAATGGATAAATTTTTGGAAGCACTCTGCAGCTGGCTCACTTCCTATCCGTGCACCAGCAGCCAGAGGTGCAGGTTACGGTAACCGGCTTCGATAAGGCTGCTCTCCGGGATATCTTCGGGAGGTGTCTGTGCAAAGAGGAGGAACTCGATCCGGTTCGTATCCGGATCATGGATCCGGAAAGTGTAGGGCTGCTCTACGGTCTGGTTATGCGGCACCGCGATGGAGAACCGGTCGATGAGTGTCGCAGAGGTGACTATCGTCTGGTTTGTCGCGGCATCGAACCTGCTCTCTACGGCAAACGTCTCCACCGTGTAGGTGATGTCGCGATACTCGTGATTCCCGATCCCGATGATGACCGTCTGCGGCGTCCCGGCCATGAACTCGGTGGGGTAGTCGGCCGCCTTCCCTTTCGGCCCGAGGATATAAAATTCTGTGAACTTTTCGCCCTCTTTGGGGACAACGGCGATGTAGGCCGTCACGGTAACGGCAACGAGGACGGCGGCAACGAGGATGACGGTCAGGACCCGGGAGAAGATGCCGCCGGCAGGCTCTTCCTTCGCCGCGGCGAGGCAGTTGCTGACCGGGACCATAAACCGGCTCACTCCGGGAAGTCCACGGCGCTGGAACCGGGTGAGGAACTCTGAGATGGCTTCAGGCATCATTCTGTTACCCTCATAAAAACGCATGCTATAAATATGTTCTCCGGGAGGAGGCCCCTGTCGCGGTAGCGGACGCTCCCGGGAAGGCTTCCCCTCTGGGTCCGCCTCAACCGGGTCCGTGGTCGCCACGTTTTCTCGTATCCTCAGGAGAAAACCAGTATCCTTTAATCAAATCGCGGTCAACCTGTAATGATATGCCCCGGGAAGACAGGGACGAGCAGGCTTTTACGGGACTCGAGGCGGCTATCGTCTTCATCGCCTTTGTCGTTGTCGCATCGGTCTTTACATACGCCGTTCTCGGGGTGGGCATGGCCACGTCGCAGAAGAGCCAGGAGACGATGCATTCCGCCCTTGGCGAATCCGGGTCCGCTCTCCGCCCGGGACATTCGGTCATCGCCAAACTGGACAATAATCAGGGCAACCTTGATTTTATAGAATTTGACCTGGAGACCGTGACCGATCTCGCTGCGATCGATCTGGGGCGCATCACCTACACCGTCGCCACAAAGGACGCCCTTGTCACGTTTCCCCCGGGCGATCCCGCCATAACCGTAACCTGGCGGTATCCGGAAGACGGGGGAGCCCTCCTGGAGGCAGGGGAGGTCGCCGCGGTGAAACTGGAGATGGGTCCCGTGGGCATCCGGCGGGGAGATACGTTCACCCTCGACATAACCGCTGCGGACGGGGCGACCGCTTCGCTGACCAGGACAATTCCCGCGGGGGTTGGGAAGAATGTCTACCTCGAGCTCTTCTGATGCCGGATTCACCGGGCTCGAAACAGCGATCGTGCTCATCGCGTTCGTCATCGTTGCAGCCATCTTTGCCTATGTCGTCCTGACGGCGGGCATTCTCTTCTCAGGGGAGAGCCGGTCCACCGTCCATCAGGGCGTCCATGAGGCAGGATCGAGCGTCACCCTGGCGGGCACCGTCTACGGCGTCAGCAGCACTCGCGAATACATCGACTACATTGTCATCCCTATCGAACTCACCGCCGGCAGCGAGCCGATCGATATGAACACGGTATCCATCCGTATTGTCGGTCAGGCGCATGCGAGGATCGTTTTTCAGAACGATCCTCTCATCGACGTCTGCCCCGGGGTTGGAAAATGGAGTGTCCAGGAGCGGTTCAACGCCGACTCCAACGCTCTTCTTGAGGCCAGGGAGCGGTACGCATTGAACATCTCACCGAATATCAGAACCGATTACAGGCCGTACAGGACGTTTGCCGTCGAGATCAAGCCGGCGGGGAGGGCGGCGCTCCGCGTCGAGAGGACCGTCCCGGGCAGCATCGATAGAATCACCCTTCTCACCTGACGGCGCTACCCGGCATCCAGGAAGTCCCGGTGCCGGATCGCCCCGATAACCCCGACAGTCCCTACCGCTGCAAGCATCAGGTAATCCTCCGGCCCCGCCCCGGCCATCAGGATGCTCTCCGGGATGCCGGCCGCCCAGGCGTAGAGGGAGGCGAGGGCGAGGAGTCCCACGAGCGGGATGGAGACGCGGACGATCGTCGCGGCGATGCCGGAAGAGTCGGGGTGGATGCCTCGGCAGGCGGCAAGGGCGATGCCGGCCGATGCGACGAGGAATATCCATTCCGAGAGGGAAGAAACCTCAGCCAGGATGGCGTTGCCGAAGTAGTCGGTGAACTCGTAGGGCTCGTACGGGCCGAGGAGCGGGAAGTACCAGGTGACGGGTATCGCCCACATCGCGTCAAGGACCTGGTGGGAGAGGACGCCGGCTGCGGCCGCGAGGAGCGCGAACGATTGGCGCTGTTGCAAGAGGATGATGCCTGCGATCACGAGGAGCGCGACGAAGAGCAGCCCGTGCCCGAATATCCGTCCGGAGTTGAGGGCCTCACCAAGAAGGAGGTGGCCCACCGGTTTATCGATCAGGTCGGGGAGGACGGCCCCAAGAGCGCAGAAGCCGATGAGCCGCCGGTCGCCCGGGCGTCCGGCGATCGCGAGGCCCAGGATGAGGCCGAGGAAGAGGTGGCAGGCAACGAACATTCTTCATAGAATCGATGCCGGCCGGTATAATCTTGCGGTCAATACCAAACGGTTATGGCCGGAGAAGACCGACGGTTCTCCAGGCAAATGGCTGCGCTCGACAGACTCGAACTCCTCGTCATCTTCGCATCCTTCCTCATCGGCAGTGCGGCGGGCTGGTGGAGCCGCATGCACTGGCAGAGCAGCGTTGCTGCCGTCGCAGCGACGCTTATCGGGACCGTCGCCGGCTACCTCCTCATCGCGGCCGCTCTGCGGGCCGCGGGTCACCCGGTCAGGTAGCCGGCGTGGAAGGGGCACTCCTCCCGCAGGCATTCGCGGTTGATATCGCTGTACTCGCACCGCACCGGGTCTTCCAACGGGAGGGTTACGCCGAACCGTTCCGAGAGATACGTGACTGCAGTGCGGATAGCAAGCCAGGAATCGCGTTTGCAGCACCGGGGGCCACCGTGCCGGGCGATCGTCATCAGGCTTCGTGCGGTCATCTGGTTTGCAAGCGACCACTCCTGCTTCTTTAAGGGTGTCGACCCGGTGATCAGGCTCACGAAGATGCCGGTCCCGACCGCCGCGCCGCAGGTGCCGTGGGTTCCGCAGGCCCCTCCCGGGACCGCACCGGCCCTTGCACGCGCCTGCCGGAGCAGCGGCCCCTTTCGCCCTGGTTCTCCCTGGTGGTTGCAGTACGCGGCGATGAGGCTTGCGGGCACAAGGAAGTGGTGCTCCGGCCCGTGCATCCTGACCGCCGGATTCCGCATCAGGATACAGGCGACGGCAAGCGGGTCTTCGAGCGCCGTCGTGATGCAGAACTGTTCGATGAGGTCGAGCGCCTCCAGGCTGTGGCACCGGTCGCAGACGAAGTGCCCGGCTTCGCAGGCAGCGGTGGTGCTCCGGACCTCGCCGCAGATGGCGCACGCAAGGTCGCGGGGCTCCTCGCTGTACACGAGGTCCCGGCCGCAGATCAGGCATCCTACCTTATGCTCCATGCCATATGGTGCGTCGCCGCACGCGATAAGCCTGCGGCCCGGTGGATCAGGGGGCAGCGGAACTGCCGGAAGGGAGGTGTATGCGGTCGGTGCCGGGTTTTTCCGGGATATCCGCTCCCCGGCACTCCCGCACCCTCCCGCCCTCGATCGCGATGACGCGGTCGGCGAGTTCCAGGAGTGACGGGCGGTGGGAGACGAGGATGGTCGTCCGGTCCCGGACCAGGTCCCGGAGCGTCCGGCGGATCCGGTCCTCGGTCTGCATGTCGAGCGCCGACGTGGGCTCGTCGAGGATGAGGATGGGGGCATCCTTCAGGAACGCCCGGGCGATGGCGATCCTCTGGCGCTGGCCGACGGAGAGCTGGATCCCGCGCTCCCCGACGATCGTCTGGTAGCCGTTTTGGAACCGCACGATGTCGTCGTGGATCTGCGCCTTCCGGGCGGCCTGCACGATCTCTTCGAAGGTGGCCTCGGGCCTGCTGTAGCGGATGTTCTCCTCGATGGTGGTGTAAAAGAGGAAGAGGTCCTGCGAGACGATCGATATCTGCCGCCGCAGCCACCGGGGGTCGAGCGATGCAAGGTCGTGGTTGTCAAGCGTGATCGTGCCTTCCTGCGGCGAGAACGCCCGGAGGATCAGGTTGATGAGCGTCGTCTTCCCGGCCCCGGTCCGCCCGATGACGGCGACCACCTCGCCGGGACGGGCCGCGAAGGTCACGTCCGCGAGGACCGGTTCGGCCTCCGTGTAGCCGAACCGGACACCGGAGAACTCGATCCGGCCCTGCACCGCGGCGGGCACGATCCCGCCGCCTCCCCCGGTGCCCGCCTCACCGGGTATCCGGAAGAGTTCGTGCAGGCGGGCTGCGGACGTCGCCGCGGGCTGCATGACGACAGGGAAGGCGAAGAAGGTGTTGACGGTGGGCGCAAACGTTACGATATAGACCGCGAACGCGACGAAGTCCCCGACGGTCATGGCGCCGGCGAGCACCTCGTTCCCGCCGAACCAGAAGACGGCGATCAGCATGAGCGACATCGTGCCGATCCTGAAGTACTCCGCGAACGCCGAGAGCATCGTGTTCTTGATCCGGGCGTCGACCATGTTTTTGAGCGTCCCGGAGACCCTGTGCACCTCCCGGTCCTCTGCGGCGTGCGTCTTTACGGTGTCGATGCCGGAGATCACCTCCTGCAGGTCCCGCGAGACGTAGGCCTGCCGCTCCCGCTCCCGGTGGGTGGCGGCACGGATCCGCCGGATAAAGACGGCGTTGACCAGCAGGTAGAGCGGGATGAAGGCGACGGCGACGAGGGTCAGCCGGAGGTTCAGGAAGCAGAGGATGGCGAAGGTGAAGACGACGTAGAGGGCGTTCGAGGCGATCTGGGGGAGGTACTGGGAGACGGTGTACTGCAGGATCTGGACGTCGTCGGAGAGGCGGGACATGATGTAGCCGGTCTGCTGCGACTTGAAGTACGAGAGCGGGAAGCTCAAGACGTGCTCGACGAGGGTGGTCTGGAGGTTGAAGGCGTAGCCTTCCCGGAACCGGGCGGTCCAGTAGTTCCGCAACAGGTCCATGCCGCCGGTGAAGAGCCCGAGCACCAGGAGGGCGGCGATGAGGATGTTGAGCGACGAGAGAAGCCCGCCGGCACCTGCGATGAGGGTATCGGGGGTCGGGGTCTCCCCGAGCAGGACATTGTCGATGAAGAACTTGATGCTGAGGGGGAGGACCGCCTTTGCGGCTGCAACGAGCGCCGTCGCCACGAGGGCCAGCACGCCCACGCTCCAGATCGGCCGGGCGAACCGGAGGAAGAAGCCGAGGTCGGAGAACCGGAGGTCCTTCTTCGCCGTCGCCGGCTGCTGCATGATCTCCCGGGTGAAGGCGGCGGTGCGCCGGCAGTAGTCTGTGATGCTCATGATAGGTCCGGTTGAGGGGTGGGCGGGTCTGAAGGCCGGATCCCGGAGGGTCGCTCCCCGGTCTTTCGCCACGTCTCCGTTGCAGTTCCATACCTTCCTGCTGTATAATACCTCTGCTCAGGCGGCGGGGCGAATCGAAACGGGTAAACCACGGCGGGACGAGATCCCCGTATGGCAGCGTGTGCCCTCAGGCGCTGGAAAGGGGCGGTCCCGGGAGCGCTGGTGATCGGTGCGGTCTCGATCCTCGGCCGGCTGGAGTTCTTCCCGGACCCGGTGATGACGGTGGCGTTCCTCTTTTGCGGGGGGCTCGTCGCCGGGCTCTTCACCCCGGGCACGGTGAGGGACGGCGCGGTTGCCGGTGCCGTCTGCGGGGTGCTCGTGGCGCTGCTCATGGCCTCCGGAGCAGCCCTCATGAGCCTGGTAGAGAGCGGTCCGCAGTATCCCCCGCCCTGGATGACCTTTCTCTTCTACGCCCTCATCCTCACGGCGCTCCTCCTCCCCTACAACGCCGTCGGCGGGGCGGCAGGGACTGCGGTGCGAAACGGTCTTCGGAGGAGCGGCACCGCCGGGGAGGATGAGCGGGGCCGGTGGGTCGGGATCGGCATCGGCACGGCCGTCATCGCCGGTTCGTCTCTCCTCGTTGCCGTTCTCGGCCCGCTGCTCCTGGCCCCTCCGCTCGCCGGCGGATTCATCGCGGGGTACGCTGCCGGGCCGAGACCGGAGGACGGCCTTGAGGCCGGGCTCGTCGCGGCGCTCTTCGGGACCGGCCTCTTCATGATTCCATTCCTCTGGACCGCTTCCTCCGGCACGGGGTTCGTCGCCGGGCTTGCGGGGATGGCCGCGGTCGCGCTGGGACTCCTTTTTCCTCTCCTCGGGACCGCCGCCGGGGTTGCCGGGGCGGTTGTGCGACGGAGTTTCGGGAAAGGTGCGGGTGATGGTGGGGAGGATTGAAGGGCTACTGGAGAGGCCTTTCCTGAGCGACCATGGGCGACCCTACCGCTCGCTTCGCTTGTATCTATGGTGTTCGAAGTATTGTAACCGGCATTTTTAGTGCTTAAGCGCCAGAAGTTCTGCTCATTGCGATTCGCATTCACGGATTCCTGGTGCATCCTGTCACTTTATTTCAGGAATTTTTGCGTATGGGAGCGGGCGCTATGGCCTCACGCAGGAGTGTACGATGGGCATGAGGAAGGAGCGCAAAAAACAGGGAACTTTCGGCTTTGTTGAACCAAGACCTGTCTCTCCCGATGGTCGCACTCCGGAGCACGGCTTTCCACCGGGCTGCGCATCTAACGATGCTCGAAGGACGCTCCCTGAGGAGCATCCTACTGCGCATCTAACGATGCTCGAAGGACGCTCCCTGAGGAGCATCCTACTGCACACCTGGCGGTGCTCATGCCCCGGACGTTCGCACCTTCGCTGCTCATGCTCCCGCCCTGGTGGCCGATCGCATTCCGTCCATCGCAAGTCCAGGACCTTTGGTCTTCTCCAGCGATGTCCCGTAGGGGCATCGCCTATCGCCATGACTGCCCCCGCCCCCTGGGGAGGGGAACGACGCTCCGCAGGGGCGGAGTTAAAGCACCGCAGGTGCGAGTGACGACTGCTGGAACAGCAGGAGTTTGAGCACCGCAGGTGCGAGTGACGACTGCTGGAACAGCAGGAGTTTGAGCACCGCAGGTGCGAGTGACGACTGCTGGAACAGCAGGAGTTTGAGCACCGCAGGTGCGAGTGACGACTGCTGGAACAGCA
>Ga0208462_1001013_pt1 | contig 21476 bp, 15 predicted proteins | sample AD_SCU001_MetaG_FD_184452 | JGI IMG/M metagenome (GOLD analysis project Ga0208462, IMG submission 184452) | Active sludge microbial communities of municipal wastewater-treating anaerobic digesters from China - AD_SCU001_MetaG (SPAdes) (version 2) | ecosystem: Engineered > Bioreactor > Anaerobic...
GTGTTGATTGCCATTATGAAGAAACGGCTCCATATTGAGGCGAGTCTCTATAGTATTCTACAGATTTTGAGCGTGACGTTGTTCGAGAAAGTCCCGATAAATCAAGTACTTAGCGGCATCAAGTCCCGTTCCGAGGAGCATGATAATTCTAACCAATTGTTATTATTCAACTTATAGCCGGACAGTAGTGCATGAACATCTGGATGGTTCGCGCCGGTGAAGGCGGCCGGCTCGCGGAGAAGTTCGCGGAGGGCTATGTCGCGGTGGGGTGGAGTGAATTCGGCGATATGAGCGCTGTGACGGACAAGGAGGAGATCGTGCGTTTGCACGATGCGGTGTACCCGCTCATGAAGCGGGGCGCGGTGCCGAATTCGGTGGCGATGTTCAATCGCTCACGATAGGCAATTCTCGCGTGCTATGGCAAGTGTGTGATGGTAAGAATAAAAAACAAGGAGCAAACCATGTACAGCACCATCGCTGAATTATTCACCGACCGCCGTTTCATCATCCCCGAGTTCCAGCGCGGATATGCGTGGACGGATAAAGAAGCCATTCAATTATTTGAGGACATTCAAAAACTTCAGCGAGGCGCAACTCATTACTCAGGTATTATAACACTCAGAAAAAGAGACGACGAACAGCCGGAGCATTGCTATGTCGTGGATGGTCAACAGAGAATCGTTGCGCTGACGCTGCTCTTCCGAGCATTGAGGGCATATTGCGAAAAGACTGACGAGGCCAGCTACTTGATCGAACGAATACCCGATGTTGCGGACGTGATTCAGTATGTGGGAAATGAAGTCTGTTACAACACGATACGTCACATCATGGAACACGGGTCGATAGCAGGTGTGGATCAACTCCCAAATCAGGATCAATACGGGATAAACATCATTGTGTCATTCGGGATATATATCGCGAAAATGAGTGTATCGTTCGATGGTGATACGGAAGGATTGGAGAGATTTATAGATAATTCGCGTGTGAATCTTGTATGCCATAGGGTGTATCTGGATGAGCGGGTGGAGGATCACAATGTTTTCGAGTCAGTGAACAACCGTGGCAAGAAACTCACGACCATGGAAATATTAAAGAATCGCTTGCTCACGCTTACAGACAGTATAGCAAATGAAGAAGGTCGAAATGCATTGCGTCAACAGATCGTCGTTCAATGGCAGCAAATATATCAAAATCTGGGCAGGCCGATATCGGTTCAGCAGGATGGTCACGATGGGAACGCTCTTCAAGATGACGAATTGTTGAAGTATCACTGGCTTGTATATTATCGTCATGATGGTCCGGAGTCGACGTTGAAAGAATACGTGAAGGATTTATTGGATAATCGTTTCGGTCTTGGTCGCGCAGCAATGGCGGGACACGGCCTGGAAATAGATTTACAGCAGTATACCCAAAGTCTTTGTGATGCCTCAAGACATTGGTTCAGTATCATCTATCCGCAAGATGATTCTGAGCAATTCCATCAGGAAAATAACACCCTGATGGAAATACGCTCATGGCTCGGAAAGGTGAATATCGCCATCAAAATGTCGAATGAGCGGGGCAACTATTTCCGCGCGCTCATGCTTGCTGCGGCGATGAGGTACGGTTATAATCAGCAATTTCTCAATCTCCTGCGGCAAATCGAGAGGCATATCGTTCTCGTGTATCTATTATGCGGTTGTCCAAAGAACACGCATCGAGCGCATTTCCAGCGTAAAGCGCATGAGGTGTGGACATCGCCTCTAATCTACAATCGTATCATAAATGTCGATGTGGATTATAGTATACCGGCGAAAGCAGGGTCAAACTTTTCGATTCAACGGATTAGAGATAATATCCATCATGAAGAAAGCTATCGCGATGTTCTCAAATACACGTATCGTTATGTGCTTATGTGTTACGAAGAGCATCTGGTTGCTCATGCTCGCCAAGCAGGTAATGTGAATTATTCGTCACTGGTAGGTCCAATTCAAGTCTGTCCACATGAATGGTCGGACGACCTTCAGAGGCTCGCACAATGTTATCCAGCTATTGCTCTAATCAATCGGGCAGCTAGCAGGAGAAGGCGACTTCGCTCCATTGCGAATTACTATATGGCGTGGCAAAGACCCTCAAACGAACAGGTAGAGATGCCTTATCATCAGAGAATGAATCTTCGGCTGCTGCATCCGGGGAATCTCGCACAGAACGAAGCAAGAGTGTTCGAGAATGAAAATTGGAATAGTGAGACCATTGATATTCGCGGTCGAGAGATCATTAGCTTTGTTTGGGAGAGGTGGAATCCACCCCTTCTGTGTACCGAAGCAGTGATCAATGGGATCTTATATAACACCTGATCGTTGAGAAGTATGAGTGAAAATCTTAGAACAATAATATGGAGTAGACATGAACATCTGGATGGTTCGCGCTGGTGAAGGCGGCCGACTCGCCGAGAAGTTTGCGGAGGGCTATGTCGCGGTGGGGTGGAGTGAATTCGGCGATATGAGCGCTGTGACGGACAAGGAGGAGATCGCGCGTTTGCACGATGCGGTGTACCCGCTCATGAAACGGGGCGCGGTTCCGAATTCGGTGGCGATGTTTCACCGCTTCCGCTCCGTGCTGGCCGAGGGCGATCACGTGATTACCTACGATACACCGCGCAGGGAGTATCTGCTCGGTACGATCACCGGCGATTATACGTACAGACCGGGAGTCGTGGGCGATTACGCGCACGTGCGCAGCGTGGATTGGTTCGGCAGGGTGAGTCGCGATAAACTATCCCTTGTGGCCAGGAACGCCTTGGGTTTCATGCTCACGCTGTTCTCCGTCACGGCGGAAGTGTGGGAGGAACTGCTTGCGGCGATGAACGAAGCGCCCGGTGCAGTAGCTCCTCGCGAGGATGTCGAGGTCGATTCCGCATCCCTGGACGAGATCAAACAAGATATAATCGGGCGCAGCCACGAATTCATCAAGGACAAAATCCTTACACTCGATCCCGACAAAATGGAGGAATTGACTGCCGCGATTCTGCGCGCCATGGGCTATCGCGCCCGCGTATCCCCCAAAGGTCCGGATCGCGGCGTGGATGTGTACGCCTCCCGTGACGGTTTGGGCCTGGAAACGCCGCGCATCAAGGCGGAAGTGAAGCACAGGGTGCGTACTCCGATTTCCGCGCCGGATATCCGCTCCTTCATCGGCGGGCTGCGCGAGGGTGATCGCGGCATCTATGTGAGCACCGGCGGCTTTACGCGCGAAGCCCGCTACGAGGCCGACCGTTCCAAAATCCCCGTGACACTGGTCGACCTCGATGAACTTGCGAATTTGCTGGTGACATTCTACGAATCCTTCGACCTCGACGGCCGCGCCCTCATCCCGCTGGTGCGCGTGTACTGGGTGGCGGAGTGAGGGGGGCGAATATATCGCACGCATCAACACCTGCTCCGGCAAGGCGCTTGTTTGTGCGATGAAGAGAAGTTCAGCGAGTCCTCCATGGCGGCGGCGCATCGGGCATGTGCCAGCGTTCGCGTCGATGAACGCTTCCAATTGTGCTGATCGATTCATCAATAACGAGTATCCCATGAAAGCTCAGGCAACGGAGAATCACTATCACCGCAGTGTGGATTTGGCACTGGCGCGGCAACTGACATCGCACATGAATCCGGCGGCGCATCAAGCCGACGCCCTGCGCGTTCTTGCAACGTGGTATCATTCCGAGCAGCAAGAAAAGGGTGGCCTGCTCGTCCTGCCCACGGGGGGCGGGAAAACGTTCACATCATGGCGCTTTCTCATCACCGGTCCCTTGTCGGACGGATACAAGATTCTCTGGCTCGCTCACACGCATCATTTGCTCGACCAGGCATATCACTCCGTGATTCCACAATCGGAAGAGTTGGCGGCGCTGCGCGGATACGAATTGGGTTTGCTGCGCGAACCGCGCTCCCGACTCGACGTGCGTGTGGTGTCGGGTTCCGCGGGCTTCTTCCCACCGCATCAGATATCGGAGAAGGACGATGTGATCATCGGAACCCTGCAGACGCTCGCCGCAGCCGTCGAGGATGCAAAGCTGCGCGGTATGCAGGGATTTCTGGATTCGGCCGACGGCAAGCTGCTCGTGGTGTTCGACGAAGCGCATCACGCTCCGGCACCCACGTTCCGCCGCATGATGATGTACCTCCGGGAGCGCATTCCTTCCGCGATTTTCCTTGGACTCACCGCCACTCCCACGTATTCGGACGAAGGCAAGCTCGGATGGCTGAAGCGCATTTTCCCGCAAGGCATCGTGTATCAGGCCGAGCACGAGAAGCTCACCGCGGCGGGTGTGCTTTCGCGGCCCGTATTCCAGGAGGCATCCACGAATTTCGCGCCGGAATTCGACGAGCGGGAATTTCGCATGTGGGTCAACACCTATCGCGATCTGCCGGAGGACATCGTCTCGCAACTGGCCGGCAGCAGGGAACGCAACGCCGCGATAGTGGAAACCTATGTGAAGAATCGGGCGACGTATGGCAAAACCATCATGTTCGCGGATCGTTGGTATCAATGCGACTCGTTGAGGGAAATGCTTCGCAAGCGCGGCGTCAAGGCTGACGTCGTGTACTCGCACAGGGAAGCGAGAATCGCGGATCCGGAAGCGAGGAACGCGCGCAATGCCACCGACAACGCAAGAATACTCGCGGAATTCCGTAACGGCCAGCTCGATGTGCTGATCAATGTTCGCATGTTGACGGAAGGCACGGATGTGCCGAATGTGCAAACGGTGTTCCTGACCAGGCAAACCACCAGTCCAATTCTCCTGACGCAAATGATCGGCCGGGCGCTGCGCGGGCCGAAATTCGGCGGAACCGAACGGGCGTATATCGTGAGCTTCATCGACAACTGGAAGCAGGCCATCGCGTGGGCGGGTTTCGATCAACTCGATTCCGTGGCGGTGGACGATGATCGGGCTGCGGCGCGCAATCATGTTCCGTTGCAATGGATCTCCATCGAGCTTGTCCGTCGGCTCGCGCGCATGCTCGACGAGGGCATCACCATTTCGCCGGTCGCCTATCGCAGTATGATGCCCGTCGGCTGGTACCGCTGCGATTATCTCAGCACGGTCAATGGAGACGATGAAGTGATTGCGAGTCGGCAGTTGGTGATGGTGATGGAAGACGATATGGAGAGCTATCGGCGGTGCATTGCGGACATGATGGAATCCCGGAAGGAAGGTGATGCGCGGGAGCATCTTCCGATCTCGAGATTGGATTCGCGTCTTTCGACACTCGAGAAGCGACATTTCCCCGATGCGGGAGAAAGCATCGGTGGAACGGTGAAGCCGGGTCTGTATCACATTCTCCGTCACATCGGGCAACTTGGAAGCGCGCCCGAGTTTTTCACGTTCGAGCACCGCGACGATCACGACCTCGATGCGCTCGCCGAGGATTTCAGTTTTCGCAAAGGCCTGAATGTGTGGGAACTGGATCAGAGCCTTCGCGCGGAGTATAATCGCAGCAGTCGACTGTGGAATGTGTTTTACTACAACTACGAAATGTTCAAGACGCAGTACGACGCCTGCGTGAACAGGATTCTCCTCAGGAAGCATCAACGCAACGAATTCCCGTCCATCGAAGTGGTTGCAAAGCGTTCGAGTGTCGTGAAGCCGAAGGAGCCGTCTCTGGAACTTAAGGAGCAGGTCAAGAGGCGCGACGGCTATCGCTGTCTGTGTTGCGGCGAATCCGCGAAGCGGGCGCTGGAAATCGACCACATTGCGCCCGCGTATTACGGTGGGGAAAACAGCATAGAGAACCTTCAGACCTTGTGCGGAGACTGCAATCGCTGGAAGGCGACGAACGAATTGAACTTCACCGCGCATTCCACGGATCTGTTGGAAGCTCCCGCGGAGTTCCCGATCTTCGCTGCACCCGACAACACACGGGATGCCGACGAGTGGGAGCGCTTTCTGAGGAAATCGTTGAATGTGTTTTACAAATGCGGCGCCGTGGAACTTGTCCATATAGGAAAGCGCGGCGACGGCTATTACAACTGGGAAGTGACGCTCTATTCCGGGAATGCCCCGGCGTGGCTACGCCCGCATGGAAAGGATTTGCTTCAGCGTGTGAATCGCAGTCGTGTGGAATCATCGGTGCCGCCCATACGGTCGATCACCGTGCATGCTCCCGATCAGAGAAGCGTCGCGTTGAAAGCGAGATAAGCATGGACGTGCATATCAGCTACGCGATGCGTACATTCCGGATGCCTGTGTAGCACATCCCGTAACATTCCGAAGATGAGTGTGTCGTGCGCTGCGCTGGATTCTCCATCCAGCGACGCACAAAACAATGGCGGCGGGTTGTTCTTCTTCGGGTTTGCCGAGGAGGAGTGGAGTGGCGCGGGTGTGATCTCCCCGGCTGGATGTATTGCCAAGTTTGCCAGCAGGCCTGCGAGAGGAGTACACGCCATTCTGGAAGAACGATGTATTTTTCCGCGTTTGAAATCACAAGGGTATGATCATGAATGCGAGCACTGCAGTAATCACGACCACCGGGACCGGCTTCGCCGCGATTTTCATTGATTATGAAAACGTGTACTACCATCTCCGCAAGCGTTTCGCCGACATTCCCGAACTCGGGGATTTCGTCATTGATCTCCTCATGAGTTTGCAGAGACATCTGGAAGAGAAATTCAATGTTCGCTCGATCATTTCGAAGGCATACGCGGATTACGAGCGCATCAAGTCCACGCCGCAGGGATCGTTGTATCTGATGGGTGTCGAGACCGTGTACGTCCTCGGCACCGAGCACAAGAACGCTGCCGACATGCGGCTCTGTATCGACGCAATGGAAGTGCTGTACACGCGTCCCGAGATTCAGACCTTCGTGATTTTCGCCGGCGACAGGGACTACATTCCCCTTATACAGCATTTGAAAAAGCTTGCGAAGAATGTGGTGGCGGTGGGATTCGAAGGGAGTTTCTCCGGGGATTTGATGTTGAATGTCGGCAGACCCAACTTCATCGACGGCATAGAGCTGTTCGCACCGGAGCGCCTCTCGAAGCTGGAAGAGGCCGCGAAACGCTATCAGGATTACACCCGGGCCGAGCAGGAGCGCAAGGAGCAGCGCGAGCGGGAGTTGCGGGAGCGTGAAGCCAGGAAAGCCATGGCGGAAAGCGTGGAGAAGGACGAGAAGCCGGAGGCAGACGCAGCGCACGAAGCGTCGGCGGAGAATGTCGAGCAGGACACGACGCAGACCGCCACGCAGTTCGTCATAACGGAATTCGATCCGGATGCGAAGACTCCTCCTTCGGAGAGCGAGGACGCGAAGCACTCCGAGAAGGGCAAGAAGGACAGGGGTTCTAAATCGGCGTGGCGGGACAACGCGAATCCTTTCAATCCAGTCATCCCGGAGCTGACCGAAACCGAACGCATTTGCCTCGAGACACTGCTCAGGAATTACCGCACGCATCACGAGATTTATCTCACGCCGTTTCTCCGCAAACTCCCGGACGCACTACCGAATCTCGCGGATTGGGAGCGCAAGAACATCGTTTCCGATCTGGAGTTCAAGGGCGCCTTGCGTCTGGAGAAGCGTACCGGCGTCCCCTTCGATTACACCATTGTGCTGTTGAATTACAACCATCCCGTGGTGCGCGAGTTGTATTGAGCCAGCGGGGGGAAACCACAGTCTCTCATGTTCCTTCGTCACACCCGGGAGAATGAAAATGGTGTAGGTGCCTTGATTACTGTCGGAGTGGATCAGCAGAGTTTCAAAACCACAGATTGCACGGATTTCACACAGATTAGCACAGATGAATCGTGGAAGTTGGCGAGGTGCCGAGCGAATCGTCGCAGATGAAGCAATCCTACGCCCGCTGTCAGCAGCGATGTGAATCGGTGTCCATCGCCTGCGGGGGCGGCAGGGGTACAGGTTCGCTCCTGGCGATTATCGTCAAACTTTACTCTTTACTCTTCACTCTTTACCCAACGCATCACCGCGCAGAAGCGCATGATGCAGGCAGCGAGACTATTTTCAGAGCAGATTGCATAGATTACACACAGATTAGCACAGATGAATCGTGGAAGGCCGCGAGGGCCCGAGCAGATTGACGCGGGAGTAAAAATCCAACGCCGGTTGGCAGTAGCGACGCGAATCGGCGTTCATTGCCCGCGAGGGTTGATTGTCGCGCAGGGTTTCAAGGACGATGTCGAGGGGCAACTGTCGAGAAGACGCTGCGCCCCCCATGTACATATGGCATCGCCACGGATTCGGCGGACGATACAATCGCTACCGGGGTACCATTCTCATTTCACTGAAAACCAAAGTCTTGCGTCCTTTGTATCCTTGCGACTTTGCGTTACATGTCGTTGTGAGCGAGCGGTGGGTATTATGGGATAACCTGTCCGCTGATTCCGGAAGTATCTCTCCAGTGATTCCGATTGATTCCGTTCACTTCCGGGTCGGCTCCGGAACGGTGGACGGAAAGCGCGGAATGATGGCCGGAAGGCGCGGAGTGATTCAAGGGGATCAAGAATTATTTTCGTCTACTCTCGGATATTTTCGCCAAACCGCGAGACTGACCACAATGTACTGATCATCAGTTCCGTCACACCGAATATAAGGACGCAAAGCATGGAACACAGAAACGCAAGCCAACATGGCAGCCGAGGCTCAGTTTCCCTTCTCCCACTCATCGTTCTGCTTGCGTTCATCGGATGCTCCAACCAATCGCCGTATGACGAAGCGTTAGAACTTATCAAGCAGAAGAAGTACGATGAGGCCAAAGAGGTTCTCAACACGATTCCAATGGGTGACTCCCTCGCAGAAAAGGCGAAGCTGGGGCTGATGGTCTGTGAAATCGGCAATCTCTTTGAAAAGAAGGACTACTCCTCTGCGCTCAGAATCATCGACTCCGGTGTTGTCAAGGAGGATTCCAGATTCTACGTCCTCAACTATCCGCCAACAGACGAACTATACACCCATGTGGCGACTCTCTCGATTCTTGTCTACGGGAACATCGCGGGTAAGCAGATCCAGACCTATTTGGAGTCCGAGGTGAATCTGGACAATCTGCAATGGTACAGCGGAACGAATCAAGATCCTGAGCTACTATGGGCAGGAGTCATGAAGACTTACTCCGAGGAGGAGCACTATACTGAGGAGGACATTGATGCGTACTACGGCGGGACGTTGACAGATCCGCCATTTATCCGTTCCATCAAGCTGGACAAGCTCAATACACCAGAGGAGTGGAGGGCAGAAGTCGACGAGATGAGGACGAGGATGGAGAATCTTCTGCAGAAAATTTCGGCAAAGAAGAGAGAATACGAACTTTTTGAAGAATCCATCGCATCCTTGGATGGTGACAGATTCCACTCGGTGGGTCATGCGATGAAGTGGCTTACAGCCGGAACCGGTGGCTGGATGTCGCTTGGTACCAGATACAATTCTGAGTACGGTGTCGATACGAGATCCGTGATAATCTTCAAATCATCGTACTCTGACTCTGACGGTGAAATGGTGATCGGGAACGTTCACGCAACTACTGGTGATGATGTTGGAAGGATATCGGAAGGGAGCTTCCGAATCCCTTACACAGAGGGCAATACTGTTCACCTATCGGTGGGGGATGTTGGTCAGGAGGGCACGATGAGAAGAGTCAGTGCTGATCGCGCCATCTTTGGTGGGTCAATTGAGATGAGACGTGTCACAAAAGATTAGCTTATAACAAGATATTGGAACTAAGATGAAGAGAGCCATCATTCTATTCCTTCTTCTTCTCGGTACGGCAGAAAGCATGTACTCACAGTCGTACGAACATCCAAAGCTCGAACGCTGGTACCAGGAGGAGCTTTACAACAGATCCTGCCCTCTTCGTGGCGAATACAGCGCGGGTACCGGCGACAAGATGCAGATGTACTACTACCAGAACGTCAAGGGGAAAGCCGACTACATCCAATGGATGGGTGCTAAAACGTGGCTGGAGATGGAGCAAGTAAACTACAACCTCAACGATGTAGGAAGCGGTGAGGTGACAATGACCTGCAGGATTGGGCAATCCACCTCAAATGGAGGAGAGCCGAGGTCGTTTTCAGCCAACCGACTCAAGGTGACGTACCTTCTGTCTGGATACCGGACAACGGCGATTTCGCTGGATGGGAAGCTGTTTATGAGCAGTGGCATGCATAATAACTGGAGAGGGAAGTATAAAAGGAAATAATTGGTGATTGAGCTGCTGAGGAAGTTGGTTTGTATGGTATATCTGTCACAGAAGGATGCGCAGGAAATTGCTGAAATGACATCCCTCGCGTCTGCCAGTATCAGAAATGTGGCGTGTAGTGAATTCCGGGATAATCCGTCCACCGATTCCGATTGGTTTCGTCCAGCATTCCGATAGATTCCGACCACTTCCGGGCCAAGACCGGAAAGGTGGACTGAATGCGCGAAATGAGGGACGAAACGCGCGGTATCGGGTGCAACGACGCATGGCTTCTTCCCTTCACCCTCCGCATTCCCCAACGCTTCTCCCAGCTGTGGTCGCCCGGCACTTTTCTGACAGGGAGTAGCCACGGCACAGGGGATGGCAGGACGGAGGCTCGCTGGCTTCGTGCGGTTCTGTATGCGATCTCCGGATCGCTAACGCCGTGGACGCGAAGTGGTCAAGGGTATAGGATTATCTCGCAGATGCAGCTACCTGTGGCCTGAGCTTTCAGCGGTGCGCATCGGTTCAGCGTGAATTGCAGGAGCATCTGCTGTGAGCGCCTGGGAGCGCATAGACTGCTCACACGAGCGGTGCCGCCACGATGCGATCTGTGTCAGGATGCGATCTGTCGTTTCACTTGACATGATGTAGCAGAAATGCTACATTGCGAATCGACGCTATAGGCGCGAAGCGACAGGATTCAGCGCAGGTAACGAACGGGGAGGGGGGGGATGTCGAAAATTCATGACGCCCATGGCGTTGTCATTTACGTGTATCCAGGTGACCACCTGCCACATCATGCACATATCTTTAGCGAAGGCAGGCAATTGAAGGTCGATCTCCAGATAGGGCAACTCCTGCCTGCTGTGTATTCGCCGGGAAAAAAGAAGAAAGCGATTCGTGAGGCCTTCGAATCGGCAAGGACAGATGGACTGAACATGTGGAGAGAATACAATGAGCGAATGTACTGAACACACAGCGAATATTCGCCTTGGTCTTGTTTCCGATGGCAACACTCTGCGCGATACGATTTTGGGCTTGCACGGCTGTGCACTCGAGAAAACGCTGACCTGGAGCGAAAGCTATCGTGAACTCTCCGCTGAGGAGGAGCTGACGGCGGCGGGGCGGCTTTGGTTACTCGATCTGCGGTACCCGCGACGCGCGGAATTCGGGTATTATCTGCATGCACTGCAGCTGCTTCGTGATACAGGTCCATACATGCTCATCGACAGCGCCTCTCCCGGTCGGCGGCGCTCAGCGGACTCCACGCGATGGTGGACGTTTCTCGCCGGGGACGCGCGCTTCACTGTGACCGAGTTGGCAAACGTCCCGCATATCTTGAGCAATATTGTGGCTCAAAGTTCGATGGAAATCATTCACGCCACCACCCTCACCTCGGGCGGACTGGAAACGCGCTTCATCGATGGCGCGGTGCGTGTGCTCGAACTGCTTCGTGTGAAAGCGCTGCTCGGTCGTTCGGAGGGGGAGATACGCGGGGTGGCCATCGGAGCGGATAGAAGCTTCATCGTGATTGAGTTCATGGATGGGACGCGGGAGTTCCTGCCGTCGGATATCATCCGTACCGACTGCATCGAGGATGCCGCGACTGTCACAGCCGCGGTCGGGTATTCCGCCGCGCTCACCGGTGAACGCATCCGTCGGGCCCGTCTCCGCGCCGCTCTCACACAAGCCCAACTCGCCGCGCACATCGGCATGTCCCGCCACGCCATCCTCCGCTTCGAATCCGGCCGCACCCTCCCCAAAATCTCCGACCTCGAGCGCATCGCCGGCGCAGTGGGCATGGAGTTGGGGGAGTTGTTGAGGGTGGAGGTGAAATTGAGGTCGAGTGAGTAGGGAATGTTGAGAGAAACGAGAACAATACTGTGTCTCTAGATCGCGGTGATCAACGGCGATTGTTCGATTGCTCGGTGAGAATCGGTTATCCGGATAATTCAAGCGGCAGTAATGTTGTCGTGTCCCGATAAGGAGCGTGGGCCGGGGCTGATCCAGGATTTGGTTGCCGCTTTGTGGGTGGGAATGGCTTTAATCTGGCTTCGATAGGAGTCTTCACGACCTCAGTGTGAAGTGATCGGCCTTGCTGTAGACGCACCGCCAGCCGTGGCTTGCATGCAGATCGCCTGTAACGGTGTAGAGCCGGCAACGTGGGGCATGGCAATCTGAATGATGTGGGTGCAGAGAGATTTCCTGGCCCACGGATTCAGAATTATTAACGCAAGATCCCGGTGCTCTTTTAAGTACGCCCGAATTGCTATGACAAAAGAATGCTCGCTTTCCATTGAGGGTAGATCGATGAGATTAAACCGTTTTGCGGAGCCACGGTCGTTTGGCAGCTGGATCGAGGACATATCAATCTTGCTAAGCATCTCTTCCCATAATTGTTCTGCCTCCGACAGCAATCCGGCATCTTCGAGAGCGTTGTATACATCAGTGTCTCTGGCAATGGCATCGACTAATATTGTAAATGGGACCCTTAGCCCTAGCCACATGCGTCCCGTTCCCGCAAGCCAGGTGCCGATATATTCGAGTACACCTGTTTCATGGTCGATCGTGAACACTGTCGAGTCGATTTTCTGCAACGCGATATTCTGATCATGCGTGTCGATGAGCCGGGAATAGATGTGACCGACTTCGTGTGCGTGTGCATCGAGAGTAATGAATTTGCAAATCAAATCATCGGCGTAGACCACGTAGGCACCTCTGGAACGCGCTAATTTGACGCAATGAGGTGTTTTTAGCTCAACCGTCACGCGAGGAGCCGACATCATGCTACTGCCGCTGCCGTCCTTACTGCTTGTGACCCCGCCACCATTATCGCTGTTCCAGCATTCTATTTTATACTTCAGCAAATCAAGCGTCATCATCGTTCGTGCGTCAAGATCCTCCTCGGATAGGCCCGCACGCGATTCATCCGCCAGCACGATAATATCTCGAGCCCGGGCTACATTGGCTCGATTCAATCCCTCCTCTGTTCGCGGATTACTCCGGACCCATCGAGTGGTCACCTTGCTGCCTGTGGTGACGCTCATGATATCCTCCACGAATTCTTTTGTGACAGCTGTATCTCCATTGTCGAAGAGTAGCACAATGTTGTTTGCGCCGTCGACTTGCCGGAGCTGCCCAAGTAATTCTTCAAGTTTGGAGCTGAATCCACAAATGACAATATGGTCATTGTAGTGGTAATCATCGCCACCGTTGGCACGATTGTTCATGGCATCCATGATGAAAGTGGTGATGGAGCCGGAAACTATTCCGAAGAAGGCGATCCCGGCGAAAATGATTGCTATGCCGAGAATGCGGGTGTTCCAGGTCATAAGCTGGAAACCATCCGATTGACCCATGACGCCGAGCACGCTCCAATAAATAGCGTCGATGGGATTCCTGTAATGAGCGTCCTCCGGTCCGCTTAGATAGTGCAATCCGAGTCCACCTGCGACGATGACGATTAACACGATACTTATGGTGAAATACAGCTCTCGGCTGATATTGCTGTGATGTGCCCACAACAACCGTGTGACTCTGTGCGTCTCTTTAAAGACCATGGCTGCGCGAAATACACGCAAAAAGCGGGTGAACCTCAGGATGCGGAGTATCCGAGATACGCGTGTGAACTCAGTGAACAGTGAAAACACATGAAACACATGCGTAAGGATGGGAGGAAACGTTGCGAACGCGTCGACAATACCGTACCAGCGAAGCAGGTAGTTATCGGCTGCGCGTCTTAGCGACCATTTCCCACCGTCATCGAGTCCGGAGAAGTAGGCTCTCAGGACATAATCGAAGAGGAAGACGACATCGATGAGGAGAGAAATTCCCAATAAGAGGAAAGGCGGTTGTGTGTAGCTCAATTCCACGACGAACACAACCAATGAGAACAATGCAAGCACGAGCAGCACTGTATCGAAGCGTTTTTTCTCGCTGGGAACCCGAGTACTGACGATATGTCGTTGTTCGGTGAACAATCTTCGGAGGGCGCTGCGTGCGATCATGAATGCCGGAAGGGTTTGTGTTGAGTGTTTTTCGCTTCGATGTGCGTTACTCCGTCCAAAAGCTGTTATTGCCGTCACTGAATGCTCGAGGTGAAAAAACAGGCGGTTTTATGTTCGGACGACGCAAAAACCGGCATTACCCCAATCAATCGTATCGATGGTGTGGGTGGCTCTGCAGACTTGCGTTTTTCTACGGATATGCTGATCTTGTTCGCTGTTACATGTATTGTCGCGCCTCGATGGTCACGGATGTTCGTGTCGGATTACATTTCGTATTTGTAGCACCGTACAGTCACAACGAGAAACACTATTCATCGGAGGTCCAACCATGGAAAGCAATGCCAGTATTCCCGAACCCCTGCTTTCGCAGCTCAAGGCGTGGTTGTGGGACAGTGACAGAAGAGCTGCGGAGGGTAGCGCCGTGCCGGCGGATCGCCGCGTGGCGGAGTTGCATTCGGCCTTCGGAGATGTACTGGGCGGTGTCGCGCTCGATGCGTCCATGATCGAGGAATGGCGCCGGGAAGCAGCGGAGGAGCGCAACAAGCCCGTGGTGGAGCCCGAGCGTGGCAGCTTGCAGGGCGTGGATGGCTGGCTGTATGCGTTTATCTTTCTGCGGTTGTATGTGAACCCGGTGCTTATGGGACTGCTTTTACTGTTGAATTCTGGCTGGATATTGGATGTGTTCTCTATCATCTCACAGGCGCAGATTGAACTTGTCGCCACGCTGGGGATCGCGCTTCTCTCCCCTGTGCTGATCGCCTGGGGAGCCGTGGCCGCCTATCGACTCAAAGTGCTAAAACCGAGGTCCGTGCAATTCATGAAGGTGTTTCTGCTGGTGGAGGTGGCTACAGTTGTGCTGATGTTCGTGACAATTTCAATGGTGGGTGATTTCGATCCGATGTCCATTGTCAGTCCCATCGTGGGCACGTCGTTGACCTATGCCTATTTCACTGTATCGCGGCGCGTGAAAGCCACGTACCCGGATGCGACCGAGCCGTTATGGAGTCGAGGATAAAAGAAAGCTAAGTCCGGTTATTACTGGTGGAACACAGGTTTAAAACCACAGTCTTTCATGTTCCTTCGTCACACCCGGGAGAATGAAAATGGTGCAGGTGCCTTGATTACTGTCAGAGTGGATCAGCAGAGTTTCAAAACCACAGATTGCACGGATATCACACAGATTAGCACAGATGGATCGTGGAAGTCGGCGAGGTGCCGAGCGAATCTTCGCAGATGAAGCCATCCAACGTCCGCTGACAGTAGTGATGCGAATCGGTGTCCCTTGCCTGCGGTGGCGGAGAGAGTACGGGTTGGCTCCTACGACTACCGTCAAACTTTACTCTTTACTCTTCACTCTTTACACATCACCGCGCAGATGAGCATGATGCAGGCAGCGAGACAATTTTCAGAGCAGATCGCACAGATTTCACACGGATTATCACAGATTAGTCGTGGAAGTCTACAAGGACCCGAGCATACGGCCGTGAACCCGGTGGATGAGGCAGCGGTCATTGTGCGAAGCACTGTCACCCCCTCCTCAGCGACCTCCGTGTGCTCCGTGCGCTCCGCGTGAAAACTCGTAGTGACCGTCGCAGCCGCCTGCGGCGCTTTGCGGGCGATGCCGGGATATGTGTATGTTTGTGCATTACTGAATGTGGCTCGTGCTCAGCGGATTCCCGATGATTGATCTCACAAGATTGTTCGATGCGGACACGCTGAAGGCGTGGGAGGAGACGTTGCTGCTCTGGGAAGTGGAGCGGCCTTTCGACATCAGGGACGACAACGCGTGGCTGCGGCATCTTCAGAAGGAATTCGACGAGGAATTGTGCGGCACAACGCTCGATGTGGAAACGGTGCGATTTTGGAGGGAGCGACTTCGCCCAAGGCTGAATGGCGCGCGCAAGGCACGGATCAGAACGAAGAAGAGGGGACAGGGGTCCGCACCGTCCGTGATGTCGCCCATCGAGCTGCTTCGCATCAAACGCGTGTCTCCAACGCGTGCGTTCATGCGTTACAAATTGCATTTTTGGCTGCTGAACGCGTCCCTCTTCGCCTCTCTGTATCTTGCGATCGGTGGACCCTTCGCTTTCGATGTGACCTGGTACTGGGTGATAGCCATCGCCGGTGTAATGCTTGCACTGTGGCTGCGCGTTCTCGAACGACGTAAAGACAGGCTCTCCCGGATGAAACCCGGATTGGCCCCGACTATCACGGCGACGGAACTTGCGGCGGTGCTGGTCAAGGACGGCGCCACGCCACCGACAATCGATATCGCGGCCGTGTTCGATGCGAAGACCATGCGACGCTGGCGTCGGACAATCGCGCGGTGGCTGCGGGACGAGCCATTCAATGTCGCAGCAACCGGGGAATGGGTGCAGCGGCTTCAACGCGAGTTCGAGGCCGAGTTGCAGGGGCGGCGGCTCGATCCTCACACGGTCAATTTCTGGCTGAATAAGGAATGGATTGATACGCGGAGGAAGGGATGATTGGAACGGCTGTGAAGTGACTGTCTGAGTTCTGTCACTTCTGGTTGGAACACAGGGGGAAAGCCACAGATTGCGCAGATTTCACACGGATTAGCACAGATAAGTCGGGGAAGTTCTCGCGGACCCGAGCACCTGGCGCGAACCCGGTGGACGAAGCAGCGGTCATTGTGCGAAGCACCATCACCCCCTCCTCCGCGACCTCCGTGTGCTCCGTGTTCTCCGCGTCGAAATGCGAAGTGACCGTCTCTGCCCGACCGTCCCTGCTCGCCCGTCTCTGCCCACTCGTCCCTGCCCGACTCAATGGAGCCCATAAATGCACAGCGTCCGCCTTGAGGGGCGGACGCTGTGGTATTCCTGCGGAAACGTGGGATCAGACGATGCCCTGCGCCATCATGGCGTCGGCGACTTTGATGAAGCCGGCGATGTTGGCTCCGGCAACGTAGTTCCCGGGCTGGCCGTATTTGTTGGCTGCGTCGAGGCAGGATTGGTGGATGTTCGTCATGATACGGTGCAGGTGACCGTCCACTTCCTCGCGCGACCAGCTCATGCGGATGGAGTTCTGCGACATCTCGAGACCGGACGTGGCAACACCACCGGCGTTGGCCGCCTTGGCCGGGCCAAACAGCATACCGGCATCCAGGAAGGCCTTCATGGCTTCCGGCGTCGAGGGCATGTTCGCGCCTTCGCACACGCAGAGGCAGCCGTTGTCGATCAGGGTCTTCGCATCGGCGCCATCGAGTTCGTTCTGCGTTGCGCAGGGCAGGGCCACATCGCATTTCACTTCCCACGGACGCTTGTTGGCCACGAATTCGGCACCGAAGCGCTCGGCGTACGGCTCAACGATGTCTTGATTGCTGGCGCGCAATTCGAGCATGTAGTCGATCTTCTCGCCCGAGATACCGGCGGGATCGAACACGTAGCCGTCGGGACCGGAGAGGGTGACCACCTTGCCACCGAGTTCCGTCACCTTCAAGGCAGCACCCCAGGCCACATTACCAAAGCCGGAGATGGCAACCGTCTTGCCCTCGAACGAGGTGCCGCGCGTCTTGAGCATTTCGGCCGCGAAATACGTCACACCGAAGCCGGTGGCCTCGGGACGAATCAGCGAACCGCCCCAGGTCAATCCCTTGCCTGTGAGCACGCCGTCGAAGGAGTTGCGGAGCTTCTTGTACTGACCGAACATGAAACCGATTTCCTGACCGCCCACACCAATGTCGCCGGCGGGCACGTCGGTGTTCGGACCGATGTGACGGAACAATTCGCTCATGAAGCTCTGGCAGAAACGCATGATCTCGTTTTTCGACTTGAACTTCGGATCGAAATCCGAACCGCCCTTGCCACCGCCCATCGGCAAGGTGGTGAGGCTGTTCTTGAAGATCTGCTCGAAACCGAGGAACTTCAGGATGCTCAACGTCACGCTGGGGTGGAAACGCAGACCGCCTTTGTAGGGACCGATCGCGCTGTTGAATTCCACGCGATACCCGCGGTTCACACGAACCTCACCGTTGTCCGCAACCCAGGGAACGCGGAACGAAATGGTGCGCTCGGGCTCGACGATGCGCTCGAGAATCTTCGCTTTCCTGTACTCGGCGTGCTTTTCCAACACCGGCATAAGCGTTTCGACTACTTCTTCCACGGCTTGATGGAATTCGTTTTCGCCGGGATTCTTGGCCTTGACTTCCTGCATGAAGTCGTTCAGTGCGGATGACATCGAAGCTTCCTTCATAAAAGTTACGGTAATGTGTGCGGGTGGCATGCCGCCCGCGAACCTCAATATACGGAGTTTCGCGTCGGGAACAAAAAAGTTCAGCTTCTTTTCGAGAAAAAAATCACAAGCGCGTCGGCAAATTGCCCACGTGCCGCTCTGTATTGGCGGAATTCCCTGATTTCCGGGAGCTTTTGTCAGTACCGATGAGAAAAAACGCGTTTTGCGCTACATCCCAAGCGTCGTCGCCTTCTGTACACTCGTCAGCAGGGCACCGCATTGCTGCAAGCTGTCGAGTAATTGCTCGTAGGCCACATCCGACTCCACTGCCTGGCGCTTTTCCATGAGTTGACGCTTCACCACCTTGGCGTACAGCGTGGGCGAAATATGCGCCGTGCCCTGCGCCAGATACGTGTCGAATTTACCCTCTTCGTATACGAACCAGATGTGAAAGCCCTCGACGATGGTGCTGCTGAGCGCGGCGCGCGATACCAGCGAATCGGCCTTCGCACGCGTCAAGCCGTGCTGCTCCATCAAATAGCGCATGCTCAGCGCGTAATGCGACTCGCCACGCCGCACGGTGTGCGGATCGGGCAGTTGTGCGAGCAAGTCGTTCATGACTTCGCGCGTCTCGGCGATGGCTTCCTGCTGTTCGAGCATCTCCTCGAGTATGCGCGCGCAGGAGGCATCCTCTTCTTCGTCGGCGCGCTGTTCGAGCAGGGCGCAGGCCTTGGCATCGAAGCCGCATTCCGCGTGAATGGTGAGCGGCAGACGATTCGCCGCTGTCACGGTTTGATTGTAGGATTGCAGCAGTTCGCGCATGCGCTCCTGCCGCCGGGCGATATCGCCGCTGTGCGTATCCATTTCCGAAGCGATGGTCCGGAATTCCTCGTAACTCAGGCGGCCGTCGCCGCAGGATGCGAGCAGGGCGAGCGTCAGTACGATAAGTGTGCGTCGTGTCACAAGATGCATGCGTCACGAAAGCGATTGTTCGACAACGGGAGCGGACGGAATGCCGTCACGCAGGAACAGGAATTGAAACGCGGCCACCACGAGTGAATGGCTGATGGCACCGCTCTGTATCAATGCGGGAATCTGCACGAGCGGCACGAGGCGCACGCGCAATTCCTCGAGATCGTCGGGACGGGGATCGGCCACGCGGCGCACCGCGCGTGCCACGAAGGAGTGGCACACATTGCCCTGAATGGCGGGGTTGGGATGCACCATGCCGATGGCATCGATGCCCTCACTGTCGTAGCCGCTCTCCTCCAGCATTTCGCGGCGCGCGGCCGCAAGTGGCGAGAAGTCTTCGGCATCCACGATACCACCGGGAATTTCCAGCGTCACCGCACCGATGCCGTGACGGAATTGCTCGACCATCACCACCTGTCCGTCGTCCGTGAGCGGGATGATGTTGCACCAGTCGCGGCCGTTCAGCACGAAAAACTCGCCCTCACGGCGATGGTTGCTCCGTGTGATGCGCTTGACGGTGAACACCCGGCAGTCGAGCAGCGTGTCGCTGGAGAGTGTGTCCCAATGCAGCGTACTCATGCGCGCACCTCCGTTTCTGCGGAGGAGAGCGCAACGTGGCATGCGTTGCGTGTCGCCCTCGGGCGTCGATATGGAATGCGTTCACTGTTCATGGCGCGGAGCCGTGAATCAGCAATATGCAACGATTCGGCGAAAGGACAAAGCGCGTCCCACAGCTGTGTCACGTCCCACGGCAGTGTCAGAGTTCGAGAGTCTCGCCGAAGGCCATCACGCGCGCGCGCAAGCCCAGGGCCTCCACGCCCGAGCGGAAATCCTCGGGATTGGCCGCGATGACGGGGAAGGTGTTGTAATGCATGGGAATGGCCAGGCCGGGCCGCACGAATTCCACCGCGGTGACGGCATCCTCCACGCCCATGGTGAAATTATCTCCGATGGGTGCGAGCATCACATCGATGGCATTGCGCTGGCCGATGAGCTGCATGTCGAGAAACAGTCCGGTATCGCCGGTGTGATACACCGTCTTGCCACCGATAGTGATCAATACGCCGGCGGGTTCGCCCATGTAACTGCCGTCGGGTGCCGCGCTGCCGTGATGCGCGATGGTGAATTTCACACGGCCGAAGGGGAAATTCCACGCGCCGCCGATGTGCATGTTGTGTGCCTGCGCGCCCTGCGCGATGGCGTAATTGGCCAATTCGTTCACCGCGATGATGGTGGCGCCGTCGCGCTTGGCCATGGCCAGTCCGTCGCCGAGATGGTCGCCATGCGCATGCGTCAGCACCACGAAATCGGCACGCACATCCGCCGCCGCGATGGGACTTGTGGGATTGCCGGTAAAAAAGGGATCGATGACAACAGTATGCGTGCCGTCGTTGAGTATGAATGTGGAATGGCTGGCGTAGGTAAGCTTCAGCATCATGTACTCCGTCGTGATGGATCGAAATGGAAATATAGGTGCGCTACGGCTGCGGGGCAAGACCGGGACGCAGAGTTCTCGGAGTTCGCTGAGGGCGCGGAGGAAGGGGTGACTGGAACGGCCGTGGGGATATTGAAGGTTCGTCGTTTGCCAAGGATTCAAGGCGCGGATTGTATAATCCCGGGAATGTGTTCAGGTTATACCCTGAATATGCGGCTGTAAAAATCAGGGTAAAACCTGATATGGGGCTTGATTCTATCAGGATACAATCTTATGTATGCTTGGTGACATGTACATGAGGAAATCCGTATGAAGCGCGAAAGCAGAAAACTGGTGCTCGAACAACTTGACAGGAAGCTCGGCGATCTGAGACCACTCGCCGCGAACAGACCCACGTCGACGAGGATGAGAAGCGGGGGCTTCTTCCTGATTTCGCCATTGCGGCACCCGATACACGGGAAGGAAGCATAATTTCCTCCTCCCTGCGGAAAGCTTATTGAATCGCGAAACGAGACAACGCCCTCTCGTCAGGTTGTGTCTCTGCTTCTTTGCGACGTTGCGTTCCATTCTCCTGAAGTCGGAAGGGAATTCAACGCAATGACGCCAAGGCGCAATGACGCCAAGGCGCAATGACGCCAAGGCGCAATGACGCCAAGGCGCAATGACGCCAAGGCGCAATGACGCCAAGGCGCAATGACGCCAAGGCGCAATGACGCCAA
>Ga0208462_1001015_pt1 | contig 21404 bp, 23 predicted proteins | sample AD_SCU001_MetaG_FD_184452 | JGI IMG/M metagenome (GOLD analysis project Ga0208462, IMG submission 184452) | Active sludge microbial communities of municipal wastewater-treating anaerobic digesters from China - AD_SCU001_MetaG (SPAdes) (version 2) | ecosystem: Engineered > Bioreactor > Anaerobic...
ACTGTCCAAAGTATTTTTTTGATTTGAATCGGAAAAATGATTCGCCGCAAAATAACCGCCGACCACCAAAGCCACTGCCGCCGCCGCCATTATCACTTTTTGAATTATGCCCATATAATTGGTTTTTGTTACTTTTGGCAAATCACAATGAGTGGTTTCAAAACCCTATTCGTTACGAAATCGTTTTATTCCGAGCGAGCCGAATGAAGAACGAGGAGGCATACTTGAAACTAAAGTCGGCCGACGAGCGATAAATTAGGCGTAGCCGGAATAAAACGATTGCAGTCGGATAGGGTTTTGAAACCATCTCAATCTCTCAATCTCTTTTAAATCCTTGTCGGGTAAATAAAGAATCAGCAATCCCGCGATAATCCCCACCAGCCCGGTCCACAAATGACTGCCGCCGAACAGCCACACATCAATACCATCCAAAACATACCATATCCCCCGCCACACCAGCACCAGCCCCACCGCCACGGAAAAATTCTTGGCCAAATACCCAAAACTAAATTTTTTCTTCGCCATAGTGTTTTGATAAATTTATTCGCAAGTCACATAATGCAAATGCTCCATTGTTTTATCCGCCGTATAATTCCTGTTTTCCGACTTGTCGGCCTTGAAACGATTGCATCTCTTTGCAAAGTATCCGCATTTGCCTCGCAAACCCATTGCTTCCTTGATGTCAACCAGAGTCATTAAGCTCTCGTTGTTATAACTCAAAAAAATATATTTCGCTTTGGCTTTCAACATTAAATCTTTAAACGCTTTTTAAACCTGCGTTCGCGAACATTGAATCGCCCGACTTGAGTTTGTCCTATATCCAATATCCAACCGCCAAAACGACATCCAAATTATAATATCGCATTTGATATGTTTTGCCGTCATCCGCGGTATGTGCAAATTTTGCACATACTGAATTTCTATCGAGCTCTTTGTCTTTTAGGATGTTGCGGATATGTTTTGTCACCACCGATTTTCCAACGCCAAAGACCGCCGCAATCTGCGCTTGCGCCGCCTAAATCGTTTCTTTCTTAAAATCGCCCCTGAATTCAAGCGCGCCGTTTTTTGCCTGATAGATGATAACTTCTTTTTCCATGGTCGCCCCGTTACTGCTACTTACCTTGCTACTTACCTTGATTTTACCCCAAACGCGAACGCAAAACAAAACCGCCTCACGGCGGTAAAATACTTTCGCAAACTATGATAAATGTTTTTTCACAAATGCTCTGCCTGAACCCGATTTTAGATAATTTTCAAATTCGAAAGCTTTATATTTATTGGTGATGGCAAAATAAAATTCCAAAACAATCGGCAATCCATTGGCAGTCGCCGGAACATGGCCATTTTTATGCCGTTCAAACCTTTCTTTTAAATCTTCGCAACAGCCAATATAGTAACCATCTTTACATTTTAGGCTGTAAACATAAAACATTTTCTATCCGAAATATAAATAACTCCTATAGGCGGACTGCGTCACGCCGTAGGTGCGCCGTGGATTTAGGAAAGCGACCGAAAGTCGCCTTCGCTAAAGCTACGGCGTACCGAAGGCGGGGAGTTGTGGACAGCGTTAGAACCATCTTTGAGAGGAAAAACGACGCCACCATCTACATTCCCGCCCTTGAATATGTCGAAAAATGATGTTCTACCCTAATCTGCAATTCACCATTTATATAAAAAATCGGACCTGGATGACACGCGGTCATACAGGTCCAAAGCAAGGAGCTAGGTTCTTGTTCTGAGCTCGACCTTACGGCAAAGCGCATTTAACCTTTTGGGAACCAGATGGTTCAACTCTGTTGCCATTCACTTTGGAGGGAATATCCCATCAACTACTTCGCGGACAATCTTTTCTGCAAATTCAACTGCTTCTTCGTGAGAGGCGCCTATTGCTTTCGCAATATTATCAATCTCTCTCTTAGAACTAGCCGACAGATTAAACCCGCGCTGCGTCATAATGTATCTCAATGTCGCATACGCAATTTCGCCTTGTCGCTCTTTCGAAAGTGTCATTCTCTTTTCACCTCCTTTAAGTTTTGTAAAATAATCATACACTATTAAATATAATATGTCAAGTCAAACTGCCGAACCAAAAACCGCCCAAACAAGCGGCCTTGATTTTTATTGATTTACCCCCTACGGCTCATTGTTTTTTAAAACACAAATATACGAAATAGGCGTTAATTTATTTATGCTTACGGTCAAATCAAGCGGGCGAAATATTTTTATAAGCTGGTCTTTGGAGAATTGTTCCGAGATTAAACCTTCTTTGGTTGTAACTTTGCCACCCTCAATCTTGGTGATATGCAGACCGACTTTTTCGTAGTCGTTTTTTCTGATTTCCAATGCATCCTCGGAATAAACGCTGATAATAATTTCCCCTTCTTTTTTGCAGACACGCTTCATCTCGTTCAATATATGAGATTTCGCTTCCCGAAAATTGCCAAAAGTGTTATTTGCGCAAACGACATAATCAAAGGTATCGTCTGAAAATTCCATTTTCCCTGCATCTTGTAAAAACAATTTCACATTATCAAAGTTTTTCAAATTCTCATTAGCCTTGTCGATCATAATCTTATCATTATCGATGCCTACGACTGCTTTTGAAAATCCAGCTAGCATTTGAATATGCCGTCCAAAACCGCATCCCACATCTAAGATGGTTGCATTTGGTTTGATACGACCCTTGAGATAATCAGCTTCCTTTTGAAACCAATCTTTAGTTTCTGGCGATGCCTGATTAAGCCAAGTTTCAAAAAATTGTTTTGAGAAAAAATTATCCATAAAATTTTACCCCACCCCGCAATTCACTATATAAAAATCCAAAACTAAACGACATACAACTAAGCAATATTTAACTGGAAAATGATAGCAAAACAATCCCTGCAAGCGTAGCGACAATACCGACAATCTGCTGTTTACGAATTGGATCCTTGAGAAATAGAAAAGCAAGCACCACAAATAATGTCGGGTTGGCGCCGGCAATGGGCGCCACTATCGCCACCGACCCCGTTGTAATTGCATAATTATAGCTGTACTCGGCAATCCGTACCAAGACAACGGAAATTATAAGCGGCCAAAAAACATTATTGACTGTCGGCCGCTCAAGCTTTATCTTTTTTGCTCTCATAACCAAAAACACCAATGGAAAAAGCAAAAATACGATATAATTCGGCAAAAACCACCCCACTTTATCAACCAACAATTTTATGAAAGCAAAATAGATCCCCCAGCTGACAGAGACCGCCAACGCCAATGCCGTCCCTCGATTCAAAAGCTTTTTGCCCTGCGAAATATCCCGAAAGTCAAAAATGCACAAAACCAAACCGATAAAAGTAATAATAATGGCAAATGACTGAATGGAATTCAATTTTTCCCCCAAAAACAAAATTGACAGGATAACGGTAAAAGCGGGGAATGCCTGCGCGATCGTCCCCGTCAATGAACGATTTTCAATCTTCAATGCTTCATAATAAACAAAAATCCCGCCGATGAAAAACAACGCCAACAAAAGATTAAGAAGAAATAATCCCCATGTGAAACCCGATATTGATGAAATCGCGAAAGGAAGATAAAAGCTGGAAATAGCCGCACCAATCAAAAGACCCCAAAAAGTCAAAGAATATGAGTTGATCTTCCGCGCCGCAATCGTCTCAAAAAAAGCGCCAACCGCCCATCCAAAATAAGCAATCAATGCGAAAATTATAGCCGACATATTTTACTATCGTTTTCAATTAACTATATTGCTGGTTTTCCCCTTTAGATACTGCTCAATGTTGGAAATACAAATATCAGCTTGCTTTTTTCTGGCTTCTTTGGTGTTGTAGCCGATATGCGGTGTGAGCACAACATTATCCAGCTCGGTAAACTCTTTTGGCAATACAATATCGTCTTCCTCAATTGAAACATCAAAACCGGCGCCATAAATAAGATCGTTTTCCAAAATTTCAATCAAAGCGGTCAAATCAACCACACCCCAAGTCGTCCCAAGCAAAATCGCATCCTTTTTCATCAACTTCAACCGATCAGTGGTTAATAAACTCTTCGAACTTTCATTTAACGAGCAAGTAACAAAAACAAAATCGCTATTTTCAAGCAGTTGCTCGAGGGATGCATTTTTAACGCCGGCAACATTTTTTGAATTAATATCATAGCCCGATACCTCCGCTCCAAGACAAGTTAAAATCTGAGCCACCCGGCTGCCAATGTGTCCCAAACCAATAATACCTGCTTTGCGGCCGGCAACCTCTATGCCTTGCAAATATCCTTTATTTTTATTGCCTTTTTTGATTTCTTTATCTCCAACCATCGTTTTGCGGGCAACCGCGAACATAAGGCCAATTATATGCTCAGCAACCGCTTCCGTGGCATAATCAGGCACATTGCTCACCGATATTCCCAAACTCCGGGCCCTTTTAATGTCTATCCAAGAATATCCGGTGGACATCAATGCCAACAATGACGGATTTTCCATTTCCGAAAGAAATGAATTTGGATCCAACCAATCAATAATAACCGCATCAGCGCCTTTAACCCGTTCTCCGCATTCTTCTTCGCTAGACAAAGCATAATAACTAACATCGCCCAGTGAATTGAGCCTTTGTTTTTGCGCATCAGTAAAATCAATTTTCTCCAGAACTACTATTTTCATAAGATTAAAAAATTACCCTGCTCCGCAATCAACTATTTCTTGGAGATTTCAAATTCCCAGAAACCTGCCGATTTGTCTTTCCCGTGGAATACCATTGCGTCATACAGGTTTTTGATTTTAACTACTCTCCATTTTGGCGCTTTATATTCCGGATCAATAATCCTAACTTCATTCTTTCCATCAAAAACATTATCCAAAACACAAACATGGCCGTTGTGGGCGTCAGCTCCAAACAAAGTGCCCCAATCATAGCAAACCAAGACATCTTTATCGCCTTTGCCAAGATTAATCAAATAATCTTTGAATTGGACAAAATCAACAAATTCATCAATCGAAGATAAACTCATCCTCAATGGGATATTTAAGTTATCAAAAACAGTATTAAGATCATATTGTTTTTTACCGATTTGAGTGCCATAACCCGCTTTTGGCTTTGGCCCAGTCCTGGCATTCCAAAATAGTTTCAATTCTTCTTTCGGCACGGTCAGCCCCATGTGATAGCCCAAAAGCTCCGCTGACAACAAAGGCAAATTGTGCCGAAGCATAATCATTTGGATACAAGTGGGAACGCAACAAAAGCGTTGCTGTGTTAAAGGCGTGTATCTTGAATCTTTTGGAACAATTTCTTTCGGCATATTTATAAAATTATTTTATCCCGTCTCGAGATGCATTATTTTCACAATAGGTTGTGATGGCGGTTTTATATATTTCAAATACTTGCGGAATAGTATCAATATCGATCCACTCGTTTGGAGCATGAACATTGCCCCCGTCACAACCAAATGCATTGATAACTGGTATGCCAAGATTGCTAATTACATTTCCCACGCTCCGTTGTCCGCTTGCTATCAATGGTATCTCCTTATCTAAAACTTTGCTTGCGGTTTTTTGTAAAATTTTAACAAATTCGTCTTGCGGATTCGTAAGGTAGGGCTTGTATGACTGCATTACCTCGATTTTATAATCAAACGATTTATCTTCGGATTTTATTCCGTTAAGTTCTTTTTCAATGACGATCAACACTTGCTCTTTCTTTTGAGAGGGGATAAGGCGGATATCAATGTTAGCCTCGCATTTATCAGGCACCACGTTGATGGCAATTCCGCCATTAATTTGCGCGACATTCATTGCCGATCCAAATTCAAAAAACGGTTCGTTAATAGTTTCGAGTCTCATTGCCGTTAACTTTGTTATTGCTTTACCCATAGCGTGAATCGCATTCACGCCCTTCTGATTTCTACTGCCCGTATGCGCTGATTTTCCAAGCGTGGTCAATTTAATCCTTAAATCGCCCCGTGAACCGATTGATATTGCGTTGTTATCTTGATACCCGAGAATACAGACATCGGCTTTCGGCGCCTTTTTAATGACTTCTCTTATCCCCGTAAAATTGCCTGACTGTTCATCGGCGTCGAACCCAAGGAAAATTGATCCATTAAAATATTTGTCTTCGGACAGCTCTTTTGCCAAATAACAGAACAAAGCAATTCCAATTTTCGCATCCGCCGCACCCCTACCAAGCATTTTATTACCGATAATTTTCCCTTCAAATGGCGGATACTGCCATTGAGACAAATCGCCCGCGGGAACAGTGTCCAAACAACTCTCAAGCCATATCATTTTCCCGTTGCCGCCTCCCACGGAACAAATAACCGATGGGCGGGTTTCGGAACCGATAATCTGCGGCTTGAAATAAAAACTTTTTAGTTTATCAAAAACTCCTTGGGCGATATTCTTTTCCCCGTCAATCTCGCCTTGCGATGGTGTTTGCACCAGCTGCTTTGCAAACTGGATAATATCTTCTTGTTGATTTGCCATAATTTTTTGCTGTATATTAACTACTTGCGTTACTTATCAAATTTAAAACAATAACTCGTTACATCTCATCAGCCAATTCGACCGCATCGTCCTCGTCGATTCCTTCGTCGATCAATTCCTAAACCCGTTCGGCGGTGTCCTCATCGATATCATGTTCCTCTGCCAAACGCCGGATTTCTTCGTCTTCAGAAAAGTTATTGTTATTTTTTCGATTCATAATCTTTATCATCGGACAACCCCGTTGCCCGCAACCACTTGATGAAATCATCATCCTCTATGCCATTTTCCTTGTTTTCTTTCATTATTTGCAATGCCGTTGCCTTGAATAATATATCGAATGCCCGGTTTAAACCAGCTTTTCCTTCTTCCGAATCTACATATTTATAAACAAGCTTCATCTCCGGTTTTCTCTTTTTGAGCATGAGGATTTTAAAATTTAATCGTGAATTTCTTATTGTTCAAGATTCCCTTTAAACCGTTTTTGTCGCATTTATCAATTGTTAATTCGCCAAAATCAAATTCCTTGTGATGGTTGGGACATAAAACGATCAAATTTCCCGCGGCGGTTTTCCCGCTGTCGCGCACGGGAACAATGTGGGCGACTTCGGCGTAATAACCGGTTTTGGTTTTGATTCGTATGCCGCAACCGGGGAATTGGCACTTGCAACCGTATTTTTCCTTTATCTTCCTTGTCAGATCCCGATTCGCCAGCCGACTTAGGACTGATTCATCGGCCATCCGAAATTGATCGGCATCCAACCAGCTTTTCTTGATATCTTTATCCACTTCAAGCCAGCCATATTGGGGCAATCTTATTCCCGCGGGACGGTAAAAACTAACTTGGCTGATTTTTTTTATTTTATAGCAAAGACAAAAACCTTTGTCTCCTTTTGTTTTTAAATATTCCTCGCCTTGCAAATGGCGGAAAAAATTATTTATGCCCTGCAATAATTCGTTCCGCGAATTAAAATTGAATTTCTTAAGTTTTATAATTCTTGTTTTGAAATTGATTTTATTCGACTGCCGGTCATACCAATAAATGATATCTCCGACCCCCAATTTATCATATGGCGGCATTTTTTTGCCCCAGACAGTAAAAAATACATTCTTCTCCAAGACTTCGTCGTCAATTATATAATTTCGGCTGACAATATATTCCATATTATTGAAATTACAGTTTATTCAAAACTTCCAATATCTCAACCATTGCCAGGGTGTCCAGCTGGCAGTAGGCAAGCATATCTTGGGCCAGTTGGTTGCGTTCTGCTGGCGGCAACTCCGGATTGGCGACCTTGAGCCAGCTTTCCGAGGCCGTGCCGCCTTCCTGGATGTTTAGGGCCTTATACGACAATTCGGGAACCAACACCGGCAAGACTTTTTTGATCGAGGCGCTGCCTTTGAAATCTTTGTGCACATAATAGCCCTTTTTGAACGGCTGCATCAGGTCATACATCCGGCCGTTGATTGATTCAAAGAAATCCGCGTGTTTCCGACAACGGGAACACATTTCGTTGTTGCAGCCGGCTTCAAAGCTTTTGTTCCAGGCGATTACGTTTCCCTGGCCGCCGATAGCTTCAAATAACGATTCGGCCAAATCATTGGTCGGATCTTCGATTTTGGTGCTCAAATACTGGTAATGCTTTAATTGCGACTTGGGCGATTTTTTCACATGCAATGAATACTGGAAAACCACTCGCTGATACGGCTTATAGTCGTCAAAAAGCGGGATGGCCGGATTGAATGTTTCATAATCCAGGAAATGTAAAGGATATTCAAGTTGCGCAAGTTCGCGCTTGATGGCCTCGGGATCAATGAAGACTTTCTGAGTTTTTACTGCTCGCATGTGTCTTAAGCCATTGCCATTGGTTACATAACCTTCCGGGATATCCTGCATTTTCAAAATGCCCATATCGAGCAATGTTTCCAGCTTATCTTTGCTCAAACCGCCGGCAATGTCATAGATCGAGTCTTCCGGGATGTTTTTCCAGCAGTATTCGGTAAATGCGCAGTCGTAGGGATGATGGCACTGCTTTAAAATGCGCACCTGGGGCTCACAATCCTTGTTTTCCAGCACTTTCTGAGCATCTTTGATCCCCAGGCCAACTTCCCGGATCACATCCTCTACCGCATCGGTCACATTTTCGCGTATCAGCAACTCGCCCGGCTCAATTTTGCCGTTCCGAACATACTTATTGTTAATATGGACTAAAAACAGCTTACCGATCTTGATCCGCTCCTTTTCAAAACAAATTTTTTGGAACGCCAGGTCGATCAGATGCACATCTTTGACCTCGGTGGAGCTTTTAACCTCGAAAATATCGTATTCGCCGGTTTTAGTGTTCAATTTGATGATATCCGCTCGGCAAAAAAGATCCCAGTTGGAAATTGTGGGCTGAAAAATGATTTTTGTCCCCGCCGCCACCAATTTCTTGGTGTTCTTGACCGCAATCTCAAAATTATCGTCAAAAGCGCTCACTCCTCCCGGAAAAAGTTTGTATGCCCATTCCTCAACCTGGTAACCCTCGTCAAAAAGCCGCTGCATCGCGACTTGAGCGTCTTCGGAAACCAAATCCCGCCGGTATTTATGCAGCCAAAGATATTTGCAACACTGCGTATATTTCAAATAATCCGATTTCGTGAGCATAGAAATAATAATTTCTTTTGCGCCGTTCGATTAGTTACCAATCCTCATTTTATTTACAATATCAAAAAACTTTTGTTCAATTTCGGCATTTGTTTTGCTTCCTTGTTGACTATAATGCCAGACCCAATCGATTTTTATTGATGAAGGAATCCGTGGCTCAACAAACTTCTTGAAATTACGTTCATAATTAGTTTTACCTATCACGATTATATATTTTGGCCGAATGATTTCTATCTCTTCAAGCAAAATCGGGCACCAGTGCATAATCTCTTCCTCAGTCGGGCGCCTTGGCTTATCCCGTTTTTTAACAATATCCGTGACGTAACTGCCGGAAACTTTATTTTCCGTCATTAATTTTTGAAGAAACCTGTCTGGTGCGCTGACGCCAAAATTAAAACTTTCACCGTCATTTATTTCTTCAGGTTCGTTCATTGACGGCATCTCAGCAACAAACATAAATTCAAATTGCTTTTTTGCGCCCTGTGGCAAAAACAAACCGCCGAGTGGCTTTAGCGGCTTATTCAGATCGTTAAGCTTTTTTAATTTATCATCTATCCTCATCTTTTTTTTAAGAGGGGCTAACTTTTTTTGCGAAAATAAATTCAGCTAATAATTCCATTTCTCGTACGCCAAGATTAACCGGTTCAGTTCGTCCTTGGTTTCGCGCCAGTTAGGTTGGAATTTGGTCATTAGACTGACGAAGTTTTCATTGTGTTTCTTTTCAATCAGGTGTAACAGCTCGTGCACTGTTACATATTCGATGCAGTTGATAGGCTTTTTAACTAGCTCCAGGTTCATCCATATGTGCCTGGACTCGCGGCCACAGGTACCCCAACGAGTTTTCATTTTTTTTATGCTGTAGGCCTTCGGCATTACTCCGATTTTTTTCTGCCACTTGGAAAATAAACCGTCCAGTATCAATTTTAATGATTCCCGATACCAACCAAGCATCGCTTCTTCACGCTTTTCCAGCTTTGCGCCTGGCCGCACTTGAATCACGATTTTGTTGTTGCCTTTTAGAATTACCTTGGACGATTCGTTTTTATAGACGACTTCCAGTCGGTATCTTTTACCAAGGAAATAATGGCTTTCGCCGGTAACATAACCTCGCGCCGTTTGTCTCTCCTGAGAAGAAAACTTACGCCGCTGCTTTTTGATCCAGGGGATCCTGGTTGAAATCAAGGTTCGGATCGCGTCATCCTTCATATTTACAGGCGAAGACACCCTGATTTTTCCATCGGGGGGCAAGACTGCCAAGTGAAGGTTTTTGATCGGCTTGCGCACGACCAGCACCTCCATAGCGCCAATTTGTAATAATGACGATGATTTAGAACTCATTCTGATTTTTTACGATCTCAAAAAGTGATTCGATCTCGATGGCCGATAAATCCGGCAAAACATCCGCCATCGCCGCCTTGATACGGCGTTCCTTTAAAAGATTTCCGCGCCAGCCATCCTGCCTTGATTTCATAATCGCGTCGTGGATAGTTAACGCCTTCTTTTCGTCCTGGCCAATATTGTCAAAGATTGCCCGTTTCCCGTTCGTGTTCAATGATGGCGGATAATCTCCGGATAGTCCCGGTTCTTTGACTTGTTTGGTGAGTGCGATGATACGGGCAAGATATTCTTTATAGGCGATATCTTCCTGCTTGCGACGCTTGATCAGCTCATTCAATAGTTCCGACATTCGCTGATAGTATTTCGGGTTTGTCGGCATTTCGTCGATAATCAGCCGGCGCACATTGTTTTCAATGGTTTCCGCGGTTGCCTCCTGGCTTTGCTTAATATCGCTTGGTAAATCGCTAATCGCGTCTTCGCCTTTCTTGATAATCAAATCCACCAGGGTCATGTCGTCGAACGCAGTTAATCGTTCGCTCCCGCCGGCAGATACATAGCGGTCAATCAAAATTCTCATTGCCGATTCGTATTTTTTAAGGTCGATAAAATCACCGCTTGCCAGTTTGATCTCCTGCCGCAATTGCTCATAAAGCCACACCTCCCGGCTGATGGCCTGCGCTTGTTCTGCTGTATAGCCAGCCTTCTCCATGTCATTGGCCAAATCTGCATATATCCTTAAAAGATGGCTAACCGACCGGTACAGTTTAACCCGCTTAACCTCATTTTCTTTGATTGCGTATGGATTTTCCACGTCGCCGCAAAAATAGTGAATATAAGCCGCGGAATCCTTTGGCGGTGCTACCGGTTCACATAATGCCCGAATAATTTCCAAGCCTTCATTCAAATCATCTTTTCCTTCTTGTAGTCGATCCTTAAGTAGCCCCAGCACGTCTTCTTTGGCAAATCCTTCCAATGCTCCAACTGTGTAATCGGTTATTGCCCTTTCGAGTTTCTTAAACAGATCGCGATAATCCACAATATAGCCATATTCCTTATCTTCACCGTCGAGTCGATTGACCCTGCAGATCGCCTGGAAAAGCCCCTGGTCCTGCATATTCTTATCAACATACAGATAAGTCGCCGGTGGAGCGTCAAAACCGGTCAACAGTTTATCAACCACGATCAAAAGCTGCATTTGGCCCGGTTGTTTAACGAATTTTTCTTTGACCTCTCGCTCAAAATCATCAGGAGCCTTTCCGCCCAGCATGTTTTGATATATTCCATACTCCCGGTCTGAAGTATTCAACGCTCCCGGTTCATAAGAAGTCACTACGGCGCACTTGGTAAAACCATGTTGCTGGAAAATCTCGTAATAGCGGCATGCTTCGTAAATACTGCTGGCAACCAGCATTGCGTTCCCGCGGCCGCTGGCCAGCCGGTCTTTTTTATAAAAATCATCCAGAATATCAAACACGATCTTTTCCAGCCTTGAAGTTGAAGATAGCAACGTTTGCATTGTTCCCCAGCGCCGCTTGAGTTCTGCCTTGGCAACATCGGTCAACCCCTTGGTTCTCTCTTCGAACCATTCGTCAATTTTGTCCTGGGAAACGATATTCTGGTCGACGCGGCGGGCTTCATAGCGCAAATCCAATACCACCTTATCTGCCACCGCTTCATCATACTTATAAGTGTGGATATAAGATCCCCAGATCGCGTTGCTGTTTGCTTTGTCAATCTTCAACAATGGCGTGCCGGTAAAACCGATAAATGTCGCTTTCGGCAACAAGACCTTCATTGCCTCATGTAGTTTGCCGGTGTGGGATCGATGGCATTCGTCAACAAACACAAAGATATCGCCCTTGGCCGAAAAATCAGCCGGCAGTTCGCGCTTAAGGTCAGTGATGTATTTATTGATGTCGTCTTCGTTGGTTTCCGATCGGCTGCCGAATTTGTGGATCAGCGAACACAACAGCCAATTGTTCTTGGTGTTAAGCTGGCTTACCAGATCGCGGGTACTCTTGGTGCGGTAAATCGTTTCCTTTACTCCGGAAAACACGCCCTCGATCTGCTGGTCGAGTTCAGTGCGATCAGTCAATATCAGAACTCGCGGATCCTCCACGTGCTCGTAAATCCAGCGAGCCAGCCAAACCATCGTCAAACTCTTGCCGCTGCCTTGAGTGTGCCAGATTATTCCGCCTTCGTGTCGCCGAACATAATCCTGCGCTGATTTCACGCCAAAATACTGATTGTGCCGGCAAGTTTTTTTAATTCCGCAATCAAAAACGACGAAGTCATGGATAATTTCCAGTAACTGTTTCTTTTCGCCAATCTGCAATAAGCCGCGGTCCAAGCGATTCTCGTTTTCCATGCCCGGCTCCTTCCAAGTTAAATAATACTCTTCGGTGGTCTCGGTCGTGCCATAGCGCAAACCCTCGGTGTCATTACCGGCTATCAGTAACTGGACCGTGGCAAAGAACGGCTTAATGAATTCATCGCGCTGGTTGCCGATATTTTGCCGGATGCCCTCCGAAACACTCACAATACTCCGCTTCAGCTCGATCGCGCCCACGGCGATTCCGTTCACATAAAGCACGATGTCGGGTCTCTTGGTGCGATTGCCGCGGACCGTAACCTCCTGTGCGAACGCGAAATGATTATCTTCCGGATTTTGCCAGTCGATCAAATAAACGGTCTTGGGGTTCATCCCGAACATCTCGCGTACCTTGATTCCGTAGCGCAGCAATTCATAGACTGCCCTGTTAATATCATACAGGCTGGCGTTTTGGTTCCCGGCAACGCGGGTAATCTCGGCAATAGCCTTATCGATCAGTTTGGTACTGTATCCCTTTCGCGTCAGATAACTGCGTAAAATATCAACCTCGATATTACTGTTGGTTTCACGATCCTGCCAATCGCCAAGATAATCGTAATTTAGCCGGTCGCGCAAAAGCGCCACAATCCGGTCCTGGGTTTTGCGTTCAAGCTGGCCAACTTGGCTGGAATCTGTTGTGTTCATATTTATTTTGTAAGTAATCTGATTTTGCCCGTTAATAGCATTTGCATCATCCCTTGTTTAATTGCGCGGTATTTATCAAGCCGCTCCTCCAATTTTTCGATTTCCAAATCCATATCAGATAAAATATTGGCTATGACACTTTGCTCTTTAACCGATATACCAGGAATCGGTGTATCTTTAAGCATTTTCACGCCTAATATTTGCATCGTTCCGCCCTGGGAAATTTTTTCCCAATGACCTTCAACCTTCATTTGTCTAAGCCAATGGAAAACAAAGCTGATATTTGCCTTGGATTCGTCTATTGAAATTTTCGCCAAACGACTAGTAATAATAGCTTTTATAGTTTTAGATGGTACCACGCCTAATAGTCCGAGTGTACCTGTTTTTGAAATAATAATGTCCCCGGTGTAAACAGCGCTTCTTTTTAAATCGTCAAATTTTTGTTTCGTTATGAATCTTGTGGATTCTCCCAAAGACTGCTTATTTTCAAGATGTTCCATTTCAATAATGGGTATGCCCGCGTTTACAAATTCGCTAATTTTCATTTGGCTTCCAAAGGGACCATCGACAATCGCATGCTGTTTGCGTTGTGCAATATTTCCCATCGGCACAAGAGTCCATTTCTCATTAAAGCCGTTCAGTCTTCGTTTTCCATACAGCAACTCCTGCATCGCGCCTTGCTTGATCATTTTTTTCTTTTCGACAAGCGCCTCAATTTTTTTAATCAGTGAGTCGGCATCAGATAAGGCATTTGCGATTTCAGCTTGCTCCTTTTTGCTTCGGGGTAATGAAATCCAAATCTGTTTAATAATTTTCGAACTTAGCCCTTCCATTATTCCTCCCACGGAAAGTTGTTTGATTTGATCGGATATTATCTTTGTTCCGAAAAGCTGAATTATAAAATCTTGATCTACCTTGGACATGTCAAAACGAATTCTCATCAGGTGGCTATCCATTATTCCTGGCGTGATGCCATTGGGCACAATCATGCACTGACCAACGGTACCCATCATTGAAATTAAGAAATCTCCCGTTACAATTTCGCAGCTTTTAAGCTCATTAAATCGATTTTTGTTTATAAACCTTTCGCCCACGGCCATATCTCTTGTATAAACATTTTCCTGGCCATAAACCTTAAAACCGCTGTCGCTCAAATATTCCTTTTTTAGGGCGCTGCCAAAGGGTCCTATTTTAATCGAATTCGATGCTGACTCGGTTATTTCCGTTATTTTTTGGCAATCCCAATCAACCGGAATCATACCAATCTCGGTCTGTTTATATCCTGCTGGAATTTTTTGGGATGTTGTTGCCATAGAATTAAGAGGCAGTGATTCCCTTCGCCTTTTTAAATCTTTCCGTGTTCATTAGTTCGGTTTTCAGTTTTTGGTTTGTTGCCTCCAATGATTTAAGCTGCGGGATAAAATCATCTACAAATTTAATCACGTCAAGATTTTTATTGACGCCATAAAAAAAATCCATCAACCCCATGGCAATATTGCCTATTAGCCATAGATCGGTTTTCACAATATGGGCATCTTCGAAATCAAAGAATGGCGTATTAAATTGTCCCTTCTCACCGTCAAACTTGAAATTGGTATGAGCATAAACGATGTTTGAATGAGAAGCCGATTTATTAATCTCTCCTTTCATATTTTTGATGAAATCCGACCCAGCTTTAAAATTGCTTTCCAGCCATTGATATCTCTTATTTGTCAGCTTTTGATTTGGGTCAAGAAGCCCATTATTATCCGTATCCGCAAATCCCTTCTGATCTGGATTGGCTATGGCGTACGCCGCACATGATCCGGCTTCCAAAACTTGCCTAAGATCCATTAGGGATTGAATTTGATGCCTCCGAACGGTTGAGAATATCGCCAATAAATGATGTTTTCTAATTTGTGCCAAAAACATCGCAAACACAAAACGATCGGGATCGATTGATTTAATGAAATGTTGGAGGAGGTTATTGAACTCAAAAGCATTGATAAAGTAATCGCCATAGCACTCTGCCCCGCTCAAAGCCATCTGTTTTTCACTTTCTATAATGTCACCGATTGTAGATTGCTTAAATTCCATATTTTATTCCAAATTAAATCCCATTTTTGCCAAATGACCTTCAACTTTCTTGGTAAATTTGTTAACTTCGTCCAAAATCATCGGTAACGGCTCTTCGTAGCGGAGAGCTAATACTTTGATCCGATCGGATAATCTTTGTGAGACCTGATCGATCTCGCCTCGCACCGCGTCTTCAATTGCCGCCAGCCATTTCTGTTCAATTGAGATATTTTTGATGTCATCAATCGATAACTTCGCGGCCTGGGCCGGAATCTTCCGTTCCAAGTCCGCTTCAATCGATTTTATAGCGCCCTTGGCTTCAACTTCCTTGTCAAACAGCTGGGAATATTTTTCCAATACCGCCAGCTCGTCGCTAAAATCCTTGTTGCTCTTGATCTCTTTCATCCTTCTTTGGATCGCGCCCCGGTTTACTTTGTCATTTTCTATTACCTCAGTCAGTAAACCATCCTCGCCGCCGTACTCCTCTTTCAGTTCATCCATTTGTACGGCGATCTGCTCCAGCTCGGCGCTCAAATCGTCAAGCTGTTTTTGATCCTGGTCAAAATAGGTTTTAATTAGTAACGAGATTGGAATCAACCGCCCTTCAAGGCCAATCAGGCCCTCGATATCCTTTTTGCCCTTCTTGGTGTCTTTTTGTAGCCGCATCACCTGATTACCCGCGGTCCAGCCGTCAACAGTGATAATATAAACGTCATCCTGCATCGTCTGGCCCCAGTATTCCATCAGATGCTGGTAGACATCGTACTTATTCACCAGGGAAACGTTCCCGAAAGTAGTTAGCAGGTCGTTGGCAATCGGTTCGATGATTGCCTTGGGGTGGTCTTTCGTGGAAATCTCTCGCAAAGATTTAGTTGCTTTTATTCGCCAGCCGTTGAAACCCATCAAAACAGTCGAGCGGAAAGTGTCGAATTCCTTGTTGGCCAAGATTTTGTTTTTGATTTCTCCAGAGGGAATCGTCAGGCGCATAAATCCCTTTCGGTCGCCGACTTTGAATATTTCTTTTTTTAACGTTGGGCACACCTGCCAGTAATCGCTCAACGCATCAATGTCAACAATGGGAACACCACCGTTCAGATGCGCTTCGATATTCTGGATGTCTTCGGCTTCCTGGGTATTGATGTAACGTGGCAAATTAAGATTGTAGCCTTTCTCTTGGATTTCTTCGTTGGGGACGAAGCGCGAATATTTTGGAATTTCCAGCTGGCCGTTGAATGTATCAACAATCTTTTTAATGTCCTGTTCCCGCAGCCTGTTCTTGTTCCCGTCCTTAACGAATCCCTTGGAAGCATCGATCATGAAAATACCCTTCCGGTTGGCCGAAGTCGATTTATCTAAGACGATAATACACGCCGGTATTCCCGTGCCGTAGAATAAATTTGCCGGCAAACCGATAATTCCCTTGATATAGCCTCGCTGGATGACATTCTTGCGGATATTGGCCTCGGCATTGCCGCGGAACAAAACCCCGTGCGGCAAAATCACTGCACCCTTTCCCGTACTTTTCATCGAACGCAGAATGTGAAGCAGGAAGGCAAAATCACCGCTCTTGGCTGGAGGAATGCCAAACCCAGTGAAACGATCGAATAAATCGCTTTCGGGGTTGAATCCATTGCGCCATGCCTTATATGAGAACGGAGGATTTGCTACCACAAAATCAAAGGTCTTCAAAGCTCCGTTATCAAGAAAAAGAGGGTTAGACAAAGTGCTTTGGCCTTTCGCGATTTCCGCGGTCGGTTGGCTGTGAAGCCACATGTTCATCTTGGCCAGCGCTGCTGTGGCATTATCAAGCTCCTGGCCATAAATCGAAATGCCAGTGGGAGTTTCCGCAGCAATCTTAAGAAGCAGCGATCCGCTGCCGCAGGCCGGGTCATAGACGGTTTCCATCATTCCGGTAGCTTTCCTGGCGCCGATGACTTTGGCGATGATCCGCGAGACTTCCGCCGGTGTGTAGAATTGTCCCTTGCTCTTGCCCGATTCCACCGCAAAGTGCTTCATCAAAAATTCGTAGGCATCACCCAGGAGATCATCGCCTTCGGCGCGGTTATGGCTGAAATCCAAATCAGTATTTTCGAAAATAGCGATTAACTTGGTAATACGATCCACCATCTCCTTGCCATTCCCCAGCTTGTCCGGGTCGTTGAAACTCACACTATCGATCACGCCCTTTAGCCCATTGGCTTCGGCAAGCGTGCTTAAGACCACATCAACACCTTCGCCAACGTTCGGCTTGCCCTTCAGCGCGACCAAGTCGGCGAAACTTCCGCCCTTGGGAATTATGACATCGGAGTTCTTTTTGCCGGCATACTTGTCCGAAACATATCGCACAAACAAAAGCACCAGGACATAATCCTTATACTGCGACGCATCCATCCCTCCCCGCAGTTCGTCGCAACCCTGCCAGATCGAGCTATAAAGTTGTGATTTTTTAATCGCCATATTGTTTGTTTCTACCTTGATAAATTTTTACGATCGTGTTTTCAGGGTCTCTTGAACCAAAATGATAGCGATTTTTACAATCAGGACAAAGATATGAATCTATTGTATTGGGGATATCGACACGACTCTGCATCCTAATTAAATTTTTATCCTTTTCCCAGCATCAAGTACAAAATGGTCCATCCTTTTTACCACTCCTCGTTTCATCCTTGATCCAATAGGCTTCATCTTTTAAAATTAAATCTCCTTTTATTTTAAGTTTGTCTTTTAATTCTTTATTCTCTTGCTCTAATATTTGCAGTTTATTTTGCATTTCTAAAAGGATTTGCTGCGTTTCGAGAATCTGTTGATATTGAGGAATTTTATTTGCTTCTTGCAAAATTTTTCCAATTGCCTTTAATGTATTAAAAGTATCAAGCGGATTCATATTATTTATTATTAATAAAAAAGCACAAGGCGGATGTGCTTCGCTTCAAATATAAGCTTAAATCGACATTATTTCCAACATAAAGTCTATAGCCCAAAATAGCACTTTTTCTCGTTTCTTTCAATTTAACGACTGGTCTTGGGTTTAGAAAAAAAACGAGGGCGGTGCCTTCGCTTTCGGCTGAATACTGGATTTTTTTACTGCGCGATTCCTTTATCGATACCTTCAAGAATTTTGAGGTACTGTTTCCCATAATAATACCGGCAAGCGTTAAATTCTATGCCCATGCCGGTTCCTCCGTAGATTTTGGTTACATCCAATCCGCATACCGAATCAAAGTAATTATCTCTTGCTTCTTGAGCCGCCCTGATGCTGTCGGCCATCCCAACCAGATCGCCGTATTCCCAATCCTGCATCGGTTTTACGCCTGAATCAAGTTGTTCGATACGTTTTGACCCCAAGGCGATTAATTTATCTGCCAGTTTGTCGGCTTCGACAATCGTATTTTCCGCTAAATCTACCACGCAGTTTTGCTCATCCGGAACATTCGTTTGCGGGCAATCATTGTAAGTTAAACTTATAAACGGTTCCCGGCTGTCAAAATCCGGCTCATTGGATATTTGAGTCTTTCTTTCGATTGTTTCCGCCGCCTTCGGTCTGTGTGCGTTTAAACCAACCAAATATGCCCCCGCACATAAAATCGCGATTAAAAGCAAATAAAGCAGTTTAATTTTAATATTTTCCATACAAATGCTTTCTCGACATAATGTTTCGAGTTTTTAATCGAGTTTTTTGCTTGAAATTAGTAAAATCGCCGCCGAAGCAAGATTGAAGGCAATCCAAACCAATATATCTGGTAGAAGCCAAGGCGCGAATTGGACCAAATTAAGAGCAGCTACCGCAGTAAGCGTTAAATTCCATACTCGCTTACCTTGTTTACGGGCCTTAATGGCTCCAATAACGGCAGTGGCGATAACGATAACCGAAATGATTTGAAAACAGTAAAGCGGCACGGGGAAGGGAAGAACGGCAAACAAGAGAATTGTCCCGCTAATAATTGTCAGTAATTTGTAACTCACTATGTGCTTTATAATTGACAGCGACATTAACGATTAAAACCAAACAAGCCGGTAATCCATGACCAAATTTTTTGAATTAATCCGGGTTGCCGGGAATCATCTTTTGATGTTGGCGTGGCGTTATCGATTTTAGCAATTGTTTTGGGGCTTTCCTCCGGCGTTTCCGTTATAGAAGATGTTGAATTTGTTGCGATGGTTTCTGCCGGTGTATGTATCTGCTCAATACCGTCATCTGCCATGGCTATTGGCTCGGTTTCTGTCTTTTTGTCCTGGGTTGTAGATTTTTGGTCTTGCGTTGCCACAATGGTTTTGCTGATATTGGCTTGAATATTGCTTGCTTGAAATATGCAGGCTGAACCGTTTGCGTTCCAAACATATCCTTGGGCGCAATCGCATATTGGTCCGCCTGTATCATTAAGGTTCCCGGTCCAGACGCTATTGTTGCCATAATTATCTTTGCATGATTGTGTTTTTGTAACACATTGATTGTTTTTACCAATAATTAAGTCGCCGGAACATTTGCATTCCGGATCTCCCGCTGGCGGACAATAAAATTGCTGGCCTGCCAAGCAGTCATTCCAATATCTACCATTGCATAAATTTCCCGAGATCGGATTCGGGACGCATTGCGTCCGTTGGCTGTTCAAACTATATCCATTCCCGCATTTGCAATAACCGCGGCCATCGCTGGATAATTCTCCGCTCCAGACGCTATTTGCGCCAAACTGGTCTTTGCAAACCTGATCATAATTTTTTGTTGATGAAGCGGCTTGTTTGGAGCAAGTGTCAATGAGAAGATCGGTGTAATGTTTAACCATCAGATCTCTCGCAGTAGTAAGATATTTCAAGTGCGACACATCCTGTTGACGTGTAATCGGGTCAGAGCTGTCGTGCTCGTTTGCATAGTTCTCAATCATTTTGTTCGTCTCGTTCAAATCGGTAGCCTTTTCTTTGATATCCTGCGTCACTTGCTTTACGCATTCAGGGTTAAGAGCCGCGATTCGTTGTTTTGTAGCGGCGTTTAATTGTGCGTTTAAAATCTTCTCAATAGCAGCGTTGATGTTGTTATTGATTTGATTCACCAAGTTTTGGGCTTCAAATGGATTGGCGTTTTGAAAATAAATGGGATTGTTTTGCTCGCCCAAGGCAAAAACCAGAGGTATATACGCGAAAAGCGATGCCGTAGCAATTAAAGAAATGGAAATTAATTGTTTAAAAATTTTCATATATAAAAACACTTTTTAATCCGCATCTTCCAGTAATTCCGCAACGGCAACTAAGAAAATTCCGGTTTTTGCCGAGATGTCCGTTGTATCCTCTTCGCTTGGCAAAATAGTTTTTAACCATGGGATTAAATCGGCCCCTGAATCAACAACGGTGCCTATCGTGTCGCCAATAAGCAATTTTAGATTCATTATTCTCTTAATATTCTCGGTCGTGACAAATTCATGGATATAATCTTTGTCATAGTTTTGCCATTCTTCAAGCCAATACATACCGATTTGTTCTTTTTGTGTTAATTCCGGCATATTTCTTTGTTTTTTTAAAATAAAAACAGCCCGTTTGGGCTGGAAGTGGAGCAAATAAACACAGAGCTCCACGCCAGCTTGGACCTTGCGATCCCACACCGGTTTCCCGATATGGCTCAACGAAGAGCAGCTGAACGTGGAGTTCAGTATCTTCGTTGGGACTTAATGCCATGCCGTTAGCTTGCGCCAAAGGTTTAGGCAACAATATTCAGTTGTTCCCATATTTTATTGCAAATCTTTTATTTTTACAACCCCAGCGACTCACTTGTCAAATGATAATAGAAATGTCATACCTTGGATTTTTTTAGAAATGTCATACTTGGAAAAATTTTTAGAAAATTCAGCTTTTTAAGAAAAGACTCTTTCGCACTCTTCCAGCTTGGCAAACTTGCC
>Ga0208462_1001016_pt1 | contig 21388 bp, 19 predicted proteins | sample AD_SCU001_MetaG_FD_184452 | JGI IMG/M metagenome (GOLD analysis project Ga0208462, IMG submission 184452) | Active sludge microbial communities of municipal wastewater-treating anaerobic digesters from China - AD_SCU001_MetaG (SPAdes) (version 2) | ecosystem: Engineered > Bioreactor > Anaerobic...
CCCATCAGGTATTTGCTCTTGAAGATAAAAAGGCCAAACTGATCAATTTCGACGCCTGCATGGAATGCGGCGCCTGTGCAAAAAATTGTCCTGCGGCGGCTCTGTATGTAGACGCCGGTGTCGGCTGCGCCGCCGGACTCCTTGTGGAATGGCTGCGTGATCGCAGGTTGGTTGGCATTAACGAGAAATGCTGTTGAAGGATCAAACAGATTCTTTGTTTTCCCAGCCAGGCATGGCGACCTCGTAAAAAGGCCGGATGCTGCGTTGCGCTTCATCCCGTGTCATTGCAGCGTACCCTAAGTACGCTTCATTCCTCGGTATTCGCGCGCCTTGCCTGCAACCTTTTTACGAGGCCGCCTGAAAATTGTTAATTTGCGACTTTTTGCGAGTTCATCAGACACAGCCCAGGACTATGCTTAGTTGCCACATCCCTCTGCCACAGCCATTTATTGTTGACATAAAGCGTCACTTTCCCTATAAACCTCCGCGGGAGAATAATTCCATTTTGCTTGTGGAACCTGGAGGTATTTTCGTGTCAAATAATAATGTTACAACGCTCAATGAATTTGCCGGGTCATCGTTGCTGAAGGAATGGGGAATTCCCGTAATTGATGGTGTTCTGGCGAAAGACGCTGCAGAAGCCGTCAAAGCGGCCAGACTGATCGGTTTTCCTGTTGCGCTCAAGGTATGCTCCGAGGCTGTTCCCCATAAAACAGAGCGGGGCGGGGTATTGCTGGATATCAGGAATGCCGCATCTTTGAGCAGGGCCGCCCGTGAGATGAAGGAGAAGTTTGCCGACATTCCCCACGAACTTTTGGTGCAGAAAATGGCCCGGCCGGGCGTGGAGCTTATCCTGGGCGCCAGGCGCGACCCGGTATTCGGGCCGGTAGTTCTTGTCGGACTCGGCGGTATCTTCACCGAGATATTCCGCGATACGGCCATTGAGCTTGCTCCCGTGGATGTTAAAACTGCGCAGGCGATGCTTCAACGCCTCAAGGGCGCCGCTCTGCTTGCCGGTTACCGTTCGCAGGAAGCCCTGGATATTTCGACTATAGCCAAGGCTGTTTCCGCTCTTTCCCGCCTGATGTCCAAACGCCGGGATATCATCGAGATTGATGCAAATCCCTTTATCGCTTATCCGGATGGAGCAGTAGCCGTAGACGCCCTCGTCCGGCTCGACAGCAACCAGTCCCGGATTGCGACAAAATATCCTGATCCGGCAGAGATGGAGTTTTTTTACAAGCCATCTTCCATGGCGGTTATCGGCGCCTCACGGACTCCGGGTAAGGGGGGTAACACAGTTCTATGCAACCTGCGGAAGGCGGGTTTCCAGGGTGCCGTCTATCCCATTAATCCCACCGGCGGGGAGATTCTCGGCTTGCAGTCCTATGCCAAAGTCCAGGATGTACCGGCGCGGGTTGATCTGGCCGTAATTGTAATTCCCAAGTCCTCCGTGCCTGAAGCCCTGGAGGACTGTGCCGCCAAGGGAATCAGGAATGTTATCCTGAGTACGGGTGGCTATGCGGATATGGGGGTAGCGGGAGCCAGAGAACAGAAGGTCATCGTTGAGCAGGCCCGCAGGACCGGCATCCGGATCATGGGGCCGAACAGCATCGGTACCATCAACCCCTATATTGGCCTGGCGACTTCCATCGGCTCCCTCGAACCGATAGAGAAAGGGGGAATATCTTTCATCGCTCAGTCGGGCATCTTCTCTTCGGGCTGGGCGCGCTGGATGGCAGGCAGTAAGCCCTTTGGTATAGCTAAAATAGCCTGTATCGGCAACAAAGGAGATGTTAACGAAAGCGACTTGCTGGAATATCTTACCGATGATGGCCAGACCAATAACATAGGCATGTATTTGGAAGGCATTATCGATGGGCCGCGTTTTGTGAAGGCCGCCGTGAAAGCATGTGCAAAAAAACCTGTGGTGGTGATGAAGGCGGGCCGCAGTGAGGCCGGGGCGGCCGCCATTGCCTCGCATACCGGATCGCTGGCCGGATCAGATGCGGTCTTTGATGCAGCCTGCCGCAAAACGGGGATGATACGTGTTCATGATTCCGAAACATTTTTTGATACCCTGACCGCTTTCGAGATGCTTCCCCTGCCGCGGGGAAACCGGATGGGGGTGGTCTCCGTTACGGGCATGGGTTGTGTAGCCGCGACCGATGCCGCAGAGCAATACGGCGTTGTTCTGCCCAGGCTCAGACCCGCTACACTCAAAAAACTAAGCGAGGTTATGCCTGTCTGGGCTCCCGTGCGCAATCCGATCGACACCTGGTCGGCCATCGAAAAGAATGGTGCGGAAAAAGCCATGGGACATATCACCCAGTGTATAATGGAACAGCCGGACATTGATGCTCTGCTGATTGTTCTCGTCGGGATGCCGGAGAATATGTTCGATTTCTACGGAACATTTGCCGAAATCATCAAGCGTTACCCGCATAAGCCGGTTTTTGCGAGCCACTACGGCGGCATACCGTCGGAAGTTGCCCACGTCAACGAAGGCTTCCGTCCACTTGGCGTGCCGGCCTACCCTATGCCGGAGCGCGCTATTCGGGCATTTGGCAATATGGTGCAATATGCCCGTTTCCGCGGAATTATCCGCAAGTAAAATCGTCGGGAAATGAGATAAAGACAAATTAAAAGAGCGCCGGATAATCCGGCGCTCTTTTAATTGAAACATTGTGGCGACGCCTCTTTTCAGCGTAAAATACGTTTCGCTTCCTTGCGCAGCTCCGACCGGAAATCCGGGTGGGCGATGGAGATCAGGGCATCGGCGCGTTCCCTCCAGGTTCTGTAAAACAGATCGGCGACTCCGTATTCAGTGACAACAAACTGGGCGTACATATGAGGTATGGCGACGGGCGATCCCTGAGCCAGCGAGGGCACTATGGTGGAAACGACTTCCCCGTTTTTCAGGGTTCGCGTTGAAGGCAGGACGTTGATGGCCCTGCCGCCTTTGGACCACGCCGCGCCGATGACAAAGTCCAACTGTCCTCCGGCTCCTCCGATGAGGCGGTAATCGATCATTTCGCAATTCATCTGCCCCATAAGATCGACTTCCAAGTCCATGTTGATAGCTACCAGATTGTCGATTTCCCTCAGCACGTATGGTGCATTGATATAGGAAGCCGGGAAAAAGACGCAGTCGGAATTGCGCGTAACGAAATCATACATGTCAATATTGCCCATGCAGAAAGTCGCTACAACCTTGCCTGGATGAATACTTTTTAATTTGTTGGTAACGATGCCGTCCTTGACCAGGGCAGGCAGTCCCATGGGAAACATTTCCGTATGCACCCCCAGATCTTTTTTGCCTTTATTATGAAGAAGCTTGACAATGGCTTCCGGCAGGGTTCCGATACCCATTTGAATGCAGTCGCCGTCTTTGATGAGCGAGGCCACGTTTTCGGCAATGGCGAACTCCAGCGCCGACGGTTCGCCCTTGCGCTTCATCTCCGGAATAGGGCTGTTATGCTCCACGAAATAGTCAAAATCCGATACATCCATCCAGTTTTCGCCATAGACCATGGGCATTTCATCGTTGACTTCAGCGATTTTTAATTTGGCGCCCCGGATCATTTCCGGCGTATAGAAGTTTGTTAAGCCCAGATTGACCCGGCCGCCCTCGGGCCGGCAAACGGATACCATGGCGACATCCGTGAATCGGGCTATTCTTTCGCCGGTATCGGAGCTGTTGATGGATTGATAATCCACATTGCTTTTGTTTCCGGCCAGTTTGCGGTTGACGGGGGTAAATAATACCGAGCTGTAAATAAACGAATCTCTGACGCTGTTCATGAAATGCGGATCGTATAATTTCATGGGCCTCACGGAAACGGCGTCAAATATGCGCACTTTTTCCAGCTCGTCTGCCCTGGCCAGGAGCGCGTCGACAAGATGAGCTGTGGGGCCGCCCAGGGCAAGACCGAAAGTGACAACGTCTTTCGACTTGACATGTTTGACCGCTTCTTCTGCTGAGACCAGCTTGCTCTTATACTCATCCTGCCATGATTGATAGGTCCTCATTGCTTCTTCTCCTTTGTATTTCCATGTCTTGGTATTTAAAAGAAAAGCGCCCTCATGTATTTAAATTACCGGGGCGCTTTTTCCTAATTATCCAATTATCATACCTAATTATCTTCATTATTCGGAGTGGCTAATATCATTCACGAAGGCTGAAAGTCAATAAAAAAATGGGGTAATCTTGAAGTGGAAAGGCGGTAATTGGGGATTTTAAATCAATAATTTTTTCCGTAGAGGCAAGAAGAAGGCTATAAAGTGCATCGACCACCTGTAAAGCCTCCTTCCTGCCGAAACTAATAATTTGAATTCTACTAAAGTCCTTTCTTTTCGAACCAGCGAAACAGGAGAACAAACAGGGCGCACAGGATAACGATGATTATCCAGTGATTAATTCCGAAGACCGTGGCCAGGGTGATCTTACCGAAGTCTCCCCAGGTCAGCACCGTTTCCTTCATCAAAGGGTACATTTCGGCATAAAAGCCCGCTCCCAGCAGCATGCCCAGCAGGGCGAAGATGCTGTCATAGCGGCCTTCTCCCATCGCTCCCATCGCGGTGGCGGGGCAGTACCCGACAATACCCCAGCCCAGACCAAAGATCAAACCACCCAGAATATTGCCGCCCAGGATCAAAGGTTTGATCGAAAGCTTGATCAGGCCGAAGTCAAACAGCAAATAAATACCCACCATCGCCACCAGAATTGTCGAGAGCATAAATTTGACAATGGTCATATCCTGAAGACGCAGGGCTCCCAGTTGCCGATCATAGCGGATGACCTGCCCCTTTTGCAAAAGAATTCCGAAGATAATGCCGGTGACGGCGCCTGTCAGCAGTTCATTCATGGCTGTTACCTCCTCCATAAATAATCCGGGCCATAATCATTCCGGCCACAAAAAAGCAGATCAGGGAAACGAAGCCACTCACAGCCAACTGAGCCAGACCGCTCAGTCCGTGACCGCTCGGTCACCCGTCGGCCAGACGCGCCCCGAACATCAGCACCGCTCCTCCCAGCACTGCCATTGTCCACCTTTTGGCGCGGGATGCTCCGAAGCGATCCTCCCACATCGGCGGCACGGCAACGGCTTTGGCGTCCCTGGAAGTCCACGCCGAGAGCAGAGAACCGAAGAAAACACCGACAACAAACAGAAACTGCCAGTCCACCTTTACCTTCTCTTTGATGAAGTATGCCATTTCCGCCACTTTCTCGGGCGCAACGGCTTGTTCAATGAAACCTGAGGCACGGACGAAAGTCGTGGAAGCGCCAAAGTATTTTCCGGTAAGAAAGACGGACAGCACCAGGAGAAGGCCGGCCAGGGCGCCGGCTACGTAGGGAGACCATTGTTTTTGCAGCAGAACATTCATGTTTTTCACCTCCTTGTTCAACGAGTTAAAAAACGTCTGACCGGGATCTGAAGGTAATCCCGACCACCTGAATTTTCCCAAAAGAACAATATGCTTCGACCTTGTTTATTTTATAAAGAAAAGGGTGATGGAATGTCAATAACAATGATTGTTGATGAAGTCGTAAAATTATCAAGTTTCAGGCGACTTTGTAAAAAGGCCGCAGGCAAGGCGCGCGAATACCGAGGAATGAAGCGTATTTGGGGTACGCTGCAATGACGAGGGATGAAGCGCAACGCAGCATCCGGCCTTTTTACGAAGTCGCCATTATTGCCTGGCGCCGAAGATAGCCCTGCCAATGCGAACAATCGTGGAGCCTTCTTCGATGGCGACTTCAAAATCATCCGTCATGCCCATGGAAAGTTCCGCCATTTGAACGCGGGGGATTTCTTCACGGGCGATGTCGTCGCGCAGTTGCCGCAGCGCCTGAAAATAAGGCCGGGAAGTCTCGGGATCATCAGAATAGGGTGCCATGGTCATAAGTCCGCGCACGAAAAGGTTTTCTAATCCGGCAACGCGGCCGATCAATTCCCTGGCCTGCGCGGGAGAAACGCCGTTTTTAGTCTGCTCGCCGCTGACATTGACTTCGATCAGGATGTCCAGGGTGCGGTTGACGGCTTTTGCCCGGCGATCCAGCTCCTGTGCCAGTTCCAGCCGGTCTACGGAATGGACGCAGTCAAACAGCCTGACTGCATATTTTGCCTTGTTGGTTTGCAGATGGCCGATCAGATGCATGCGGGCGCGGCCGCCCAGCAATTCATGTTTTTCCCGGGCTTCCTGAACATAATTTTCTCCCAACAGGGTTATACCTGCATCTACCGCCTGCAGAATGCGCTCAATCGGTACGGTTTTGGTTACGGCCATCAGCGCCACGGAATGCGGCTCCCGTCCGCAGCGCGCACACGCAGCAGCTATCCGTTGCTTTATTTTTTCTATATTGGCGGCAATGTTTGTTTCCATTTTTGGCTCACCTGAAGGTTATGACGTTAAGTTTCTTTAATTCCGCCAACACTTCGCAAAGCGGCAGGCCAATAACATTCGTATAAGATCCGCGGATGGATTGAATAAAGTAGGCGCCCCGGCCCTGGGCGGCATAGCCTCCCGCTTTGTCGTAAGGTTCACTGGAGGAGATGTACCATTCCATCTCGTCGGTGTCGATCGGTTTAAATTTCACCGCTGATTGCACAACCTTTGTTTTGGCAATCGAGGATGCCGTGCGGGTGAGGGTAAATCCGGTAAATACTTTATGCTCTCTGCCGCTGAGTCTCTCCAGCATTTGCCGCGCCTGCTTTTTGTGTTTCGGTTTTCCTAAAATAAGATCGTCGATAACAACTATGGTATCGGCGCCCAGCACCCACGCTTCCGGATATTTATCGGCCACAGCACGAGCTTTATCCTGCGACAGCCTTCCCACATGCTGCCGCGGAGTCTCTCCTTTTATGTAGTCTTCATTGACGGAAGCCGGTAGAATTGTTAATTTTAATCCCACCGAACGTAGCAGTTCCTCGCGGCGGGGCGAGGCGGAGGCCAGAATAAAGGGAGAAGACAGCGAGATGGTCATTAATTCTTATTTCCACTTAAATAAATATTTTAGTTTTTTATTCCAGATAAACTTTAACCTGTCAATTGCAATCTAATTGTCTGATCAACGGCGGTCAATAAAACCCTTGACGGTTTTTTGTTTTTTCGTCAAGCTGCAGCCATGCATAGCGATCTGGAAGAAAAACTGATCCGTTGTCCCCGACTGGGACACGAAATAAAATTGTCCTACTGTTTACAGGAATCAATTGATTTGCCCTGTCCGCGAATTTTACACTGCTGGTCGCCCATCTTTGATGTGGAAACTTACCTGCAAAAGCGGCTGCCGCCGGATTTATGGCGGAAGTTTATAAATTTTCAACCTCAGGATAAGGTCGCCGGTATAATTGGGTTGATTGCAGCGGCAAAGGCAAAAAAATGAAGACGCTGGATTTGTTCGGGGCGAAAGAGCCCGATAAAGAGCACAATGAGGCGGATCCATCAGCGCCGCTGGCGGAAAGGATGCGGCCGAAAACCATCAAAGAATATATCGGCCAATCCCATCTTTTGACTCCGGGTAGTCTGCTGCGGTGTTCCATTGAAGAAGACAAACTGTTTTCGATGATCTTCTGGGGGCCGCCCGGCTCCGGGAAAACGACGCTGGCCCGCATTCTGGCCAATGAAACAAAAGCTCATTTTGTCAGCTTTTCCGCCGTTCTTTCCGGGGTCAAAGAAATCCGGCAGGTCATTGACGACGCCCGGAAGCGATGGGAAATTAAAAAGGAAAAGACCGTCCTTTTCGTCGATGAAATTCACCGTTTCAATAAGGCTCAGCAGGACGCTTTTTTGCCGCACGTCGAAAGCGGTTTGATCACTCTGATCGGTGCGACTACAGAAAATCCTTCCTTTGAAGTAATTGCCCCCCTCTTATCACGAACAAGGGTTATGCTTCTCCATCCTTTTTCGGAAGAAGAATTAATGGCTATCGTCGAACAGGCGCTGACGGATGAAACTAAAGGCCTGGGTAAGCTGGCGATTAAAATCGATGACGACGCCATGCGCTATATTGTCGGTCTTGCCGACGGCGATGCACGCAGCGCGCTGAATAATCTGGAGGCGATTACGGCGGTAGTGCTGAATCTGCCGGAGGAAGAAAGAATAATTACCCGGAAAGCGGCCGAAGAAACCCTGCTGAAGAAAGCACTGCTCTATGACAAAAACGGCGAGGAGCATTACAATTTAATTTCCGCTTTTCATAAGAGTTTGCGCGGCAGCGATCCGGATGCGGCCTTGTACTGGCTGGGCCGGATGCTCAACGCCGGTGAAGATCCTCTTTTTATCGCCCGCCGCATGATCCGCTTCGCTTCCGAGGATATAGGCAACGCAGATCCACGGGCGCTGGAAATTACCATTGCCGCCCAGCAGGCTTTCCATTTTATCGGTTTGCCGGAAGGGGAACTGGCGCTGGCGCAGGCGGCGGTTTATCTGGCGACGGCGCAAAAGAGCAACTCTCTTTATGCCGGCTATGGCCGGGTAAAAGAAATAATTAATAAAACAGGCTATCTGCCTGTGCCGCTGCATATCCGCAACGCCCCGACAAAATTGATGAAGGAACTCGATTACGGCAAAAACTATAAATATGCCCATGATTACGATGATGCCTACGTTCCACAGGAATACCTGCCGGATAAACTTCAGGGACAAAAATTCTATTACCCAGGAGAAAGCGGCTATGAAAAAACCATCAAAGAAAGAATGGCTTTCTGGCAGCACAAGAAGAACTCAGATAAAAGCCGCAAGTAATAAAAACTGCTTTTGTGGAAAAATAAGAGAATGGCTTCGTAAAAAGCGCCATAGACAAGGCGAGCAAATCATGAGAAGTGAGGCGTACTTTTGGCGTACGCCGCAACGCCGAATGATGCAGCGCAACGCAGTATATGGACTTTTTACGAAGCCATTAAAAAAGGGGTGCCTGGTCAGAGCGCCCCTTTTCCTGAAGAGTGAAGGCCGTTTGCCTTCCTGGTTTGTTTTGCTGCCGGCTAATCATGCCCGTTATGTTTAGTCGACAATCTTTTACTGTGAATTCTATGTTAAGCAGGTTGCATGCCAGGCTCTGCCTTCTTGCCTAAAGTGTTGTATTTAATGATTAATAAGCGATAAACGGTGCTTTCGGGGTTAGTTGAGCGCCTGTCTTACGGAAATAAATGTCGGACTTCCAGTTCCTGCAGTATAATAAACATAGTGAAAGCAATTACATAGATAAGGAAATCTTTTTTATCTGTTCGACAAAAATGTCGACCATCTTTCAATAACCGTTGACTTTTGTATTAAATCGCCTAATATGATCGGCAAACAGGCGTTTTGAGGATTTGGATGTTTTTTTTAAGAAAAAAAGAAGTGGTCATTAATAAGGCCAACCGCAAATATAACGGCACCTTTTTACAGCCCTGGGCTGTCGCCATAGTTTCCGCAGTATTCGTCGTCTTAATCCTGGTTATGGGTTTTTTCGGTCTGAGAAGAAATGACGCCAATCTGGTTGGTTTCATGGAAGACCAGGCATTGAGTACGATCAGCGTCTTACAGCAGCTAACGGAAGAAAATTTAAAAAACATTGTTGCCGCATCGAATAAAAAAGGTTCCAGCGTCAAAACGGCCAGTCAGGAAGAAGCAATCTACTCCAAAATGTGGGTTGTCGAAGCGCTGACTGAATTCGGCCGCGAAATAGATAATCTGTGGAAAGAAGGAAAGATAAACAACGATTATCTCCAAAAGGCGGCGGCTGATAATAATTTCTGGTATCTGGCCTGCTTAAACAAGCAGGGGCAGGCTATCTATCAAAGCGGGCCTCTGCAAACTGATGTGCTGGAGGAAAGCGAACTGAAGCAAAACGGCCGCAAGCTGACAACAATCGAGCTGATAGAAAAGATACGCGCCAAGAAAGGAATTGGTTTTGTCGCCCTGCGGCGCAAGGACGGCAGCGGCACAGTTGTTATTAATCTGGACAAACAGGGTTTGATCTACTGGAGTTTAAAGGTGGCCGTAGAAAGAGGCATAAAGAAACTCGGTGAAGGCCACGGGTTAATTTATCTGCGGATAAGTGATGATCGGAATAAGCTGCTGGGCGGCATCGGCCAGTTGACAAAGGGATTGAGCAGCAATGACTTCAACCGCCGGGAACTTTTATCGGGAAAGATAAAAATTATCAGTAGAAAAGTGAATGCCGGCGACAGCAAAATTCTGGATGTGGCGGCTCCTTTGTATATCAACGAAAGGATTGCCGGCATCGTGAGAATCGGTCTTGATCGCGGTTCGATGGACAAGATTATTGAAGAAAACCGCCAGAATATCTTTGCTTTTATGATCTTTGTGGCTCTTGTCGCGATAATTTCCATGTGGCTTTTGTATTATGATCAAAACAGGCATCTGTCCGGCATCATTGAGATGGAAAGACGGCTGGAAAAGGCCGAACGGCTTTCATCCCTCGGCCAGCTGGCCGCCGGTGTGGCGCATGAAATTCGCAATCCGCTCAACGCCATAAGTATGGCCACGCAAAGATTAAAAATGGACTTCGTGCCGGCCGAACCCGATAAGATGGAAGAATTTAAAAATCTTTCGGGAGTCATACGGGATGAAATCAAGCGTCTGAATGGAATCATTGAAGAATTTCTGTCATTCTCTAAAAGCCGCCGTCTGCAGCTCAGTGATTTCTCGGTAATCGATGTTTTGCAGAAAATTATCAGCCTGATCCGGGAGGAGGCATCAACCCGCGGAATTAATATTGAAACCCGGTGGAAGCAGACTCCGGTTGTAATTCCCATGGACGTCAACAAACTTCAGCAGTCTTTTCTTAATTTGATCAAAAATGCGATGGAGTCCATCCCCGCGGAAGGGAAAGTGACCATCACGGTAGATAAAGAAGGGAAGAATTATATAGTTGTCAGCATTACCGATACCGGCTGCGGCATGACCGAGGAGGAAATAGAAAAGATTTTCAGCCCCGAATACACCACTAAAGAAAAAGGGGTCGGGCTCGGTATACCTTTGGCCTATGAAATTATCCGCGGACACGGCGGGGATATCCGGGTAATCAGCCGCAAGGGGGAGGGAACAACATTTGAAATTGTTCTGCCCCGGGTAAGGCTCAATGAAAAGTCTCTATAAAGAAGGATAAAATTTTAATGCGCAAATTAAGCATTCTTATTGCTGATGATGAAAGGTCCCAAAGAGAGTTGCTGCGGGATTTTCTGCGCTCCAAAGGTCATTCCCTGTCGGAGGCGGAAAATGGTGAAACCGCCGTCCAATTGGTGCAAAACGGCCATTTCGACCTGATTCTCCTCGACTACAAAATGCCCGGCATGGATGGAATGCAGGTGCTCAAGGAAGTAAAACGTATCAATCCGGAGGTTGATGTTGTTATCATTACCGCGTTCGGAACTATTGAAACGGCGGTGGAAGCCATCAAAATCGGAGCGATTGATTACATCACCAAACCTGTTGATCTGGAAGAAGTGCTGCTGATTCTGGACCGGGTGGTCGACAGAAGAAAACTGATTCGGGAAAACGAGCTGTTGAAAGAAGAACTGGGGCAAAAGGGAATCACCACCGAGAAAATTATTTATAAAAGTCCGCAGATGGCGGAATTGATCAGTATGGCCAGCCGGGTGGCCGCAAGTTCGGCGTCGGTTTTAATTCAGGGGGAAAGCGGCACCGGAAAGGAACTGCTGGCCAGATTGATCCACCAGTTGAGCCCCCGTGCCGTTAAGCCGGTTATTGTGGTGAATTGCGGCGCTCTGCATGAGAATTTGCTGGAAAGTGAGTTGTTCGGTCATGAAAAGGGATCTTTTACCGGGGCCACCTCCCGGCGGATCGGCCGGTTTGAAGAGGCGGACGGCGGCACCCTTTTTCTGGATGAAATAGGGGAGTTAAGCCCCACGGTTCAGGTTAAGCTGCTACGTTTTTTGCAGGAGAGGGAGATTCAGCGTTTGGGCAGCAATGTGAACATTCACGTCGATGTGCGAATCATCAGTGCAACTAATCGTGATCTGGAAACGCAGGTTAAGGAGGGCAACTTCCGTGAAGATCTTTTTTATCGGCTTAAAGTTGTGACCATGGTGCTGCCGCCTCTGCGGGAAAGAAAAGAAGATCTGCCTCTTTTGATGGATCATTTCGTGGGAAAATTCTCTAAAGAAAACGGCAAAATTATTAAAGGCTTAACTGCTGAGGCGCGCGATCTGCTCTTAAAATATGATTACCCCGGCAACGTCAGGGAACTGCTCAATATTCTGGAGCGGGCCGTAGTGATCACGCGCAATGAATACATAACCACTGATGATTTGCCGTTTAAATCATCAGCGCTGCAGGAAACGACGGATAAAAAATCATCCGGCTCACTGCGTGATTCGCTGGAAAGTCTGGAAAAACAGTTAATTGAGGAAGCCATGAGCAGGGCCGCCGACAATCAGACGAAAGCTGCGGAAATTCTGGGTATGTCGGAGAGGATGCTGCGTTATAAGTTGAAAAAGTACAACTTAAAGCATTGACAGCCTCGTAAAAAGGCCGGATGCTGCGTTGCGCTTCCTCATTCGTCACTGCGGCATACGCTAAGTATGCCTCATTCCTCATGATTTGCGCGCCTTGCCTGCAGCCTTTTTACGAGGCCGTCCTTAAATAAATCGCCACTTTTGCGATTTATTGCGAGTCCATCAAGCATTGAATCAAAATCCGTTCAGTTTCCTGAAAGAATTTTTATCATAAAAATACCACCCTGTTCATCTTAATGGATAAGAACAGGGTGGTAATGATGAACGATTATTGGCCGGCCGTGAAGAATGATTCTACTTTTTTGAAATTTTCATCGGCAGCCGCTTTAAGATCATTGCGGCCTTTCTTATAGCTCTTAATCCATTCTGAAATGGCTTTTTTGCCTTCTTCCGGCATCACGGCGCTCTGTTCAATAAAGGCATTAACCATTTTTTCCGTTTGATCCTGCAATACAGCCATAGCTTCAAAAGAATTATCAAACGCTGTCTTGCTGAAATCAATCATCTGCTTTGCGATCTGCTTCGGGTCCATTTTTTTCCTCCTGGGTTTTGTTTTTTATTTTTTTTAATCGTCTAACCGATTTGCGCACAGTCTTGGCGCCCTGGTCGCTTTCGGGTATGTTTTCTTTGGCCATCTTTTCCGGTTTTTGAGTTTCTTTTGTGATAATCGCCTCTGTCTGAACAGGTTCGTCGGCATCTTCCTTTGCCGATTGGCCCGTACATACCACCAGTTCATCAACAAAAAAACCAGTAGCGTTGGTCAGATCGACAATAAAACGCTCGCAGGCATTAAAACTGTCGTCAACAGAATCCTTGAAATCTTTTCTGCTCCGCTTACATGCTTCCATGCACTCGATGCACACTTTTTCTCCTTCCGGGGAAAGGAAACGGGCCTTTTCCCAGAAAAACCTCACCATTTTTTCCGAATAGTATAAAGAAATCGTGATGGTGTCGAAAGCATTGTCAAAAGCAGCTTTATTCCAATCAATTATCTGTTTGGTAATCGTTTTGGGTTCCATGGCTATAGTCCTGTCATATCGTTGCTTTGGACATCTTCGTTTTGTCTGCTTTGGCTTCAGCGTCGGCTTCACCGGAAAAAGCGGATTCTCCGGCGGCGAAATACTCTTCCCACTGTTTGAAACTGTTGTCTATTGCTTCCTTAAAATCACAGCGCCCCTTCTCGCACATACTTCCCCATTCATTAATGGCCGCTTTGCCTTCTGCAGGAAACCACGCCGACCGCTGAACGAATTCCAGAAACATTTTTTCCATTTGCTGCTGCAAAATAGTTAAAGAGTTAAAAGTACTATCAAATGTTGATTTGTGAAAATCAAAGATCCTCTTGGCGATTATCTTGTTTTCCATTACTTATTCCCCCTTTTTATTTTTTGCATTGCTGGTGTATAGTATAGACGTTTGTGGAAAATGTCAAGGGAAAATGTTGCAATGCAATAAAATGTATTTGAGGCTGTAGGCAAAATTTTCAAACGATAAAATACTAATGATTATAGCGATATAATAATATACGCAAGAGCCGCTGCAAGATTTAAGTTGTAAAAGCAAAAAAATTATTTTGTGTTGCAATATTTGCTGAAAAGATTTACTAAAATTCCGGGAGTACAAAATGGATAATAAATTGTTGTTAAAGAAGTATACTAACCGTCGCCTTTACGACACGGAAAAGAGCATTTATGTGACGCTTGATTATGTAACCAACGTTATCCGGCAGGGAAGACAGATAGTTGTGGCCGATGCGAAGACGGGCGAAGATGTAACGGCGGCAATTTTGACTCAAATTGTTCTGGAAGAGGCGAGGAAAAAGAATTATCTTTTGCCGAATCCAATGCTCTATTTGATTATTCAATATGGGGAAACGGTTTTAAGTGAATTTTTCGAAAAATACCTGGAGCAGATTGTTAAGAATTATCTTTTGTTTCGCAATATGGCCGACGATCAGTACCAAAAATGGCTTGATTTAAGTACGACCTATTCCCAGGTAAGTCCGCAGACCTTAAACACTCTTTTGCCCTTTAAATCCCTGTTCAACGCTTTTTCGGGAAATCCGAATGCCGAGAAGACGAAAAAAGATGAAGACCAATGATTTCAGGTACGGAAGTGAATCCTGCACGTCCGGCATAAATTGCCTTGACAATATCCGGCCCATCCCTTAACATGCCGCCAATCTATAAGGTTGGAAATACTATTTATGTATTCGAAAAAAATAGTTATTCGTTACACGCCGGATATTGTTCAGCAACCGATAATCTGCCAGCTTGTTAAACAATATGATCTGATTTTCAATATTCTCAAAGCAAGGATCTTTCCGCGCCGGGAAGGCGTTATAGTTCTGGAGCTCAGCGGGCTGAAGGAAAACTTCGACCAGGGCATCCAGTTTTTAAAGGAAAAAGGGCTCAAAGTCGAGCCTCTGTCCAAAAGCGTCAGCCAAAACGCAGACAAGTGCGTTCACTGCGGCGCCTGCACCGCATTCTGTCCCACCGGAGCGCTGTCATTCGAAAAACAAACTCTGAAAGTTTTATTTGATCCCGAAAAATGCACCGGCTGCGAGCTTTGCGTATCCGCCTGCCCCGTGCGCGCCATGGAAATCAATTTGCTATAATTCTTCAATTCATAATCTTCTTCGATGTGCCCACCGGCCTCGCGTCTGCTGCCGTCGATAATTTTATTTGCGCGAGATAGAGAAATATTTGGCGAAATAAACGTTATTGATATAAAGCACACGCGACATTATACATAAATGTCCTATAAAAAATTCAAATTTGTGTTGTTTTACAATATTAGTTTAATTTCAGGAGGAGTCCGGGGTGCAGGCAAGTTCTAAAGGCGTAGGATTTGACAATGAAAAGTATATAAAAGAGCAGACGGCGGAAATTCTGCAGAGAGCAGATCGTTTTAACAACAAGCTTTATCTGGAGTTCGGCGGCAAGCTTCTCTTTGATTACCATGCGGCGAGGGTTCTGCCCGGTTATGATCCCAATGTCAAAATGAGGCTCATTAAAGAACTCAAGGATCGGGCGGACATCGTGCTTTGCATCTATGCCGGAGACATAGAAAGGAAAAAAATAAGGGCTGACTTTGGAATTACTTATGATTCAGACGCTCTCAAGCTGATTGACGACCTGCGGGCGTGGAATATTAATGTCATGGGTGTTGTAATTACCCGTTTTGAAAACCAGCCCTCGGCGATCCTTTTCAAAAACAAACTCGAAAGAAGAAATATCAGGGTGTTCACGCACGGCTACACCAGGGGATATCCAACAAACGTGGAACTCATCGTAAGTGATGAAGGCTACGGGGCCAATGAATATATTGAAACTGATAAACCTCTGGTTATCGTTACTGGACCCGGTCCGGGCAGCGGTAAAATGGCGACCTGCCTTTCTCAACTTTATCATGACTACAGGCGGGGCATCAAATCCGGCTATGCAAAATTTGAGACGTTTCCCATCTGGAATATACCGCTCAAGCACCCCGTCAATGTGGCCTACGAAGCGGCGACTGCGGATATCAGGGACTTCAATCAGATCGATCCCTTTCACCTCGAGGCGTACGGTCTGAAATCGGTTAACTACAATCGGGATGTCGAAGTATTCCCGGTATTAAAGCGAATTTTGGAAAAGATTACCGGCCAGGAATCCTTTTATCGTTCACCGACGGATATGGGCGTGAACCGTGCGGGCTTTGCCATCATAAATGATGAAGTAACCAGAGAGGCGGCGAAACAGGAAATTATTCGGCGTTACTTCCGCTATCGCTGCGAATACGTCATGGGGTTTACCGATAAAGAAACTGTGCAGCGGGTCGAACTTTTTCTCAACGATTTTAATCTCAAACCTGAAGACAGAAAAGTTGTTCAACCCGCGCGTGAAGCAGCCCGGAACGCCATGGAGCGCGATAAGGGCAATGAAGGCATCTATAGCGGGGCGGCGATTGAGCTCAAAGACGGCACCATTATCACCGGCAGCAATTCCCCTCTCATGCATGCCGCCTCCAGTGTGATCATTCACGCCATCAAGCATCTGGCCGGCATTCCGAAAAAAATAAAATTACTGCCGCCCAACATCACCGGTTCTATCTGCCGGCTGAAAACGGAAATACTGGGGGAAAAGAATGTCAGCCTCGACCTGGAAGAGGCCTTGATCGCTCTGAGCATCAGTTCGACATCGAATACAGCCGCAGAACTGGCTATGGAAAAGTTAAAGGATCTGGAGGGATGCGAGGTGCATATGACGCATATTCCAACGCCGGGAGATGAAGCAGGCATGAGACGCATGGGAGTAAATTTAACCAGCGATCCTAATTTTTCTACCAACAATCTTTTTATATCCTGACCGGCCGGTGTGCGGACAACAGCCTGTTATTCCATTTCCAAATCAAGCGCTACCTTTGTTGGCGTCGTCGTCGGCTTCCTCAACGTATGGATAATACGCCTCGTCGCCTCCTCCTGGCCGCCGCGGTATCATCTATAATTTGGAAATGGAATTAGTCGCCGCCGCATTTTTTCTGCAGAGCGGTGACATCGTCCGGTGTAAGTTCGATGGCGTCGGATTGAATCAGCCGGTTCATTACAGCCCGGGGATCAGTACTGTGTTTAAGCCCCAGGGCGTGGCCGAATTCATGGGCCAGGACGCGCACCAGTCGATACTCATTGTCAAACTGGTAAATGTTTATCGTTTGTTTGCCTTTTTTCCTCTCATAATATCCTTCGCAAAATTCCTGTCCCAGGGCATCGCCCGCATTCCGGTAATCAGCTGCATCCAGGTTGATTCTGGCGGCGATTTCATTTATGACGACAACCATGCTGTGCATTGTATCCGCCAGCCGTTGCAGCTCATCCTGCTGCGCCTTCAATTTCCCCCGCCAGGACTCCAGTTCATCTTTTTCTTGTATCAGCTTTCTGCGCAAATCGGCGGTAATTTCACCGTGTCTGTTCCAGTATTCGATGCTGGTATTCAAAGTATTGATGCGCGAATTATAGAGATTGAAATCGCCTGTCAGTGCGGATTTTCTTTGTTCATATTCCGTCTTCAAATTATCCAGGCGGCTCTTCAGATCCTCATAAGCGGTTTTTGTATTATCAATTTTGTAATGGAGTTCCTTTAATTTGTCCGACGCTTCCTGCCGGTAATCATAAATAAGGTTAATCTCAATTTCCCCGCGGGCGTCTTCCCGGAAGAGTTCTTTGTCTCGTGGTTTTTTCCACATGTCCGCCGCCAGTTTTACCGCAACTGCAAATTGTTCGCGGGTGAGACCAAACCTCTCGTCGACCGCACCGATACGATAAGTTATAGTCTCCTGACAGGGCTTCGGCATCCGCAGAAATATCACAAGCAAAGCCGTCAGGAGGGCTAACAGAAAAAAGAATCTCCAACTGAAAATCCTGGACAGGTTAGACATGCTAAGAATTAAAGATGTTATATAAATATTAGAATCGTGCGATGTTCGAAAATATTACTTTTGCGCCTTGTCTTCTTCACCCTTCAACAGTTTATTGACTTCTCCGGGAAGACGGGCCGATTTGTGAATCAACTCCTTGGAATCTTTAAAAAAATTTTTGCTCTTTTCCACGTTTGCTTTCACTTTTTCCCCATCTTCGGATATTTTTTGGGGCTGGTTATAGTAATGATAACCGGCGCCGGCGGCTGCAATAAGGAAAAGAAGCAGCGACAGTTTGAAGAACTGCTTGAAAATCAAATAGGCGACAACGATCAGTACAATGACGGCTGTTACTTTAAAAACAGTTGGATTTTCCGCGAAAAATCCGGAAATAACTTCCATAAAATTACCCCCGTTCTTTTAATACTGGGCACAGGATACCTTAATTTATTTTCAAAAGCCATAGTTTGTTTAATTCCATTACCAAATCAAGCGCTACCTTTGTTGGCGTCGTTGTCGGCTTCCTCAACGTATGTATAATACGCCGCGTCGCCTCTGTCCCCCGCCGGCGGGGGAAGGGGGTGGTTGCCGCCGCGGTATCATCATTGATTTGGTAATGGAATAACTTGACAAACTCTGATCCGCCGTCTAGATTTCCGGCAAAACCATTAGCGGGAATCAATTGAATCAAACAGCTGATAAATTTAAAATTTCACCCGTCAGCACCGGCTTGCCGTCAGAGTCCGGATTCAGAGTGGGAATTGCAACTTTAGGCTGCAAGGTTAACAGATACGAATCCGCGGCTCTGGAAGAAGATTTGCGCAGGAAGAATTTTTCAGTTGTTCCTTTCAATTCCGTCGCCGATCTTTACATCATAAATACCTGCACGGTTACCGCATTTTCCGATTTTCAATCCCGCCAGCTCATCAGACGGGCGCACCGGAGAAATCCACAGGCAAGAATTCTGGTCACCGGCTGCTATGCGCAGATCACCCCCCGCAGCGTTGCGGAGCTGGATGGCGTAAGCATGGTTGTCGGCAACGGTCTGAAGCATCGGATCAGCGAACTTTTGCAGAACAACACAAATGACTTCCCCTGCGTTCTGGCCGGCGACGTCTTCCGGCTGAAAGAATTTTGTAATATGCCGCTGGCCTCCTTTGGCGACAGGACGCGGGCGTTTCTGAAAATTCAGGATGGCTGCAATTCGTTTTGCAGCTATTGTATCGTACCCTTCGCCCGCGGCGGGAGCCGGAGCATGTCACCCGAAGATGTGCTGTCGGCTGTAAGAAAATTGGCGCGGGAAGGGTATCAGGAAATTGTTCTTACCGGCATCCATCTGGGCCTTTACGGCCATGATCTGCAACCGGCGTCGGGTATTGTCTGTATTTTGCAAAGGATGCAAGAGCTGAACCTGGATACGAGAATCCGGCTGAGTTCCATTGAACCGAAGGAAATAACGACCGGTTTGCTGAATATTATTAAAAGCGGCGGACTGCTTTGTCCGCATTTACACATTCCGCTGCAAAGCGGAGACGATAAAATTCTGCAATTAATGAAGAGAAATTATGATACGGTTTTTTTCCGGAAACTCATTGAAAAGATCGATTCGGCGATCAGCGATATTGCAATCGGCGTCGACGTCATGGTAGGATTTCCCTCCGAAAGCGACCAGCAGTTTGAAAATACTTTTAATTTGCTGGAAAGTCTGCCGATAGCTTATCTACACGTTTTTCCCTATTCGGCAAGACCGGGAACGGCGGCGCAAAAAATTCAGCCCCAGGTGCCGGGGAAAATAAAAAAAGAGCGGGCTGCCGCTTTGCGAAAATTAAGTAAGCAGAAACAGGAAAAATTTGCGCTGCGCTTTGCGGGACGACCTTTCCGGGTGCTGGTGGAAAGTACAAAAGACAAAAAAACAGGGCTGCTGAAGGGATTTTCACAAAACTATCTGCCATTTTTGCTCGATGAAGAATTTTCTTCTTCCATCAATAAAATCGCAACAGTGCGGGCGGGGAAATATATTGCAGGAAAATTTTATGGAGAAATTGTTGCCTGATCAAAACAGAATGGAAGTTCTAAGCGAATTGGAGAAAAAGCTTTCCTATCGTTTTCGCGATATAACAAGGTTGGAAACCGCTCTCACTCATCGTTCTTACGTTAATGAAAATCCGCACCTTGCCCTGGCCGATAATGAAAGGTACGAATTTCTGGGAGATTCCGTTTTGGGGCTCTGCATAAGCGATCTGCTGATTAAAAAATACTCTGATTTTACCGAAGGCGCTCTTTCCAAAATTCGCGCCGCCGTTGTTAATGAGAAGCCCCTGGCCGAACTGGCGCGCCGGCTGGATATCGGCAACTGCCTGCTGCTGGGAAGAGGCGAAGAAATTTCCGGCGGCCGCTCCAAGGATTCCCTTTTAGCCAATGCTTTGGAGGCGGTCATTGCCGCCATCTACTTTGATGCCGGTTTTTCCCGAACGCGGTCAGTTTTAAAAAAGTTGATGGGCTCCCTTTTAAATGACGACTCTTTACAGCTTCAGCATCATCTCGACTACAAAACAGCATTGCAGGAGTTTTGCCAGAAAGCGTTTAAAACCGCACCGGTATACAGGATCATTGATTCCAGCGGCCCCGACCATGCGAAAATATTCAAGGTGGAAGTGACTGTCGCCGACCGCGTAACACAGTTCGGCAGCGGGAAAAGCAAAAAGGAGGCCGAAAAACAGGCGGCGCAAAAGGCATGGCGGGAACTGCACGATGACGAAGTATAATCATCTTTCCAAAAAGACGGTTTCACCTTTTATTATCCCGATATTTATTATGAACCGCGGCTGTCCGCATTCCTGTATCTTCTGCAACGAAAAGATTGCCGCCGGGAACTATCCGCCGGAGATCAGCAAAGAATATTTTGAAAATGAGGTTAATTCCTGCCTTGCCTGGAACAGGGATAAATCCCGGCCTGTCGAAATCGCCTTTTACGGCGGAAGTTTTACGGGCATGGAAAAAAAGTATCGGCGGAATCTTCTTTCCTGGGCCCGGTCCTATATCCGGGCCGGCCTTGTTCATTCTCTCCGGGTTTCCACGAGACCGGATTACATTGATAGAGATATTCTTTCCGAGCTCAGAGAATACAACGTCACAACAGTAGAAATAGGCGCGCAGTCCTTTGTTGATGATGTTCTGCAATTTGCCCAAAGAGGTCATAGCTCCGCCGACACGATCAAGGCCGTAAAGCTCCTGAAAGAAAGTAATTTTCAAATCAGCGTGCATCTGATGGCCGGCCTGCCCCACGACACCGGCGATGGATTCGCCTGCTCACTGGAAAAGACGGTTGAACTACAACCGGACATGGCCCGCATTCACCCGGTCATTGTTTTCAGCGGCACTCTCCTGGCTGAAGAATTTACGCGGGGAAACTACCGGCCGTTGCCGTTGACCGAAGCCGTCAGTCTTTGCGCCCTGGCCTGGGAAAAATTATCCGCCGCCGGAATCCGTGTAATTCGGGTCGGCCTGCA
>Ga0208462_1001017_pt1 | contig 21378 bp, 19 predicted proteins | sample AD_SCU001_MetaG_FD_184452 | JGI IMG/M metagenome (GOLD analysis project Ga0208462, IMG submission 184452) | Active sludge microbial communities of municipal wastewater-treating anaerobic digesters from China - AD_SCU001_MetaG (SPAdes) (version 2) | ecosystem: Engineered > Bioreactor > Anaerobic...
AGATCAGCATGCTGCGGTGAATACGTTCCCGGGCCTTGTACACACCGCCCGTCAAGCCATGGAAGCTGGGGGCGCCCGACGTCAGTGAGCCAACCCGCAAGGGGGGCAGCTGCCTAAGGCGAAACCGGTGACTGGGGCTAAGTCGTAACAAGGTAGCCGTACCGGAAGGTGTGGCTGGATCACCTCCTTTCTAAAGAGTCAACGGCCTTGTGCCGCGATTCACAACCTCTCAAACGATCAACTATGCACGTCTCTTTTCATTATTTTTCATACCTACCGGGCTCGTAGCTCAGGTGGTTAGAGCGCACGCCTGATAAGCGTGAGGTCGGTAGTTCAACTCTACCCGGGCCCACAATGGTCTGCATATGGGCCTGTAGCTCAGCTGGGAGAGCGCCTGATTTGCATTCAGGAGGTCGTCGGTTCGAGCCCGGTCAGGTCCACAATAAAGGTTTGAGACAATCCGGCATTGTTGAGGTAGGTACTGTCGGATGGGTCTCGCATGGTTCGAGTCCATTCAAACCGCAATTTCGCGAGAGAGCGAAAGTTGTTTTTTGACATAGAAGAAGATTCGCTGATGAATAGTCAGCAATTAGCTGTAAATCTCATAGTTTTAACAAGTTCACTGATACACACACCTGTGTGAGAATAAAATTAATTCGGTGAAGTTACTAAGAGCATATGGTGGATGCCTTGGCACCATAAGGCGATGAAGGACGTGGATACCTGCGATAAGCTTCGGCGAGGTGGAAAACAACCTTAGACCCGGAGATCTCCGAATGGGAAAACCCTCCAGGGGTCATGCCCTGGAAATGCATACTGAATAAATAGGTATGCATGGAAAACGGGGGGAACTGAAACATCTAAGTACCCCCAGGAAGAGAAAACAACAGTGATTCCCTGAGTAGTGGCGAGCGAAACGGGAACAGCCTAAACCGAGCAACATGTAAGGAACGACCGTTGTGTTGCCGGTGTTGCGGGACCAGCAGGCCAATTCGTTTTGAGGCCAAAGAGTTACAAAATGCAAGCATAGGCGAAGCGTTTGGAAAGACGCGCCAGAGAAGGTGAAAGCCCTGTAGGCGAAATGTTCTGCATCTCTTGCTGTCATCCCAAGTACCACGGAGTAAGTGGAAGTCTGTGGGAATCCGTCAGAACCATCTGATAAGGCTAAATACTCTATGGTGACCGATAGTGCACAAGTACCGTGAGGGAAAGGTGAAAAGAACCCTTCAGAAGGGAGTGAAAAGAATCTGAAACCATATGCTTACAAACGGTAGGAGGAAACGGCATTCTTCGGAGTGTCGGGACTGACTGCGTGCCTTTTGTTTAATGAGCCTACGAGTTACTCGTATGATGCAAGGTTAAGGACCTCAGGTCCGCAGCCGTAGCGAAAGCAAGTCTGAAATGGGCGATACAGTATCATGCGGTAGACGCGAACCCGTGTGATCTACCGATGGGCAGGATGAAGTGGGAGTAAAATCTCATGGAGGTCCGAACCAGTGTGGGTTGAAAACCACTTGGATGACCTGTCGGTAGGAGTGAAAGGCCAATCAAACTCGGAAATAGCTCGTACTCCCCGAAATGTTTTTAGGAACAGCCTCGTGTATAGTGTACCGGAGGTAGAGCACTGATTGGGCTAGGGCCCTCACAAGGGTACCAAACCCAGACAAACTCCGAATTCCGGATACATGTTTCACGGGAGTGAGGCAGTGAGGGATAAGCCCCATTGCCGAGAGGGAAACAACCCAGACCATCAGCTAAGGTCCCTAAGGGTACGTTAACAGACAAAGGATGTCAGATTGCTCAGACAACTAGGATGTTGGCTTAGAAGCAGCCATTCATTTAAAGAGTGCGTAATAGCTCACTAGTCAAGCGATCAGGCGTCGATAATTCTCGGGACTAAACGTACTACCGAAGCTATGGATCCCGACTTGTCGGGATGGTAGGGGAGCATTCTGTAGGCATTGAAGGTGCGTCGTGAGGCGTGCTGGAGCGTACAGAAAAGAAAATGTAGGCATAAGTAACGATAAACACTGTGAAAAACAGTGTCACCGAAAACCTAAGGGTTCCTGAGCAACGTTAATCGTCTCAGGGTTAGTCGGACCCTAAGCCGAGGCCGAAAGGCGTAGGCGATGGAAAACAGGTTGAATATTCCTGTACCTGTATGTAGTCGTTTGACCGTAAGGGGGGACGCAGAAGTGAAAGGTCGGCCAGCTGTCGGAATAGCTGGTTTAAGCACGTAGGCCGGCGTTGTAGGCAAATCCGCAACGTCAAGCCGAGATGCGAATAGGGCGCCCGTATGGGCCACAACCGACCCTAAGCAGGCTGCCGAGAAAATCCTCGTACGGGAGAATGCATGCAGTCCGTACCGTAAACCGACACAGGTAGGTGAGGAGAGTATCCTAAGGTGCTCGAGTGAGCCGTGGTTAAGGAACTCGGCAAAATGACTCCGTAACTTCGGGATAAGGAGTGCCCCCAGTAGGTGACATGACAAGTGGAGCCGAAAGGGGTCGCAGAGAATCGGCCCAGGCGACTGTTTAACAAAAACACATGACTATGCCAACTCAATTGAGAGGAAGTATATAGTCTGACACCTGCCCGGTGCCGGAAGGTTAAGAGGAGAGGTTATCCTTCGGGAGAAGCTTTGAATCGAAGCCCCGGTAAACGGCGGCCGTAACTATAACGGTCCTAAGGTAGCGAAATTCCTTGTCGGGTAAGTTCCGACCTGCACGAATGGTGTAACGATCTGGGCGCTGTCTCAACCACGGGCTCGGTGAACTTGAGGTACCGGTGAAGACACCGGTTACCCGCATATGGACGGAAAGACCCCGTGCACCTTTACTGCACCCTAGCATTGGGTTTGGGTAAAGTATGTGTAGGATAGGTGGGAGACTGTGAAGCTGGCGCGCTAGCGTCGGTGGAGTCAACGTTGAAATACCACCCTTATTTTATTTGAATTCTAACCCGCTGCCGTGAATCCGGTGGGGGGACAGTGTTAGGCGGGTAGTTTGACTGGGGCGGTCGCCTCCTAAAATGTAACGGAGGCTCTCAAAGGTACCCTCAGCATGGTTGGTAATCATGCGTCGAGTGCATACGCATAAGGGTGCTTGACTGCGAGACTGACAGGTCGAGCAGGTGCGAAAGCAGGAGTAAGTGATCCGACGGTTGAGAATGGAATTGCCGTCGCTCAAAGGATAAAAGGTACGCCGGGGATAACAGGCTGATCTCCCCCAAGAGTTCACATCGACGGGGAGGTTTGGCACCTCGATGTCGGCTCATCGCATCCTGGGGCTGGAGAAGGTCCCAAGGGTTTGGCTGTTCGCCAATTAAAGCGGTACGTGAGCTGGGTTCAGAACGTCGTGAGACAGTTCGGTCCCTATCCTATGCGGGCGCAGGATGATTGAGAAGATTTGCTCTTAGTACGAGAGGACCGGAGTGAACGAACCTCTAGTGTACCAGTTGTCGCGCCAGCGGCATAGCTGGGTAGCTACGTTCGGAAGGGATAAGCGCTGAAAGCATCTAAGCACGAAGCCCACTTCAAGATGAGTCATCCCTCCGCCTTTGGCGGACTAAAGACTCCTGGAAGATGACCAGGTGATAGGCAGCAGGTGTACGCACAGTAATGTGTTCAGCCGAGCTGTACTAATACGTCGTGAGACTTCCCATTAATTTTATTTTCACACAGACGTATCAGTGAACTTGTTAAAACTATGAACAGCTAATACGCTTCTTCTATATGAATTTGTCCATGGCGACGATGGCGAGGGTGATCCACCTCTTCCCATTCCGAACAGAGCAGTTAAGCCCCTCTACGCCGATGGTACTCGGAGGGTGACCTCCCGGGAGAGTAGGTAGTCGCCAGGACTTTTTGTAGAGCCCACTGTTTTTAACAGTGGGCTCTTTTTTTTTTCTTCGACTTTGTGCGGCGATTGGATTATTCAGATTCGACACGGTTTTAAAACCACAGTCTTTCGTGTTCCTTCGTCACACCCGGGAGAATGAAAATGGTGCGGCGATTGGATTATTCAGATTCGACACGGTTTTAAAACCACGGATTTCACAGATTATACACAGATTAGCACAGATGTATCGTGCGAATCCGCAAAAATCTGGTGGGACAGCTCGATCAGCGCTTCTTCAATCGTTGGTTTTTCCTGCGCGGCGCCGGTGCGGGTAGAGACTAGACCAGCAGCATCGCTCTGAATCCTCGCGAGCTGTACCAGGACTGCGCCCCGTTGTGGTAGATGAATGTTCTTCCGTAACGATGGTCGCCAAATAGCGCTCCACCTTTTTCCCTGATTTCGGAAGGTGTAAGCAACCAACTCGATGTTTTTGTGTCGAAGGGGCCGAGCTTTTGCAATTCCCGGTATTGCTCTTCATCCAAGAGCGTGACTCCCATGTCCGTAACCAAGTCCATCACATTGTGCTCGGGAGCATTCTGTTTTCGAGATTCCTGCGCCTTCCTGTCGTAGCAAGCGGACCTGCGACCGATCGGAGTTTCGCTCGCACAATCCATGAACACGATCGTGCCGGTATCATGGTCGTATCCCACCACGTCGGGTTCGCCACCGGTGCTTTCCATATACCAAAAAGAATGAAGTGCCGAGCTTCGCGATTGGAGTCGGCGAAGGACGGTGTCCCAGGAGATGTTCTGGTGACGTTCCGTGTGGGCTACAAAGCGCACACGCAAGTTCTCGATCATCTGCTGAATTTGTGTATTGGTCGGTGATGAAGATCTATGCATTTCATCCTGCCTTTCATTCTTCTAAAGAAGTTGCGAGTAAACGTTAGTGCGTTTTGTGTGAACATCAATGTACGAATACCCGAAGTATTGAGAAATTGATCGCGCGACTGTGGCATAAGCAGGGAATATTGCACAGCAGCCAGCTCCATTGCTGAGATGCTCGAATACTTTTCATGACTCACGCAGCACAATGTGGGGCGTATGAAGCGCGATCCCGGTGAGGTTGATCGAGAAATGCTGGCGAGGGCGATGGAGTGCATTATCGCTCGCAGCGAAGCAGCGGCGGGTTGGACTCTCGTAGGCGCTTGGGTGTGCGCGATGCAGCTCGCGGTTCGAGATGCACAGTTGCTCCAAGCAAGGAGAATGTTTCTGCGAAGGTGGCTTGCATCAAGAAGTACGATTGATGAAAAAAAAAGCGCGAAGGAAAACCCTCGCGCGTAGAGTGGAACCAAAGCGATTCTACCAGGAACCGCTGGATCCACCCCCCCCGAAACTGCCGCCACCACCGGAAAAACTGCTGCCGCCAGACGACCAGCCGCCCCCGCTGCTTCCTGAAGAGAACGACCATCCGCCACTGCTCCAGCTGCCTCCACGAGAGGAGGTCGCCATTTTCGTCGCCATCTTTTTGCCAAAGGCAGTACGGGCGAGAACAATTTTCAAGATGGGAAATCCAACGAGATACAGCGCAAAAAACACATAGCCGATGGGCCAGCCGGTCTCTTCCGCGAGAATCAATCCGGGGGCGCCGTGGAACGGAATGAGGAAGGCGTACAGACCCCAACCGGAGCACCCCGGGCTGAACAGCGCGATGAAGGTGAATACACCGACAATTCCATACCAGAAGAGCAGAAAGAAAATCAGAGGAAATTCCTCGTCGCTGCTCGTGGCGAGCTCAGCTTCAGACAGCGTTCCATCGGCTGCTTTTGTCAGCGCAATCAATCCCTCGCGAATGCCTCCTTCGAAATCTCCTTGCTTGAAGCGTGGGGTGATGATGCCGTTGATGATCATCGTGGAAATCGCGTCTGTGACCGAGGCCTCGAGTCCATAACCCACCTCGATGCGAAGTTTGCGGTCGTCGCGGGCGATGAGGAGCAGAACGCCGTTGTCCACGCCCTTTTGCCCGAGTTTCCAGGTCTCGGCCACGCGAAGCGAGTAGTCCTCGAGCGATTCACCTTCAAGCGAAGGGATGGTGAGGAGGACGATTTGATTGGTGGTGGAATCCTCGTAGGCCTTGAGCATTTCCTCCAATTCAACGACCACACCGCTGCTGAGCATGTTGGCAGTGTCGTTGATGCGGCCGGAGAGATAAGGAACTTCGAGAGCCCAAGCCACGCTGAACACGAAGAGGAGCGCGGCGGCACTGAGCAACAGGCGCTTGATGCGTGTCATGGCTGCCCCCTAGCGATCACTGAAACGGACGGTGTTGTCCAGTTCGTTGGTGTCATCGGGTCGAATTTCCACGCCGCGGCGCTCCAGGAGCTGACCACAGCGGTCGATGGCTTGCAGCATGCCGTCCGCGGGCAGACCAGCTTTCATGGCCTCCACAATCAGGCGCGCCACATCGTCCCACTCGGATTGCTCGACTTTGGCATTGATGCCGGCATCGCCGAGCACGCGTACTCGGCGCTCGAAGAGCGAGATGAAGAGGAGAATCCCTGTTCTATCGCGGGTCGAAAATACCTCTTCATCCAGAAAAGCCAAAGCCGCTCGCTCGTCCACACGCTGCTGGAGGATGGTCGTGGGAATGAACAATCGCTTCAGGGCGGGAATATACGTCGCGGCGAGACCGGCGAGCGCGAACGCCGCCAGGGCGATGAGCGACACCTCGGCGATGCCCACTGGCAGCCAGAGGTCGGTGCCGAGCCCGATCAGGCTGAAGATAAAAAGCACGATGAATGCCGCGGATATGCCCGAGCGAAGCCAGGCTTCCGGGTAGGTATCGCTTTGCGCCACGACGTACGGGACGATTTCTCCCGACGTGCGCTCTTCCGCCGCCTTGACCGCGGCTGCCAAACGATCTTTATCCTGCTGTGAAAACAGCGCTTCCGCCTTGCTCATGAAAACCCGCCGATGTGGTGAAAAATGAAAGATATCGAACGCCGAGGGAATTGACAATTGCCTGGAATCGATGCATCCGCCATATTGCGACCACGCTCCGCGTCACGCCCCGGGAAGGTGCGCTGGCGGGGTCCAGGCGGACATGGAGGCGCATCAGTTTGTCCGTGAGAATATTCCCATGCGCCGAGAAGTGATGGTGACGCTGTTCCTTGGCGAGTGTGTCACCTACGGAATTTTCACAGCCATCAACCGTACGACCATCCGCTCCATGATCGTGAACAATCATGTACGTTTCCTGGGAACTGTTCTCCTGTGCGCACTCTGTCTTGCATTCGAGACAACACGTGCTCAACCGGTGTTCGTGGTATACAAACACGAGCATCGCCTGGAGTTGTGGGACAATGGATTGATGGAGCGGCAATGGACAATCTGCTCTCTCTCCGCAGTGGCCGGACGAAAGATGAGGCAGGGTGACCAGCTCGTGCCGGAAGGAGTGTATGCCGTCACCAGCTACAATGCACGCAGCGCTTCCTGGAAAACCCTGCACATCAATTATCCGAATGCCTTCGACCGGTCGCAGGGTTGCACGGGAGGCGCCATCGGCATCCATGGGAAATGCGCCTCCTCGGGTTGCATCGGCATGAGCAATGCCGACATGGATGCGATTGTGGTTGCCTTGGGAACGCGCATCCGTCGCTTGCCCATACCGGTGTTGATGTTCGCCTCGAATGATTCTCTCCGTGTGGAGCGCTTGCTCAGGTTGTATGAGAGGCAGGGTGATGGAGCATCGGTGGAATTTCTACGCCGGCTCGAGAAACTGCGGAGGTTTTGGGAAAAGGAGCACAGAGTCCCGAAATTCACCTGGGACACGAAGGGCTATCGCATAACAGAATAGCCGCGTGCTGCGGATGCGAGAGGGTGCGTGTCGAAGCGGAACCCGGCACTTTTCCATTCGCCATGCCTGTGCTACCTTAAGTGTACGCAACAAGAGCAGTGCCGTGAGTACCGAAGCCGATATCAAGATTTTCGCACTCTCCGACATCACGCGGCGTATCGCCGAGGTGTTGGAGCCCGCGCGCAGCAAACGCTTCTGGGTGCGTGCCGAGCTTGGCGAGATCAGCGAGAAGAACGGACATCTGTACGGCACCTTGCTTGAAATGGAGCAAGGCAAGCAAGTGGCGCGCATGTCGTTCTCGCTGTGGCGCAACGACCGCGCACGCATCGCGGCCGCCTTCGAGCGGGCGGGGCTGGCCTTCGAACTGAAGGCCGGGATGAAAATCGTGCTCTACTGCCAGCTCAACTTTCACCCGGTGTTCGGACTGAGTCTGCAAGCCGTGGACGCCGATCCCCGCTTCGTGCTCGGTGAATTGGAGTTGCGACGCAGGGAGATCATCGAGCGCTTGCGCGCGCGTGGGGATCATGAACGCAACAAGGCACTGCTCGTTCCGCGTCTCCCGTTGCGCATCGGGCTGATCACCAGCCGTGAAAGCGCCGCGTACTTCGATGTGATACAGACGTTGCGCAATGGAGGCTTCGCGTTTCGTGTGTCGCTCACCGATGCGACCATGCAGGGCGAAAAAGCGGAGCAGTCCATCCTCGATGCCCTTGCCGCACTGGCTCCGTTGGATCTCGATCTGGTGATGCTGATTCGTGGCGGAGGTAGTAAAACCGATCTTGCGACGTTGGATAGCGAGCGAATCGCGCAGGCCATCGCCGCGTACCGCAAACCCGTGTGGGTGGCCATCGGTCACGAGACCGACAGTGGCGTGCTGGACGTGGTGGCGCACAGTGCGTTCAAAACCCCCACCGCTCTGGCCGAACACATCGTGCAGCGCTTTCTCAACGCCGAGCGCGACGCTGTCATCGCACAGGAACGGCTGCAGCGCGCGTGGGCGCATGTGCTCGGCATGCATCAACTTAGGATGCGGGAGGACAGCATCGGCATACAGCAGGGCAGCAGGAAAATGGCGGAATTGGCGCGCAGCGAGTTACGGACTTGCATGGAGCGGCTTCGGCGCAGCGTCGCCGAAAGGACGCATGCCGAACTGCGCGCGCTCGACACGGATGCCCGCGACATGCACGCGGGCCTGCGCGAAGCCCTGCGACGACGCGAGACCACGATACTTGACGCGCGTCGCCGTATGTACCTGCTCGCGTCGGGGGCGCTGTCGCTGCAGGCACAGGCACTCGGGCAGCAGCGCACGCGGCTTTCTCCGGTACGCATCGCCTCCGCAATCGAGAGTGCGAGGAGGGCCTTGGGTCAGGCGGAACATCGCGCCGATGCCGCGCGCACCCGCGCGGTGCGACAGCGCAGGACGCGTCTGGCCGCGCTCGCTGCGACCTTGCATGCATCGGCATTGCTCGAACGGTTGCGCGGACAGCGCAACGTGCTCGAGCAGCAAGGGAACGTACTTCGCGCGCATGATCCTCAGCGCGTGCTTGAACGAGGATATGCGATAGTACGGGACGAGCGCGACAGCGCCATTCGCGGTGTGGGAGCGCTCGTGGCGGGGCAATCCGTGCGCATGGAAATGCACGACGGTACCGCATCGGCAACCATCAACAACAAGGAAGAACGCGATGAGCGAACACGAACAGAGTTATGAGGACAAGGCAGAGCGCCTCAACGCGATTCTCACGCGCCTCGACAATTCCGAAACCCCCATCGACGAACTCGCGCGCGATGTGAAGGAAGGCGTGCGTTTGATCAAGGAAATGAATGAGACGCTGAAAAAAGTCGAACTTGAAGTGAAGGATGCATTCAAGGAGCTTGAGAGCGTCCAGCAGCAATTGGGCACAAGCAGGACGGAGGGGTGAGACTCCGTCCGCCTGTGTGCGGTCATCGCTTTTTGATGGAATCGATGCGCCCCTGATCCGGCGCCGTGTGGATGATTTCCCTGGAGCCGCGAGGGATGCGGGCGCTATCCACGTCGTCGTAGCCGTCAATACTTCCACCCGGGGTCATCACCCCCTCACCCTCATCCTGTCGTGCGAGCGAATCGACTGTCATCGCGGGCTCGGCATCGGGGCGATCCGATTTTTCGCCGTCGCAGGAGCCCAGGAACATGGCTCCGAGCAACAGACCGCTACCGAACAACCACGAATTTCTCATTCCGTACCTCAGTATCGTTTGTTAAAATTCGCACGTAATACACTCCGGGTTGGAGGGCCGAGCTGCGGATGGCGATTTCGTTTTCACCCGCGCGGGCGCGGTCACGGAACAGCGTGCGCAGAAGCCGTCCCATCGCGTCGTACAGTCGCACTTCGACGATGCTCGCGGCATCTCCGTGAAAGCGGAAGCGCACATCGCCCGAAGCTGGATTCGGATACAACGATGGTAGTGTGGGTATGCCGTTGTCGGAAGTGATACCGCCCACCGGAGCGTCGCTCAGTTGTGCCACCCAGCCGCCCCAGCGCGACGAGGCATTGCCATAGCAGCCACTGACCCACACTTCCGGCACGGACGTACCGGGACGCCGAGCGATGCCGGTGTAATCGCCCCAGCGTTCGGTCTCGGTATTGCCGATGGTGTACACCCAGTTTTGTCCACCCCGCAGCAGCACGGACGGGGTGAACTCCATTGCGTTATCCACGGCAACTGCTCGAGCCTCGGGGTAAATGCTGGCACTCGAACGGAGGAATCCCAGCACGGCGCTGTGGTCATCGTCGCTATTGGAGTAGGACGCCACGGCAGGGTAGGCATAGGAATAACCCTGCAAGCCAAAGGATTTATGCTGAACGGTTTTTGCAGAGACATTCATCCGATTATATCGGATCGTGGCTTCGCCCGCAGCACTTGCGTCGTTGTGCACGTAATGGAGCGTACCCTTGAGATAGAAGGCCGAGAGCACGCGGCAGTCGTTGGTGTTGAGCGGCACGGCAGTACCCTGTTGCGAGGCATTGCGTGGCGGCGCGTATGTGGCGACGGAGATATTCGAGCTTTGAAGTTCCGGTGACCCGTCGTAGTCGTCCGTCACATCCCAGAGTGTCACCGTGTTCCCGCCGGCGGCGAGTGTACTTACGCAGTAGATGCCGGGTCCGTAGCCCCCGTCGCGTCCCCAAGATGCAGGCAGCAAGGTGAAGCCATTGCTGACATTCCAGTACCGGTAGCGCGGCGGCGTGCCTGTGAAGGCCGTACGTTTGTCGATTTGTAAAAGAATGGTGCCCTGGTATTGCGAATTGTCGTTGTACATGTTGCCGCAGAGATAGAAATCCTCTTCCGATACACCGATGGAGGGAAAATCGAACCAGCTGCCCGCGCGAAGATTTGCCCCCGCGATGGTGAACACCCACCAGCCCTCCATCGGATTGGCGCTTTTGGAGAAACAGACGAAGATGCGGGATTCCGACCAGGTGAAGCCGTGGAGCACTACCAGGATGAAGCGGTCGTGCACCGCATCATACAGGATGCGCGGATCGTAGATCATGGCCGTGGGTTGCTGTGCCGCGAAAAAATCGTACCAGTTGACCGCCGCCAGGTTTTGTCCTGCAGCATTGCGGACGGACAGATCCCAATTGCCAGCCGACACCACGATACCCGCGCGCGACACCGCGATGGTGTTGTCCATCGGCGTGTTTTGCGTAAGCGTGTTGGCCTGGTAATTGGTGCCGATACGCAGATTGGGCGCGAAGGCCCCGCTGTTTTCACGGACCGTTGCTTGCGGGATGGGAGCCGGACCCCATTGCTGCTTCACCACATCCGCTTCGCGCACAGACTGCGCATGCACAGCATGGGGGAGCGCGGCACTGATGCGAGTAATCGTCATTCCCAGGCCACGTGGCACCAACCCAGGCGCGATCTCTCCTTGAAGAGACATCGAACCCTCGCCCGCAACCACATGTGTGGTGGCATCGGCGAGGGGGAACTTCTGGGCGTGGAGGGGAAGGAACATTATCGACATCAGGACAGCGAGCGGTACGTATCGCAATCGAAACATGACATCCTCTCTGGTTTTATCTCATCGTCCACGCCTCGCGCGAAATGTTGCCGCGGGTTTGAACCAATCGCATGGAGCGACGGATGGGCGTGTCGGAGAACTTTCAGGATAGTGTATGCGGCAAAGTACGGAAGAGTCCCGCTTGATTCAAGCCATGGAGCGGGCAAGTTCCGGCGGGCAGCGTCGCTGCTTCGCGAGAAATGATAGCTCCAGCACATCGATGCTCGTCGTGCCTGATTGAGAGATTGCCGAAATTGTCCAGGTCATTTACAGATACGCTCCGGGGCAAAAAATGCGAAGCGGGCACATGAACTCGACGTGGCTATTCAATGAACGCTCATGCACCCGAGGTTGGCGTCCTTGGACCGGGATTTGGCTATTCAGTGAATATCCTCGCCAGCGAGGATGGTTTCGTGGGCATCGACGTGGCTATTCAATGAATGCTCAGAATGCTCATGCACCCGAGGTTGGCGTCCTCGGACCGGGATTTGGCTATTCAGTGAATATCCTCGCCAGCGAGGATGGTTTCGTGGGCATCGACGTGGCTATTCAATGAATGCTCAGAATGCTCATGCACCCGAGGTTGGCGTCCTCGGACCGGGATTTGGCTATTCAGTGAATATCCTCGCCAGCGAGGATGGTGTCGTGGGCATCGACGTGGCTATTCAATGAATACTCGTGCACCCGAGGTAGGCGTCCTCGGACCGGGATTTGGCTATTCAGTGAATATCCTCGCCAGCGAGGATGGTGTCGTGGGCATCGAGGTGGCTATTCAATGAATGCTCAGAATGCTCATGCACCCGAGGTAGGCGTCCTCGGACCGGGATTTGGCTATTCAGTGAATATCCTCGCCAGCGAGGATGGTGTCGTGGGCATCGACGTGGCTATTCAATGAATACTCATGCACCCGAGGTTGGCGTCCTCGGACCGGGATTTGGCTATTCAGTGAATATCCTCGCCAGCGAGGATGGTTTCGTGGGCATCGACGTGGCTATTCAATGAATACTCGTGCACCCGAGGTAGGCGTCCTCGGACCGGGTTTTGGCTATTCAGTGAATATCCTCGCCAGCGAGGATGGTGTCGTGGGCATCGACGTTTTCAATGACTTACGGGGATTCCGCTTGTGATTTGGGTGCTGCAATGACGATATCAGGGCGGAAGCGTCTACTTCGCGAAACGACAGGGCTCGTGAGAATAGCCATTCTTTGCGTCTTTGCACCTTGGCGCTTTGCGTTGAATTCCCCTCCGACCTCAGAAGAATGGAATGCAACGTCGCAGTGAAGCAGAGACGCAAAGTGTTGGAGGGTGTTGTCTCGTTTCGCGATTCAATGAACTTTCCGCAGCGGGGAAGAAACTGTGCTTCCTTCCCGTGTCACGGGTGCTGCAATGGCGAAATCAGAAGGAAGGCGGTACGACGTGCAGCATGCATCGGTGGACACGGTCAATCCGACCTCTTGCTCATGTTTTCAAAAATACGCATGTTGGACATACAGCGGATGTCGCGGTTTCCTTTGCTTGTGGAACATGCCCCCGCGGGTGCAATCCCGTCGTGTGGCAGCCGCTACTTCCGTTTTCGGTATCGCCGACGTATGAGCATCGCAATGAATATGGATACAGCGCACCCGGCTTCCACAACGCAGGACATTCTAATGCGCACGGTGGCGAAGACCGCATGGCAAGGACCTTCGCCAGCGCGTGTCCGGCTTCGCGTGCTCGAATTTCTGGGAGTCGCGATGCTGATATATTCCGCACTGATGCTCGTCGCCGATCTGGCAGTGGTGCCGCTCACCACCTCGCTGCGCTGGGATTGGCTGGAATACACCGAGCAATGGCTCGTTGGATCCTGTCATCGCATGCCAAGCCGCAGTATATGGATCGCCGCCGTACCGATGGGATTGTGCGCCAGGTGCAGCGGCGTGTATCTCGGGGCAGTGCTGTTGTTGCTTGTGGGACTACGCGCGGGTGATCGGATGGTACTTCCACCGCGTGTCGCGATTGCATTTATGCTCTCGCTGCTGCTGGATGGAATGCTGCAGCATCTTCTGCTCTACGACTCGGGAAACGGTTGGCGACTCTTCACGGGCTTTCTCTACGGAGCCGGCGTGGCCGGACTCCTTCAATACATTCTGGCGCGGCAATACGCGCTTGTGCTACCAATCATCAGCATGGAGAAGTTGCGATGAACATCAACACGCCATCGTTCCGAATTGTCTCGTCCGTCGTTTTCGCCTGCTTCATCTTCTTTGCCATCGGTGCGCCCGTGCGTGCCATTGGTCCGGCGGGCGTGACCGTGCCCGCGGGCACGGTCGTTGCGCTGTCGCTCGAGCAGAGCATCACCTCCGAAATGCCCGTGGGGAGCAGTGTGAACTTCCGTGTGATCTACGATGTGAAGGTTGATGGCCAGGTGGTCGTTCGCGCTGGTTCGATTGCAACAGGCAGTATCGCCTCGGTGAAGGGCACAGGTGCGGTGGGATCGCCGGGTCGCGTGGCCATCACCTTGCGCACGGTACGAGCGGTGGATGGGCAGGAAATCCTGCTGCGTGGCAACATGAACAAGGAAGGTGACGACAAGGTGGTGCTGAGTGTGATTCTCGCGCTTATTTGCCTTCCCTTGATTCTCATCCACGGTGAGGATGCGGAAATTCCTGCTGGCACTGAGGTGCGAGCATATGTTGAGCAAGAGTATACGATCAATACCTGACCAAGCAGAATTACCCGTATGGCTCCCTCGTCGCGCATATCACGTGCCGACGAGGGACCTTGTCCTTGCTGAGTGGAGAAAGTGAACGAGTTGCCTGCAACCGATGGTACGGCCGATACGTATACCAGGACTTGGTGTTTTCACCAGAAGTCTACTGTTGAACGAATCTTATTTGCTGCTTCGCTGCGGAGTGTATGGTGGCTCCGTATCGACAGTGCACAATCCGAACTCTCGTGTGGAAGCTGAACAACACGGCAGGAACAACGATGAAGCGTCTGCTGACCATTCTCCCGCTCCTCGTGTTTTGCTCGACCGTCGCATGGTCGCAGCAGGACGCAGATGCCACGGAGGTGACAAAATTCTACGATGCGGTGGTACGACTCCGAGATGGCACGGTCATTCGTGATGTGGAGGTGTCGTACGAATACGAAGAGGGGATGTACGAGCGGTACGTGATCAAGACGCGGGAGGGGACCATCATTCGCAAATTGCCTTCCGAGATACTGGTGATCGAGTCGCATGCACGCACCTTCTATCCGCCGCGGTACAATCCCATCACTGTCGTTACGCCTTGTGATCATCGTTGGCGCGAGAAGCAGTGGTACTTCGTGGAAGCGCGTGCATGGGGGTACTATGCAGGCAAGGATGAATCCGAAAATGCAATCGGTATCGACCAATTCGCGTTCGGCCCCGAGGCGGTGTTCGGGCTGCGCTTCGGCATGTGGGGCATGGGAGTGGGGGCGTCGTATTTTCGCTCGAGGGATATCAGCCGTGTCCCGGTGTTCCTGCACGGGCGTTATCAACTCAGTGCGCATTGCTTCGCACCATTCGTGTATGCGCAGGCGGGAACGGTTTTTGATAATCAATCCGAAGTCACGCCGTCGTTCGGTGAATACCTTTCACCTGCTCCGAAAATTCTGGGCGTCGGTGCCGGATTCGATTATCCGCTGGCGTCATGGCTGGATCTCTCCGTCGATCTCGGATATCGCTATATGCAGCTTCCCACACTCGTGGACTGCGATTGCTCGCCACAACCCCCGGCCACGACGGCGGTGTTTTACAATGAAAGCCACGGTGTGCTTCTGCGCGCCGGCGTAACGTTCTAGGCAAGGAGGCGAACGATGTACTCGCACATCATCACTGTCGTTCGCAGCAGCGGGATAATGCTGCTCGCGATGCTGCTCTTCGTTTCCTGCCAATCCCCAACCGAGACACCTCCGACCACACGGCGTACCGTCACGGTACATGTGGAGGACGCCAACGGCAAGTCGTTGGAGCTCATTCCGGTGCGTATGCTGGAATTGACTGATAAGGAAGCGCGTCAGCTGGAAAGTGCCGTCACCGATCGTTCCGGCGATGCGCGATTCATGGTGGAGATTCCGAGTACCGGCAAGGCGTTCCGCTTCATCGCGGGAAGCGCAAGCACAGGGACAGTGTTCAAGGATGCCAATCTCCTCTGCCGCGATACCGTGCTTGTCATTCGTCTGGCCACGGAACTGCTTCCCTGCGGCGAGGATGTGACCAAGGTGCTGCGCATCGAGGATATCTGCGCTCCGTTGATTACCGGCGAGCGCTTCACCGGAAGCACGGATTTTACTTTTACCAGCACCTGCGCCGAACCCATCACTTATTCCGTGAGCGGGCCCGTGAATTCGCGCGAACTCACGCTCGATATTCTCGACGCGCAGGGCGTGGCCTTCCCGGCGCGAAATTTCACCATTCCCGCCGGTGGACAATTTGTGGTGCGTGCCACGGCCTCTCCAGCCGACAGTGGCGTGCATCGTAGTTCGTTCGTGTTCACCGGTACCGGGCCGGGCGGAGTCACGTCCACCTTGACCTTGATCATCGAGGTGGATGCCCGCAACTGCAATGTCTGCGCCTGTCCCGAGGAGGAAATTATCGTGGACTTCGGCTTCGTTGAGGCATCGCCAACGCAGGGGCGTGGGACGCGCACCGTCGAGCTGCCTCTTAATGGCTGCCGCTTCCTGCGCATCGACAATCTCGTGAAGGAGGCCACACAGAAGGAGCGCTTCGGCATTCCGCCCATTGATGATATTCAGGTGGAGCCGGGAGGGCGATACACGCAAACCTACAGCTTTGTCCCGGCCCCAGGTGATTTCAGCTTGGTGCAGGATACCGTGCTCGTCGAGCATTTCATTGCGGCGGAAAACAAGCGTTGCACCACACGCGTCATTCTTCGCGGACAAGGATGCGGACCCGCCTGTCGTTTTATCGACGACACCTTCGTGAACAGAGGCGGGCAGGAATGGGATTCGCGGATACATCGCATCCGCGTGTACGAATCTGGTGCAATGGAAATCTGCTTCGAGAACACTGGGCAATGCGGCGATCTGGTTCTATCGCAGAGCAATCCCGGCGCTCCTGGCTTCCGCATGATCACGCCCGGACCACTGCGGATCGCTCCAAACAGCACGGAATGTTTCGAAGCGCGGTTCGATGCCGCAGACAATGTGGTTTGGCCGAATGGTCACGGTAAACCAGCGGTGATCAATCACACACTTCCGGTGAGCGTGCAAACGTGCAGCGGGGTGCGACAGGTGAATCTGCGCGTGCTGGTGGATACGCTGCCCGCGCAGTTCTCGCGCTGCATTTATCGCTGGGATCAAAACGGAAACTACGGTTACAATTTCACACCCGTCGAGGGAAAGGGAGAGGATCGCTACGACCCGGCGGTTCTGACCGCACAGGTGTCCGATATCGCCGTGATGAGTGTGCTGCCTGGAGTCTCTGCCCAGGTGCGTTTCCGCTCCGAATGGAAATTGATCAAGACCAACGTGTCGGATGCGCAGTTCAATTTCGACGACATGTCACGAGGGCAAAATGGCTGGACGCTGGCCGAGTATCGCAGTATTACCACCTCACCCCCGCCGTTCAGTTCTCCCGGCGACGCCACGCTGCTGTTCCGCGGAGTATACAGCGTTCGCATCGTTCGTGGGTCGTCGGTCTTTTTCGCATGTATTCGCGTGCGTGAGATCAGTGTTGATCCCGACGGTAAAGAGAAAGTCTGTCTCGATGTGCTCTTCCCCATGATACAGGAGTGAGATATGCGTAATCATGGTGTGGTACCCGTGCTTTTCAGCATCGCCCTTCTGACCGCGTGCGGCAGTGGTGGCGAGATGGTTCAGGATAGACAGGCGGGCAACGCGTCGGACGCCGCCAAAAACGCCAAGGTTTTAAACACATCGGCCGATGAATTCGCTCCGGTGATGTTTGCAGATGGAAATACGGTACTGTGGACATCGAATCGCGAGCAGGGGATGCGCACACGAGTGCTCTCTCCGGAGTTCCGCTACGGTGAAGCCGTGTATGGTGTGAGTCGACCAACACGAGCCGCAACCCTGCAGTTGGACCTTCCTTCCGCATGGTCGAGTCCGGAGCCATTTCAGGCTGGTCGCCTCGATCGCGTCAACACCGGTGCCGTGTATGTGGACGAGTTGTCGCGGACGGTGTATCTGAGTTCCACATATCGTCAGGTTGGAGATGGCGGTGCGGACATCGCGCGGCTATCGATGGATGGTACCGAGGATGCGGTTCCGCTTCCGTCGTTGAATTCGCCGTGGTGGGACGCGCAGCCGAGCATTTCTCCCGATGGCTCTCTGCTGGTGTTTGCCAGCGATCGCGTTGACACCTCTCCGACAGTGAAAGACACCGGGCGTCGGGCCCCGCATCTGTGGGTGGCCAGAAAAAATGGGGAATCCTGGTCCGCGCCGGAACGATTGCCAGCACCCATCAACTCGGAAGCGGAGGAAATGTCGCCGCATTTCGGTGTGGATGGATATCTCTACTTTGCCACGCGACGTTGGCCTGAAGCGGGTTATGAATTAGTTCGCAGTCGATGGGCTGATAATCGATGGAGCGAGGTCGAGCGTCTTCCCGCACCCTACAATTCGGCATCGGACGATGTGTTCCCCTTCCTCAGTGCCGACCGCATGCAGCTGATGTTTTCTTCGAACCGCGAGGGCGGTTCCGGCGGTTACGACATCTGGTATGCGGACATGCACTACTGCGTCCCCCTGAATGTGCGTGTGCGTTTGCTGGCCGCGGATGCCGCAGCGGGGAAAAGCGAAGCGGGTCAAGGCATTACCATCGAAGTCGTGGAAAAATCCTCCGGTGCTATTGTGGCAAAGGGGACCACCGATGCGGATGGACAGTACGCGCTGCTGTGTGGAACCGATGCCGGCACCGTGCGCGGAAGGCAGTTCGGACTCAAAGTGAATACGGAGTATATTGTCCGCGAAGCGGGTAAAACCTGTTATCAGGGTACGGGGGATGTGAGCATTTCCACGCCTCCAGCCGAGAGCATCGGCGATGGGGTGCGCGTGGAGATGGAATTACGCCGCAAGGGCTTCCCCTCGTTCCATGTGGAAAGCGATTCCATTTGGTTTTTTGTCACGGGATACTGGTATCCGAACACCACCACCGAATATGCGCGGCTCAAGCAGCGTCTTGCCGACCCACGTGACATCCCCAATGCGAATTTCATCGATATGACTGGACCATACGAGGACAAGGCGAAGGAAGTGGATGCCTGGTTCGATCATCTGTATGTTGAGATTGAAAAAATGCTCGGCCCGATGTTCGATGATTGCTACGATGCCGCAGACACCTTGGTGATCAATGTCCGTGGCTACGTGGATCCACGAGGCCTTGCATGGGGCAAGTACGAGGACGCGGAGACGGTGCGGACACGCAGTGCGGTGATAGAACCGGGTACTGTTATGGCGCGTCAGGAAGGTAATGTGAAGCTTTCTCATCTTCGCGCGTGGTACTCGATGAAGATGATCGATCGCATGATGAAGGGACGCTCTCGACTGTACACCCAGCTGCGTGAGAACGGGCGCATTCAGATGCAGTGCGATGGAAATTACATTGGGTATGGCGAGAAAGGAAGTACCAGCACCGGTCCGACCGACGATCCCTTCAAGCGGAAATTCACTGTGGAAATGGAAGTCCGCTACGACAAAGCCAAACACAAGCGATGACATGGCAACTCTGGACGTCATGCCGAACGCGTGCATGGCGTCCGCAAATTACTTGCCGAAGCAGCGGGTGACGCTGCTTCGTTGCGCGCTTAATCACACCACCCGGAACTCGGGCTCCCTTCCATCCAGCACTGCAATGAGATTTCTCGCGGCGATCTCGGCCATGCGCTGCCGTGTCCGTACCGACGCGCTGCCGATATGCGGTAAGAGTACGGTGTTGCGGAGTGCGATAAGCTCATCCGGAATACTGGGTTCCTCCTCGTAGACATCCAAGCCCGCAGCAAATATACGTTCTTCACGCAGTGCTCGAATCAGCGCCTGCTCATCCACCACAGGTCCGCGCGCGGTGTTGATGAGTATGGCGCTGCGTTTCATCAGGCCCAGTTCGCGTTCGCCGATGAGATGGCGGGTATCGGGAGTGAGAGGAAGGTGCAGGGAGAGCACATCCGCTTCACGCAGCACGGTATCCAGATCGGAGTATTGAGCACCGAGTTGTTGTTCAAAACTCGCATCGCGCTTCCGATTGTGATAGAGCAACCGCATGCCGTACGCGCCGACGGCTTTGCGCGCCAGCGCTTGCCCGATGCGTCCCGCGCCGATGATTCCCAGCGTGGCACCCTGGAGGTCGTGGCCCAGGAAGAGCATCGGTTCCCATCCACGGAATTTGCCCTCACGCAGCCAGGTATCGCTTTCCACGATACGTCGTGCGCAGGCCAGCATCAGTGCGAAGGCAATATCGGCCGTCGCCTCCGTGAGCACACCGGGCGTATTCGTCACCATGATACCAGCGGCACGAGCGGCCTCCACATCAATATTGTTGTACCCCACCGCGTAATTGCTGATACATCGCAAGCGTGATCCCGCTTGGATCACCTCCACATCAACCGGATCGGAAAGCAGACACAGCAGACCATCAGCATTGGCGACACCAAGCAGAAGTTCCTCCTTCGTGATCTGCCGATCATGTTCATGAACGTGAAGCGTGCAATGAGACCGCAGCAAATCCATCCCGCTTTCCGGAATGCGTCGAGTTACAAATACCATGGGTTTCATAAACGCAGCAGAATGTACAACATGTCTTCCATACGAAAATAACCCACAAATCCGCACGAAGCACACCGCGCCATCGCCCCGCGATCGCGCCATCGCCCGGGATATGCGCCGTAGGGGCGAACCTACGTGTTCGCCCCTACGTCCGCGTCCGCGATTTCATAACCGGCGATGCGGGCGGACACGATGGGGATATCGGGATGGGGCGATGCGGGCGGACACGATGGGGATATCGGGATGGGGCGATGCGGGCGGACACGTAGGTCCGCCCGAACGGGGATCGGAGCTTGTTCCGGGATTGTAGACGATGCAAAAAAAAGGCGGGCATGTGGGCCCGCCTTTTCGGAAATGCGTGCGGTTATTTGGTAACCGTCATCTTTTTCTGTTGTACCTGGCCGTTCACGTTGATCTGATAGATGTACGTGCCGGATGGGAGGTTCTCGGCACTCATGGAAACTTGATGCGCGCCGGCGGGTTTTTCTTCATCCACGAGCTGGGCGACTTGCTCGCCGAGCTGATTGAACACGCGCAGCGTCACATGGCCCGGCTGCGCGAGCTGATAGCTGATCGTGGTGGCGGGGTTGAAGGGATTCGGGTAGTTCTGATACAGCGACACGGCCGTGGGAGTAACGTCGAAATACACGTCCACCATGGGCGAGTAGGCCTGCGTGCCGTCGTTGTCCACCTGGCGGAGACGGTACTTGGCCTGTCCCACGCTGCGATGCGTGCTGCTGACATCATCCTGGAAGCTGTAGTTCATCGGCTCGGTGGTGGTGCCGCGACCGGCGACGAAGCCGATGTTTTCCCACATCGAACCGCCATCGAAGCTGCGCTGGATTTCGAAACCATGGTTGTTGGTCTCCATGGTCACATTCCACGCGAGATCGA
>Ga0208462_1001019_pt1 | contig 21343 bp, 12 predicted proteins | sample AD_SCU001_MetaG_FD_184452 | JGI IMG/M metagenome (GOLD analysis project Ga0208462, IMG submission 184452) | Active sludge microbial communities of municipal wastewater-treating anaerobic digesters from China - AD_SCU001_MetaG (SPAdes) (version 2) | ecosystem: Engineered > Bioreactor > Anaerobic...
CACGCTTTCGCCTGCGCCCGTCGAACTCTCCGTAGAAGATCTGCTCCCAGGGGCCGAGATCGAGCTTTCCTCCGGTTACCGCCACAACCACTTCGCGTCCCATGACCTGCCGCTTGAGGTGTGCGTCGGCATTGTCCTCCCCGGTGTCGTTGTGCCGGTAACGGTCGACGGGTTCATGGGGAGCGAGCTGTTCCAGCCATTGATCGTAGTCGCGGTGAAGACCCCGTTCGTCATCATTGATGAATACCGATGCGGTGATGTGCATGGCGTTGCAGAGCACGAGACCTTCCTTGACGCCGCTTTCGGCAAGTGCTTCGGCAACTTGTCCGGTGATGTTCACGAAGGCTCTCCGGGTGGGGATGTCGAACCAGAGTTCTTTGCGATAAGATTTCATGGGCACCCCTTTCATTCGTCGGGATTCACTTTTCCTTGCATCCGACCGCGATAATGGTTATTAGGCTGGCACCATTGCGGGCTATCGCAGTCTCAGCAAGTTTAGGTTCCAGGGTTGCGATGGGCAAGACCAAAGAAGAAGGTGCAGAAGCGGTCTTCTCCCCCTCTCTCTTCCCCGGTCCGTACATGCCGATGCAATTCTTGCAGAATGAGACATTGAAGGAGCGGGCATTCATGAAAGCGGGAATAGTCACACTGATTGTCGTATTCACAGCCGCCCTCGGCCTTTTTTCCGCCGGCGCCGGCACAGCAAAGGAGGAGAAAATGACGGAGCAGCAAAACCCGGTGGCAGTGATTCAAACGTCTGAGGGCGTCATCCGTGTCGAGCTCTGGGCGGACAAGGCCCCGATCACGGTGAAGAATTTCCTTCGCTACGTGGACGACGGGTTCTACGATAAGACCGTCTTTCACCGGGTCATCGATGATTTCATGATCCAGGGAGGCGGCATGACCGTCGACATGCGCGGCAAGACACCCCGCGATCCCATTAAAAACGAGGCGCGCGCGGAGTTGAAGAACGCCAGGGGAACGATCGCGATGGCGCGCACCGGCGTTGTGGACAGCGCCACCTGTCAGTTCTTCATCAATGTGAAGGACAACGACTTTCTCAATCATCGTGACGATAGCCCCGCGGGATTCGGTTATGCGGTCTTCGGTTATGTCATCGACGGCATGGACGTTGTGGATCGGATCAAGAAAGTTCCCACGACCAACGCAGGCATGCACCAGAACGTGCCGGTCAAACCGGTGGTCATCGAGAGTGTCAAGAGAGCCCAATGACGAAGCGTCCAAACCCCGGCCGGCGTGGACGATCGCGCTGACTGCCGGCCGGGAGCGGACTGAACCGTCGATGTGCGTGCGACGCGCGGTGAGCGTGGTCGACAGCCCGAACCGGATGTCGTTCCCGCCACGACCGGGACAGTGGCCGTCAGGACCGTGGGCCGCGCCGCCGGGGTCACCTGACATGCTGTGACCGGACCGCAAAACTTGACGCGCACAACTGGAGCCGGAAACTTCGGACACCATGAGTCCCCCTGCCCGTTCTCTGAGAAAACCCGTTTTTTGTCTTGTTTGCCCACAGATGGAATGATATGTAACGCCTAATCCTGCGGAGACCCAGACATTAAAGTCACATGCGATCGGAGAGCCGAGAGCCGCATGAGAGAAAAACAGGGGCGTCGAATTCCTTTGTGCGAATTCATGTTTGCCGTTCCCCGGATTCTCATCGAAAGGAATGCAATGAACGGTCGACTGAGCGACTTCATAAAGACTTACTCGACCGGAACAGATGGGGCATTGTCGTCGATGGAATATGAGGGACTATTCATCGAAGCACACGGCAGCCCACCTGACCAGTGTATATTGGTGTTGTCCGGAACGAGTATTCAACTGGCGGATATCGAGTTTTTCATCAATTGCCTGGTGGGCGAGGGATATTCGGTGGCATCGATCGAACGGGACATCGGCGGGCTGATCGATTTCAAGACGGATTCCAAGGCCGATCGCAAGCTGGCCCTTGGAGACTTTATCGATCATTTGAAGCGAGACCGCGGGGTCTCAAACATTTACATCATCGCGCAGTCTTACGCCGCCTTTGAAGTGGTTCGCCTGCTGGTCGAGGCTCCGGAGACGTACAGGGCCTCCATCCCCGCGGTTGTTTTCGTGAATCCGGCGGGGTTCGACAGACAAATGAGATATCTTCCACATTGTTTCAGATTCTTGTTCATTCATGTGTTGAGCGGGTATGCCTCAGCCGTCGCAAAGCTTGTCATGAACAGACGAAATGCGCCGGAAACGAGAAGGGATTTCCGGAGAAAGCTCACAGCGGTCCATTCGTTCTTCATCAAAACCGTGCGAAACCCCATAAGAACGTTCAAAGAAATCGCCGACATCGTCTCATTTGACATCATTCCCTACGTGAAGCTCCTCATAGAAAAATACGGTTTTTCGTTCCACTTCGTATTGAACGGCGACGACAACCTGGTGTCCGCTTCAAGGACGTTGGAATGGGTTCGCCGATTGGTGCCGCATGAGAATGTGACGGTTTTCCCGGGCAATCATCTGGATTTTTTCGTGAATGAACGTCAGATCGTGTCGTTCTTGGACACCTTGGGAATGATTGCCGTTCGAGGTAGACATGCTTGATGCAATCGTAATCTCCGATACCGGGAATGATACTTACTCGGTTTCAAGCCTCCTCAGGCTGCAGGTGGAGGGGAGGCCCGCGATCATTCAAAACGTTCGCAACATGCTCGAAAATGATGGAAAGATCGTTGACCCCGTCGAAGGCGAAAATGAAAACAACTGGCATTGTGCGCCCAAGCTCAACGGGATTGTGCTCCTGAGCCGCCTGCTCGGGGAGGGGTTCAACGCTGAATTGATCGATTCCTACTACAGTGAGCGCCATCGTTTCCAGCAGTTGCTGCGCGACAACCCCAAGATGGTGGTCATATCCACAACTTTTATACTCAATAAGAAAAGCCTCTACGATCTTGTTCGCGACATACGTTCGGTGGCGCCCGATATATATATTGTTGCCGGAGGCCCTTTTGTCTATTCGTCCTATCTTATCATGCAACGTGGCGGAAGCTCCGGCTATGATGTGACGAGCCCGTCCGACGACTTCTTGTTTCTGAACGACGACAACCGGCCCGATGTCGATCTGTATATCGTCTCCATGAAAGGCGAATGGGTGCTTTCGAAGGCGCTCGGCCTGATCAGGAGCGGGAAAGCCGTGTCCGGACTGCCCGACGTCGCGCACTGGGACGGCCGGCGGTACGTATTCTCGCCCAGGAGCGTGAGCGAGGTCGATCCCGACGATCCGACCGTCGACTGGGACGGCATGCCGGATGACCTGTTCAAGTCCGGCGCCGTCAATGTTCAGGCCAGCTACGGTTGCCCCTGCAAATGCGAATTCTGCAATTTCGTAAGGGGGGACCGTCCCGCACACGTGAAACCCCTCGGCGTCCTGGTGTCCGAGTTGACTCGAATCGCGGCCAGGGGAATCAAGTACGTGAGATTTGTGGACGACAATTTCCGGCTTGGCAGGAACGACCTGAACCGGGTGTGCGAAGCGTTCCTGGAGGCAGGGCTGAACCTGAAATGGATGAGTTTTTTCAGGGCAAGCTCCCTGGAAGGCGCGGATTTGGAGCTCCTCAAGCGTGCCGGTTGCATCGAGGTGCAGATGGGAGTGGAATCGGCGGACAGAGAAGTGCTGAGAAGGATGAACAAGAAGTCCGACCCCGACATGTACGCCCGCGTGATCGGACGACTGCTGGACGCCGGAATCGACTGTTCCTGCTGTTTTATCGTGGGTTTTCCCGGAGAAACCGGGGAAAGCTTCGAACGGACGGTGGATTTCATCGAAAGCATGCCGAACCCGTCTCAACCCGGGTTATTCTCGTGGTCCATCTATCCGTTCCTCCTGGTGCCGCTCAGCCCGATCTACGAACCGGCGAAGCGGGCCGAATGCGGTCTGTCGGGTTACATGAAGGAATGGAAACATTCCACCATGGATTCCGCCACCGCTCACCGGTGCATCCGCGGTGCGTTCCGCCGGATCGAGAATACAAGCCCCATCTACAGCGGTGACAACCTGGAGATGATGGCCGGGCTGTCGTTGGAGAATAAAAAGAATTTTATCAAGTTGCGGCACAGTCTATCGAAACGATTCCTGGATGCACCTTACGACAAATCGCTGGTCGTGCGTTCGTTTGCCGAAATCCTCAAGTAACCGCGGTACGCCCCGGGCCGGCACATATTCATGGTTCGTTGCAAGCCCGCGGCTCACGGGCGTTTGCGAGAAACACGACAGCCATCCCGGCACCCTTGAGCAGCCTGTGTCCTCCCCGCCGAAGTGCCTCAGCCCCGTCAGAACATGTAGCTCAGGGTCAGCCCGATGAGATGGATGTCCGTGTTGTACTCCCCGTTGGCCGCAGTCAAGGGATTGAAGAAGCCGTCGTTGGGGTTGTCGTCCACCGTGTTGTTCTTGGTGCGGCTCACCATCTTCTGGAAGCCGTAGGACAACCCGGCGCGCAGCGCTCCATACCTGAAATCCGTCCCGATGGTGATCAGGTGCGCGTCGGCGTCCGGGATAGACGGGTCGAAGGTGGAATCCGGAACGGGATTGCCCTGGTAGAGGTATCCGGCCACAAGCGCGAACCGGTCGTTCAACTGGTATTTGGCCCCGATGCTCCCGGTCCATACGTCGTGCCAGTTCCTGTTGTTGACGGACACCATGCTGCCTGCAACCGGCTTGTCGAGCCGGATGATCAACTGTTCGAAGGAAGACCACCCTTCCCATCGCGCGGCGACTTCCAGGGTGAGGGGATAGAAGCCCTTGTAACACACACCGAAGTGAACGCGCTGGGGGAGATTGAGTTGGGCGTCGCCGTCGGTGTCGGGAAACAGCAGTGAGAAATAAGCCGGTGCGCCGTTGGGCAGGGTGAATTCAGCCTTGCCGTCGACGTTCACTCTGACCATGCTCCGATACGATGCCCCGATGGATACATCCGGATGGGGTTCAAACAGCGCCCCGAAACTCCATCCCACGCCGTGACCGTCCCCTTTGAACCTCTGTCCTCCGTCGGCGAGCCTCAAGGGCGCGAAATAGAGCTTTTTCTCCAAGGTGGTGTCCAGGATCAGGAAATCGGGACCTCCGCCGATGGCCAACCACGGCGTGACCTGCCAGGAAATAACGGGGTTGATGTCGTAAGTCGTCAATTCGGACTTGGTCGCGATATATCTTCCTTCCCAGTTGTCCGCCCATTCCGTGGCGAGTCCGAAGGGATTGAACACTCCGAGTCCCAGGCTGATCTTGTCCGTGAACCGGTGCGTGACAAAAAAAGTGGAAGGAAAGAAAACGTCCTTTTCGGCACTGGTGGAATGTCCGGTGAGCCCGCTCTTGAAATCGCGCAGGGGAATGAGCAATGTGGTCCCGACTTCGACCTGAGTGCCTTCGAATTTGCTCATCAGGGCGGGGTTGAAGAAAATGACCGAGGGATCTTCCCCGTGGGCGATGGTGGCGGCGGCCTGCCCGAGGGAGGCGGCTCCCTGTGTGTAGATGGCAAAGCCCGAACCGAAAGCGGGAGAAGCGCCGATCAGGGCGAAACTGGCCAGCACGATCAACAGCATGGAACCGGCGATACGCAGACGCAGCATACTCCAACCTCCTTGTCCGTTGGCGATCCCCTTCGGCCAGGGGGGCCGTCCGGCGCCTTCGACTCGTTGCCGTCGGCTTTCCGGATGGAGACCGGATGTTCCTCGATCCATGGACGGCGCCCCGGGGTGCACGCCGAGGCCGTTCTCGGGAGCGCCGCGATGATGATTGCCCGGACTGTCCTGCAGCGGCAGGATCCGGGCACACAGGAACGGGGGATAGTGTTCCGCATGAGGTGTGAATTCATACAAACAGCATTTGTGACCGGATGTCAACATCGCATTTAATCATTACGAGAATGCTGCGGGGGCGCGGCGACATCGCTGCGACGCTCTTTTCTCAAGCGGTCCGAATACCGTTGGAAAAGCTGCCGCGCCATGGTAATAGAAGCTGATCCCGAATTCAAAAAATACAGGAGCCGTCCCGATCACATGCAATGCATCGATTACCTGATGGAAAGCGAGGATGAGGCGACCCGTCTGGAAATGAAGACGGATTGCCGGTCCGTTGAGGCGCAGGCCCGGTGGGCGGGCCTCGGGCCGGGAATGCGGGTCGCGGACATCTGCTGCGGAACGGGCAAGACCAGCGCGTGCCTGAACGGGCTGGTTCAGCCGGGGGGAACGGTAATCGGAATCGACGGATCCCCCGAGAGAGTCGCTTACGCCGTCGATCACTATGGAGGCGAGGGGATTGAGTTCAGGTTCCGGGACATCCGGGAACCGCTCGAGGATCTCGGCCTCTTCGACTTCGTCTGGGTGCGCTTCGTCCTCGAGTACTATCGTTCCACCGGTTTCCAACTGGTTTCTCATCTTTCCCGAATCGTCAAGCCGGGAGGGGTCCTTTGCCTCATCGATCTCGATCACAATTGCCTCTGCCACTATGGAATCCCTCCAAGGCTCGAGAGAACCCTGTTCGCTCTCGTCGGAATGTCCGAGCGGGAAGCCGATTTCGACCCTTACGCCGGCAGGAGACTCTATTCACATCTCTACCGGCTCGGGTACCAGGAGATCGATCTGTTCGTCGAGGCTCACCATCTGATTTTCGGCGATCTGGAAGGAAAGGATTCTTACAACTGGGCGAAGAAGGTGGAGGTTGCTTCACGGAAGCTCGGCTTCGATTTCGCCGAATACGGCGGTGGAGTCGAAGAATTCAAGGCGGAATTCAGAGAGTTTTTTTCCGATCCGGGACGGTTCACCTATTCTCCGCTGATCCGCTGCCGGGGCCGCAGGCCGTTGGACGAAAGATAGCGAAACGTCCCTGCGAAGCGTCGGCCCCCGGTCGATGCGCACTCGCACCGCCCCGGCGCATCCGCGCCTTTCGGAGAAGTCGTGTCGAATCGAGGCGCCCCGGGGGACGTTTTCCTCCCGCAGCCCCGATCGGCGCGCATCCGGCGGGATCGCCACACGCCGCACTAGGGCCGGGGCACCATTTCCTTGCGTTGAAGGTACCTGAGGAAAGCGTCGACGACATCGCTGTCGAAGTGAATTCCACGTTCGTGGTTGAGAATCTCCAGGGCTTGTCCCATTGGCATCGGGTCCCGGTAGTGCCTCTTTGATGTGATGGCCTCAAAAACGTCCGCCACGGCTAGGATCCTTGCGCCGAGGGGGATTTCCATTCCCCGCAGCCCTTTCGGATAACCGCTGCCGTCATATTTTTCGTGGTGGCAGCCGGCGATCTCAGGGACTTGCCGGTACAGCCCCTCGAAACGGATCTGTTCCAAGATAGTTCTCGTTTTTTCGGCGTGTTTCTCGATTTCCTGCCGTTCCTCGGGCTCCAGCTTCCCGTTTTTCTTCAGGATCGAGTCGCAAACCCCGATCTTCCCATAATCGTGCAGCAAAGCCGCGACCCGAATCATCTCGCAAAAGTCTTTCGGCATGTTCATTTCCTCGGAGATCCCGACCGCGTACTCGGTGACCCGCTCCGAATGACCGGCAGTGAGGGGGTCCCGGGCGTCAATACTGGCGGCGAGGGTGTGCAGGATCGACCGGAACTGCTCCAGTTTGGACTGAATCAGGGCCGCATTGTGCAAGCTGATGGCGATTTCCTGGGCCACTCCCATGATGAGGCTGATGTCGCTCTGAAGCAGGAGCCTTTTGGTCTGCAGGTTGTCCACCGCGATGATGCCCAACGCGTCGTCTTCGTAAATGATCGGGCAGCAGATGAAGGCCTTGGTTTTCATTTGCCGCGCGAATTCAAGGCTCCGGGGCGACAGTTCATCCTTGATCTCGTCGATGTTGTTGATGAGGAAAGGTTTGCGTTCACGCAACGAGATGATGAAGATGCCCCTTGAGTCCGACCTCACGCGGAAGCTGGTGTTGTTGAGAATCTCGATCAGGTCCTCCGAATAACCGAACCCCGTGCAGAAATTCAGCCTTGTTCGGTCCGGGCTCACCAGCCAGATCATGCCGCGGTCGAAGTCCAGCCGCTGCTCGAATTTGCGTATGACATTGCTCAGGATGCCGTCGATTTCCATCTGCTTACTGAGCGCCTGACCGATCTCGTTGATGAACAACGCATTGTTATAATTGGTGTTGATCTGCTCGATCAGCTTGTCGTTGGAGTCCCTGAGGTTCACAATGGCACTGCTGAATTCGCGCACTTGCAAATGCGAGGCGTAGAGGCTGATGAGGAGCACGCCGAGCAGCCCCGCCGCCAGAAAGACACCCAGGGTGTACGAGGAAACCTCCTGGCAGGCGATGAGTCCCACCAGCGCGATGCCGACGGCGAAAGCATTCCGCACCTTGTTCCAGAATGCGGATGGCGAGCGCTGCCACGAGACGATGTAACGGCAAACGTGGCCGTTGTCGCGAAACATGCACTCCGGATGTTCGATTCGAGGCAGCCGATGCTTGAACACCAAGGATACCGCGTCGATGTGCCCGATCCTGTTCTCGCACTGGTAGGGTCTTTCCCGGACACCCTCGACGGGAGTGAAGGTGAGCTCGACGGTTTCCGACCGAAGCCGCCTGGCCGTGCAGGTCGACGATCTCGTGAAGTTGATGCTGGCTTTTCCGAGCATCTCGTAGGCGGTGGCGGGTCCCACATGACTGAGGACATACTGTTTCATGGCCCCGATCGATTCCGCCGACGCCGCGAACCTGCCGGCTTCCCGCGCGATGTTCGTGTTGCCGGTGACGTTCACCAGCTGTTCATAAAACCGGTCCACCTGGCTCTGGCTGAACCAGTGCCCTTCGTCTTCGACCTGATAGCGCTCCATTCCCGCATAATTGAGCAGATCCGAGATGTTGATGTAGGGATAACGCTTCCTGAGCAGCGCGATAAAGGTGTTTATGATTCTGCTGTTGTAGAGGGGACGGTCCATCTCGGCTCTCAAATCACCGTAATCCCGCTGCCCTGTTCCTGTTTACGGCGGGAACGGCTGAGCAGGTTCTCCATGTAGGAGAAATACTGATCGCTATACTGGGAATTGAACACCCAGAGATCGTACTGTTTTTCAAACGGGATACGCCTGCTCTCGGCGTAGCTCACCGGATAGAGCAGAACGGGAAAATCCTGCGGATCCTCAATCCGCAGCCGCCGCATGAGAGTGCCCAGGGCGGACAGAAATGCCGTGCCGGGCAGATTGTCCTGGTCCAGCACGATGACATGCATGCAGTTCGTGAGATTGGAGAGGTTCAGCCCGATATCGGAGCGGGTGATCATGATGACCGCCTTCAGCTCGCTGCCTTTTTTCAGGGAAAACAAGTGCCGTTCCCTCTTGAAACCGAGCCGCCGGTACTCTTTGTTCAGGTCGCAGCACCTGATCATGTCCGGATGTAAATCCAGGGCGTAGAGCAAAAGACCACCGGAAGTGTGTTCGTAAAAGCTTCCCAGTTCGAGCAAATCTTCGGGTTGGGTGGGGTGAAGCTCATGGTCCTCCGGCAGCGGGGCGGGTTCCGTCCGGCTTGCCGGCTCCCCGTCCAAATGCAGGTAGGCGAACCGGTTCAGGGATGCCCCCCGCGGATCGTTCAGGCTCTTCGTGAATCCTCCGAACACCCGGTTGGGGAACCTGTTCTCGGGGCGGTAGTAGGAAATGATGAAGTTCATGTGAGTCGAATAGAGGCAGGCGAAGTCGTTCACATAACGCCCGATCTGTTCGAGCACGACGATGCCCGCTCTTCTGAGCCAGGATCCCGTGGCGGCGTGGTGATGGAACAGCCAGGTGTTGTCATAGAACCTGAGCATGGAAATGTGTCCGTGGATCGCCCCCTTCTCCTGGTACGTGAAATGCTTGACGATTTCCGGGCTGTGCAGATACAGCTTTTCGTAGGTGTCTTTGAGCTTTTCCTTGTTGGCGTGAATGAGCGCATACTTGCGCGGGTAAAAGAATCCGGTTTCGAAGAAGAACTTCCACAGGGCGTCGAGATCCACCCGGCCGCAAACGTACGAACGTTGATCGGCGGCACGGTGCAGAACGCTCGAGAGCCTGACCTGGTCTCCGACATTCATGTCCAGGAAGGCCATGCCGCAACGCACGTGGTTGTCCCGGCTGCCGTTCCGGACCGCGTTTCGGTAAACGATCTGGCCCGTGCAAGTGATCTTGAAGCCGTTGGCAAATTCGATCTCGATTTCCGGAACGATCATGCCGGTGAGCAGGACGGAATCCTCACAGCTCTCCTCCACGGACACGCCGCCCCCTGAAATGTCCTCGATTTCGAGGTTGACCATCCTCCCGGTCAAAGGATGTCGAAAGATCAGGTTCGGGGTGGGAGACAACCGCAACCGAGTGCTCCTGAACGCCTTGGGCTTGAACCTTCGGATGTTGTCGCTGATAGTCCGCAACACGAAGGTCCGGGTCTTCTGCCCGTGACTCTCACGGGTGATGCGGCATTCGCCCGAAAAGACGACCCGCCCTTCCTTGCGGAAAATGATCGTTGCGGTAGCCTTGGGATTGATCCACAGGAAGGACTGAGGAGGGACGATGGTGACCTCGATCCGAAACGAAACGGCGCTGAATTCGATCAGAGACCCGCTAAGCACCGCCCCTGCCTGGATGAATTCCACCTCCACATCCCGGCACGGGTAGCGCTTCGATTTCCTGAACCTCAGTTCGTGGCTCGTTTCGGGAAGCTCGAAGCGGAGCACGCCCGCCTCAATCCCCTTGAGGTCAGGCTTCACAAGAACGATCTTGAGGCCGTCGGTGAGGATCAGATTCAGGAAATCATAAGACCCGTGGTCATGCAGAGTAAGCGGGTCGGTCAGGCGGCAATCGAGCGTTTCTCCCAGACAGGGAAGAGGCTTCGCCCTGAGCGAGACCAGGGATTCGTACTTCTTGTGGCGGAAATTGACGAGAATGCTCTGGTCTTGAAAATTGATGAAATTGATGTCGTTGATGAGGTCTTTCTTATGAATGCTCCTGGTTTCGTCAAGCCTGTCGTCCAGGTCCGTGTTCTGAAACAAATCGGCGATACGGAGCAGGTTGATGTGGCCCAGGTCGCCGTTTCGGATCGCGAGCGGAGCACCCTCGCTCCGGTGCCACGGGAAAGGTGGAGTGGAGTCAGGTTTAGCCTGGACTGAATCCGTCCGGAGCCGCATTCCGGCTTCGAGATCGGCAAGGAGCTCGCCCGCGCTGCGATAACGCTCGCGGCTGCCGGTGCACAGACGACCGATCACACCGTCGATCCAGGACGGGATGTTCCCGTTCCTCCTGGAAGGCAACCACTCTTCGGGGAGCTTTCCCCCCGAGTCATAGAATGCGTCAGGGTGGGGAAACGGGGGCTCTCCGCACAGCATCTGGTAGAAGACGGCGCCGAGCGAATACAGGTCGGCCGACGGCGACGCAGGACGGTCGTCCGGGAAAAGCACTCGCTCGGGAGCGATATATGGATGGTTTTCGCGCTCCGGCCGGATGGGCCAGTCCGGAAGCAGATCCCGCGGAGCGAGCAGGTCCCGGCGGAAGTTCGTGATCCGGGGACCCGAGGCGGTCAGCAGGATGTCCTCGGGGCACAACTCCCCGTGAACGACGCCTTTTCGATGGCAGGCATCGAGCCCGCGGGCCACCCCTTCGACGATCCGCAAAGCAGCATCCGGGCCGAGAGTCCCTTTCAACATGCGAAATCGAAGCGTATTCTCCTCGGCTCGGTCCAGGACCTGCACAACCTGGTCGTTGGTTTCGTCATAATATTCCGCGCAACCGACGATATTGGGGTGGGGTCCGATCTTTTCGAACGCTTTCCGGTCCTCCCCTATCCGTTCGGCCCGTTCGTGCTGTCGAGCGCGGTCGTTCAGGAACGGCAGGGTGATCACGCGGATGCGCCGGAGCTGTCCTTCCTGCTGTGGTTCCAGGGAGCGAGCCAGGTATTCGGTCAGTCCGGGTTCGATTGAAAGGGTCTCGCAAAGCCTGTGCCCATGAACCACCGAGGGCGGCTTCATGTAAGCGCCCCAGCGGTGGAGGATTTCGACCAGTTGCTTTTGGTCCGACAGGTAATCGCTTTCGAGCAAGTTATCGGAAGGACCGGCACCGGGGTCGGTGAGGCAGTTCAACAGCCGGTCGTCCATGGGGAGCACAGGCCACCTCGATGCCCCGTTGACGTTCAGCTGCACGGAATCGCGGGCCAGCACCACCAGTTTCCTGAACGAGGTGCGCCTGTAGAGGCCGGTGTCCGCCCTGCCGACCAGGGTGCGCAGGGATTCGATCTTGAAGCCCAGACTGCGGAAAGGATTCCGGCGTTCACGCGCTCCGTCCACGCACCAGAACTCGTCATCGCCTTGAATCTGAGGACCCCAGTCCTTGATATCAATTATAAAGACGGCATGAGGGGCAATGAGTACCACATCGAGTTCGCACACCTGGCGAGCGTGTTCGTCGGGGATAGCCAGGGCGGGTAGGACGACATACTCGGGACCATAGAGCCCGAGCCCTTCCAGGGATTTGGGTGCAGGCACCGGAGGCAGGTTCTCCACCAGAAAGCGGATCACTTTCTTCAGGCTTTCGCTTCGAGGCAGCGAACCACTGAGAGGTAAAACCAGTCGAGCCACTAGAGCGCTCCCTTGATCGTCGATGGCCCGTAAATCGCCCCGCCACAGCGCGGTCCGCGGGCTCCGGGGAAGCCGGGAGCACACCCCACCCCTGTTCCAGTGGAGCGAAAACCGGCCTCCTCCAAGCGGAAGCGCACGCGAACCATTTTGCGGCACCTGCGGATATTTCCTGCAAGCCGATTATTTGCCGGGAAAGTCAGCAACAAGATCTATAATGTTACTGTTCGTTGATTACGTTCCGCCCCTCAACCCCATATCTGTGCCTTCCAGTTTAGCCTCCGGAAACACCAAAAGCAAACGATCATTGAACATCCGAAAAAAAGTCTGCGAGAAACCACCACCTCCTGTTTCTGCGTACCATCAAGAACCGTGTCGTCGTGCACAGTACGACAGCTGGAATTAAAACGCCCCCCTGCATTCTGATCCTGCCGCCGGGAGACGGCAGAGAACTTCACGTCCTCCGATTCACGATGCCCGTTCCAAAAGCAGCCTGCATTGGAATTGCTCCTGCCGTGCTTCGAGAATAAATGAACATCGGCGCCTTCGATCCTGGACTTCTAGGAAGGATGCACTTGAGCTTATGTTTGAATGCCGAAAGAAACGTCGAATCAGTGGACGCAGGCGGCGGTGAATCTCCGGAATATTCGTGGAGATGCCCCGGGGGTGCAGGACCAGCTCGTGGAGTAGACGGGCAATGAGGTTTCGAGGGCGGGAAAGATGGCAAAGTCAACTGATAATGTTTAACAAATGCTGGTTATTATTGTGTTATGCGAACCGGGGGCGGCGTTCGGGCGTCGAGCCCCCGGGGGTTTCATTGGCCGGCCGGTCCTCAAGGCCGATTCAGGCGGGCGCGAAGCGTCGGTCTTCAAATGAGCGGGTTCATCGGTGGAGCCGGTTTCCTGTCCGAATTTCGACGGCTTTGGGTCGAGGGAGCCCGGCATCCCGGGAGGAGGGAGAAATGAGGATGGTTGCGAAATCAATCGTATGGTTTCTGATCGTCGCGGGGGGAGCGGCGTTGTTCGCATGGCAAGGCTGGTACAACGTGGCCGCCAACGTCCCGCATTGGGATGCGACCGTCACGGCGATCGAGCTGATCCGAGACCGATCGATAGAGGTGCGCAGCCGCGGGATTTCCGTCCCGGCGCTCGATGATGCCCGCCTGATTTCGGACGGAGCGCGCACCTACGACGAAGTCTGCCGTTACTGCCATGGAGCGCCCGGAGTGCCGAGCGCGGTTTTTGCGCAGGGACTCTACCCGGCTCCCGCCAACCTGGCCGCCGATGCATTTCGGCGGGATTCTAAGGAAGCCCGGGTATTCTGGGTCATCAAGAACGGGATCAAGATGACCGGGATGCCCGCCTTCGGCTCCTTTTTCGAAGACGCGGAGCTTTGGGCCGCGGTGGCGTTCGTCAAGCGTCTACCCGGTATCGGAGCTGAAAAATACCGGAGCATGACCGAAAAATCGGACAAGGGCGGATTGTGAGTTGTGACAGATTTTGAGGGCGGGCAGGGGCGGGAGTTTTCCCTCTGCCGTTGAGCGGAAGGCGGCGAACGGATTGTGCCGGGCGGAAAACAAAGCGTCGCGGCACCAGGGTTGCCCGGTGCCGCGACGGTCGGTTTGGTTGGCGATTGCGCCGCATTCATCTATCGGCGCCTACTCTCGGGCTTTCAGGTCTTTTCTGCCGGCATGGACTCCCATCAGAGAGAATCGGACTGAAGGATCATGCCGCCTTCTCCCACGGCCATGAAGGTCTTTCCGTTGGAGCTGTTGCCATAAGCGATTCCATACAGCTTCTTCGTGGTTCCTGACTTTCTGAACGTCCACGTTGTGCCGTCCGGTGTAGTGAGGATCTGCCCCAATGTGCCGACTGCGGCGAAAACATTGCTCCCGCCGTAGCTGATTCCCGTGAAATCGAAACTGCCCGTAAAATCCTGCAGGGCTTTCTGTCGCCAACCGAATACCGGGCTGGCCTTCGTGGATACGACGATCTTCACGCTCGGGCCCACGACAACGAAGCGGGTGCCGCCGAAGTCAACGCCCGAAAACCCCGTTGTCGGGGATTGAGGAATAATGGGGGCATACGACATGGTCCAGTAGATCCCGTCCGGCGAGTCGAGGATGGTGCGGGTATACGGATTGTAGTTGCCCACCATGACGAATGTGTTCCTTCCGTAGGACACGCTCTTGGTATCGAAACAGGTTTCGAGGAGGTAATAGTACCACTCAATCCCGTCAGTCGATCTGACGACCACTCCGTCCTCGCCGGCGGCAACGAAGATGTTGTCGCCGAGCGTTATGCCGTTCAGGGCCGTGCCGCTGGGGAGCTCAATCTGCCAGGAAAAACCCGGTGGCTTGACGAACTCTTGCTGGGTCCAGGTGTCGCCGTCCGTTGAGGTGAAAACGCCGGCCTTGTTGGAAGAAGTCGCGCCGACCGCGACAAACCGGCCGTGGCCATAGATGACCCCATTGAGCCAGCCCGCTCCCGGGATGGTCTTGATATCCCATGTGCTGCCGTTCGCGGAGGTGAGAACCGTCGCGGATTCGCCAACAACGACGTACCTGACCTGTCCTTTGACCGTTCCCCGGGCTATTGCCTTGATGGTCTTGTATGTTCCCGTGGAACGGATGATCCAGGAATCAGCCACTGTATCATAACAAAGAATGGTTCCGAAAGTACCCACGGCGACCATCGTACCGTTTCCCTTTGAGGCTATTCCCACGAGAGAATAAGGAATATTGGATGTTTTGGAAGACCATGAGGACGCGTCGGCTGAAGTCAGGATCTTGCCCCCGCTGCCCAGTGCCACATAGGTATTGTCGACATAGGCGGTTGCCCTGAGTGCATTGGAGACCCCGGTGTTCTTTTTCGTCCATGTCGTGCGGTCCGGCGAGGTCAGAACGGTCCCGTTTTCACCCACGGCCAAATACATGCCGTCGCCGTAGGTCACTCCGTAGAGACAATAGGTGCTGACCGCGGAAGGCGTGCGGTTTGTCCATGCGATGCCGTTCGCGGAAGTCACGATCTTGCCGCCCTGGCCGACGGCGATGAATTGGCCGGCGCCGAAAGCCACGGCGTATAAATAGCTGTTGGTGCCTGAAGTTCTCGACGTCCATGTCGCTCCGTTCGGCGATGTGAGTATTTTCCCGCTCGAACCCACCGCCACGAAAAGCCCCGCAGCAGAGCTGTAGGTGACGGCAAAAAGAGGCCCGGTGAAGTTAGAGGTTCGCAAAACCCATGTTGTTCCGTCTCCGGAAGAGACGATTTTTCCCTGCGAACCCACGGCAACGAAAGTTCCATTTCCATAGGCGATCCCATGCAGAGAAAATGATGTTCCCGAATCCCTTTCGACCCATGCACGCGAATCCGTCGAGGTTAGTATCTTGCCTCCCCAACCCACTGCAACGTACTTGCCCTCGGCAAATACCACTCCGTTGAAGAAATTGGATGCCGCCGAGGGCCTTTCAGTCCACGAAGCGCCGTCCGCCGAAGTCATCAGCTTGCCGTCGGAACCGACGACGATGAAGGTCTTTTTGAAGAACGTGATACCGTTGAGCACGTTGTTGGAACTGTTGGCCGACGGATATCCCAGAATCCCCGAAGACCATTTGACCCAGTTTTCGGTCTTGGAGGGAGCAGTGAACACAGTGCCCGAGCTGTTTATCGCAACGAAGGTGGGACCGGTGTTGATGGAACCGAAGGCCACTGCTTTGAGGGTCGAAGTGTCCTTCGGATCGCTCCAATCCCAAGTCGTGCCGGTGGCGTTCGAAACAAGGATGGTTGTGTCGGAACACATGGAACCGACGACCATGAACTGACCGTCCCCGTAAGTGACTCCAAAAAAGCTCTGGGTAGCGCTGCCGTATTCCTCGCTCCAGGTCGTCCCGTTCGTGGATCTCAGGATCACCGGGTGGATTGTGCCGGACACCGCGCTGCCCACGGCGATGAAAATGCCGTTACCGAAAGCCACGGCATTGAGCTGGCTGCCGGTCCCGGAAACCTGGTAGTTCCAGTTGATCCCATCCGTGGAAGAAAGGATTCTGCCGGACTTGCCCACGGCGACAAACCTGGCCGTCGAACTGTTGGAACCTTTGCCGAAGGCGACTCCACGAAGACCGTCCACATCGGAATATCCCTCGATGGAAACTCTCCAGGTAACTCCCCGGTTGGTTGACCTCACGATGGTGCCCTTGTCGCCCACCGCGACCCATCTGCTGTTTCCATATGCTGCCTGATAGAGGGCATCGGTGGTTCTCGAGTCCCTCGTGGTCCAATTGTAGCCGTCGGTGGAGGTGATGATCCTTCCGCCCACACCAACTGCGATGCAGTCCGATGAACTGCACGAGATCCCGTTGAGGTGGTTGCCGAGTCCCGGCAAGGGATTTCTCAAGCGCCAGGTGTCCAATGGGCTTGCACCGGTGGCCGGCTGCGGAAGAAAAACGAGAAGCGCGACGAATAGAAGCAATAGAACTTGAGCGACTCGACGAACGTTCATAAATCCCCCCTTGATTCTTGTCGGCGCCTGAGCACCCGCTGCGCATTTCAGGATGCCGTTCCGTGTCGTGTTAGGGCCACAAGGTTTTCACGACGGACCTCTTCCGATTCCGCACGCGGCAAGCCGCCTCTCCATGTGCCGCCGTTGCCTTGTCCTTGATTGACGATCCGGACTGACGGGCTTGAAAGAAAACAGGCACAGAATCCGCCCCACGACTCTAAAGGTTTTGATTAAGCAATTAAAGAATTAGCAAATAGCGAGCCATAAATAAAATTAATGAAAATTAATATTTGGGGATCTGCGGCAGGCCTTCATTTCATCCGTTCTGCACTGACCTTTCGGAACTCTCTATGCATCGAGTATATATTGGCAAGATATCCATAAATAAATTCCGGGTTGCGGAAATCGCCCGCATACTTCCAGCCGATGCCTTTCAATGCGATCCACCCCGACGGCGACGATTGACCGCGGGACCCCAGAACCGGCCGCCGGATCTGGATTCATCGAGCTTGTCTTCTCCCTTCTCCGTCGACCTTCCGGCGCCGGCTTTCCGGTCCGCCGGCGCCCCTTCGAGCGTTCCGGCGTCGTTGCCCTGCCAGCGCCACGCGATGCCTTCCATCTCGTCATGTTCGGCCAGGCCGGCGCGCCAGAGCCGGGTGAAGAAACCCGCGCGCATCCATCTGATGAAATGGGCGTGGACGGCGCTGGCGCTGCCGAAGCGTGCTCCGGGGAGCGATTTCCAGCGACAACCCGTGCGGAGCACGTACAAAACGGCTTCGAGGATTTTTCGCGGCGGCAGCGGTTTCCTGCCCCCTCCCGGTTTTCGCCTGTAGCTCCTTTCCGGGTCTCTTTCGGGCCTGGGAATCAAAGGCTCCACCTTTTCCCAGAAGGCATCGGACAGTTGTCGCGACGATATTTCAGCCATGTTCCCCCTCCGGATCCGCTGCATGGAAGATGCCTGGAGAGTATGGCACATTCCGCAAACAAAATCTCGATTATTTCAGGATAAACATCGGTCTGAGACATTGACGGAAAATCATGAAGATCTTCAGTATAAATGGAGGCGGGTCAGACAAAAAACGGCACAAAAGTGACATAATTTGTCACGTGCTCGCGGAGGAGCAGGGGAGGTCCTGCAGCTTTCGCCAATGCCAGGACGAGCGGGCACGGGCGATTCCCGGAAGGCATGTATTCACACCGCTGGAATTCCTGTCCCGGAGCTTCCCGCATGGACTCGGGTCGGGCAGGACGGGCCTTCGCCATGTGCTTTGTCCCGTCGGATACATTAAATCCGTTTAAGGGCCTTCGAACAGGCAACGCACGGGCCCGGAACGTTCCAAGAGCAGGCCCGGACCCGGTTTTGCCGGCGTCGGCCCCTTTGCCGCGCGCGACTCCCCGATGGTTGTCGCCCTTCCTGTATCCGCGTGTCGCATCGGCCCGGGCGAATGGCTCCCGTGCCCCCGGTGAAGGCCGGAGGCACGAGAGACGATGAAGACCCGGACTCCCGGTTGTGCGGCAATGAAAGCGACGGGCGGCGTTTTTGATCGAGAGCCCATCATGCACGGCGCTCCGTGGAAATGGCGCTTGTCCGGTTTCGGCGCCGACGGAGGGACCTGAGGCAACGGCGCCGCTTATGGAAGCATCGCCTCAGGCCCATCGCATTCGATTGCCTTCACTGAGCGGCGGCAAGCATCATCCAAGCTGCTTTGCCTCGGCTTCGCTCAGTGCCGCTCGAGCTTTGGCGAGCTCCGCGTAAAGCTTTTCGACCTTGGGCAGGTTCTTTCGCAGAATGGCCTTGAGGATATCGCCTTCGAGCTCGGCGACTTCCAGGCGCAGGTAATAGTCCATGGTCTCCTTGAGGTGCGCGATGACTATTTTTCCGGTCAGCAGCGGATGATTGTTGGTCACGTTGGCGTCTTTGAACCGTGTTCCGTGCTCCAGCTCCACCTCGAGTCCCCTTCGGAAATCTTCGAGCGGCACGTCCATGCCTTCCCGGTTCACTTTCGCAAGGATTGTCCTGGCTTCCTCCGCGAGCACTCGACCGTCCGTGATTTCCGTCCAATCGCGAAGTTTCAGATCCCGGCAAATGCGCTTGACTTCCTCAATGCTGACGTATTCCGGCAATTCCATACCTATTCCTCCGTTTTTCGGTTCAGGTGTTTTCTTCCCACGGCTTCGGGAAGACACTGCACTTCTTCTCCTCCCGTGGCTTCCTTCAGCCTCGTCACAGGGACACGGTTCCCAAGACACGCCTGGGCCATGTGACCGGACGATTCTTTTTCCCCGCAAGATAACTCCGCCCCGTCGATCTGCAATGTCTGAGCGCCGCATTCGACGAACCCGTTGCCGGAGACCTCGGACCAATTGCCCGCTCTGGGGGATTCCAGCGCCTCTTTTCCCGCTTCATCGCACCTGCAACGGTGCGCGGCCGCGCGCGCTGAAAGGCATTCATTTCAACTCCAATTCCGTCTTACGTCCAAATTTAAGAATCGTTTCGCCATATTCAAAATGTATCGATCGGGACGACATGAAATACTCGGGTTCTCGTGCCGGCATGACGGGGTGAAGATACGCCTGAAGCGATCCCGGTTCACGAGCTTCGGTACGTGGGCGGGGGCATTCCGTGCGCGGGAATCGCGCTGCTTGTTTTTCTCCAAGGCTTAGTATAGATTACGGCAAAGCAGTTCGGTGCCTTTCAAACGTCATGACGTCTGTGTTTTCCGGAGCGGCTCGGATGAGTGATCGGGACACCTCAGAGGATCTGTTGCGTCAGGAAATAGCCCGGTTGCGGGAACGCATCAGGCAGTTGGAGCGCGCGGAATCCTCCGCCCGGCACATGGAGAAGTTCCTCCGGGAAAGCCGACAGAGATTCAAACAGATCTTTTCCGCCTCACCCATCTGCATCGAGCTCTATGACGAAAATGGAATTCTGGTCAACGCGAACCGGGCCTGTCTGGAGATGTTCGGGGTATCGGGGTTTTCGACGGTCAAGCACTTTGACCTCTTTAAGGATCCCAATCTCCCGGAAGACGTCATTCGGTGCCTGCGCGAGGGCATGACGGTGCGTCTGGAGGTTCCGTTCGATTTCAACAGGGTTCGGGAACTGAACCTCTATCCCACTTCCAAGGAAGGGCTTGTGTACCTGGACGTGCTGATCGCTCCTCTCATCTCGGAGGAGGGCGGCAAGCCTTCGGGTTACCTGGCCCAGGTGCAGGACATCACCGAAAAACTCGGTATGATCCGGGAGCTCCAGGATAACGAAGCCCGCTTCCGCGGCATTATAGAAGACCAGACGGAACTGATCATCCGGTTTCACCCCGATGGTCGACTCACGTTCGTGAACGACGCCTACTGTCGATATTTCGAGAGGAGTAAAGAATTTTTTCTGGGCCGGAACTATCTTGGAAGCGTTCATTCAAAAGATCGACCGCGCCTCAAGAAGGTGCTCACGTCGCTGACCCGGTCGCACCCGGTGGAGATGGTGGAGCAGAGGTCGTTACGCTGCAACGAAAAGCTGTGCTGGCAGCAATGGAGCTACCGTGCCATTTTCGACGGCTCGGGTGAGTTGACGGAGTACCAGGCGGTGGGGAGGGACACTACCGACCGCAAGATGCTCGAAGAGATTTGGAAGAAGTACGAGTTCATCGTCAATACCTCGGGGGACATCATGGTTTTGATCGCTCCGGGTTACACCTACGAGGCGGTCAATACGGCGCTGTGCAAGGCTGTGGGAGCGGGCCGCGAGGAGATCGTCGGCCGCGGGCTGAGCGAAGTCTGGGGGGAAGAGTATTTCAATGAAAACCGAGGCTGCCTGGACCGTTGTTTCAAGGGGGAGGTTGTTCACTACGAGCTTTGGACACCCCACAAGGAGGAGGGGCCGAGGTTTTACGGCGTTTCCTGCTATCCTTATTACGGTCGTCGGGACCGGGTCACTCACGTGGTATCCGTGTGCCGCGACATGACCGACGCCCGACTGGCCAAGGAAGCGCTGCAGAGGTCCGAGGAGAAATACCGCAGCATCTTCGAGCACGGGGTGATCGGCATTTTCCAGGCGACTCTGCAGGGAAAACACCTGAGTCTCAATCCTGCTTTCGCGCGCATGCTGGGCTACGAATCGCCGGAAGAAGTGATGAGGCTGGTCAGCAATATTGCCGAACAGGTGTACGCCGATCCCCGGCAGAGGACCGAGCTGCTGAAAAGGCTTGCTGAAGGGGGTGAACTGGTCAAGGTCGAGAGCGATCTGCTGCGCAAGAACGGCAA
>Ga0208462_1001029_pt1 | contig 21268 bp, 20 predicted proteins | sample AD_SCU001_MetaG_FD_184452 | JGI IMG/M metagenome (GOLD analysis project Ga0208462, IMG submission 184452) | Active sludge microbial communities of municipal wastewater-treating anaerobic digesters from China - AD_SCU001_MetaG (SPAdes) (version 2) | ecosystem: Engineered > Bioreactor > Anaerobic...
GGCAGAAGAAGAGGAACGAGCTGGGCCTGTACGATATGAGCGGAAACGTGTGGGAGTGGTGTTCAGACTGGTGGGATATTAGCTACTACAGCAAGAGTCCAACAACCAACCCGTACAACAGTACAGCTGGTTCCGGCCGGGTGACTCGTGGAGGTAGCTGGTTCAGCATTGCGGCGGGCGTGCGGGTAGCGATTCGCGACAGCTACTCGCCCACTCGCACGTACAACTACATCGGGTTCCGTATTTGCAGGACGGTGCCCTGATTTACACTTTAGCCTTTTTACACTATGCTGAGTCTACGAGTGCCGGGCACGAAGTAGCCCTCAAGCGAGAGAAGACTCATAAGTAGCAATGATTTGGCTCATACAACCTTCATTCGAAAGGTGAATATGATGAACGATACAGTTAGAGAGCAACTGATCAGAATAGTCCGGGAAAACGGTGAAGAAGTTCTTCTTAACCCTAGTAGAACCAAGGGATTTCTAAACGACTTCTGTGGCAACAAATACAAGAGAGAGATAAACTCCATAACTTTAGCTCTTAAGGAAGGGGCTGTAAAAGAACTTCTCAAGTCCAGAAGAAACAGAACTGAAAGGTTTGCGATAGCCAGGCTGAGCGAGAACCTTGAAGAAAGCTTCGGATTCCCAAAACAACAGACTATATGGACTGTGGAGAGTATAGCGCTGGCGCTGGGGATAAAAATTCAAGATGAACCTATTGATACTGTAGAAAAAGCAGAAGGCAAAGCTCCAGAAACGAAACCATTGGATTTAAGTAAAGTACAGGTCACGAGAAAAGAAGAGATAGAAGATGAAAAGAAAGAAGCTGTGTCAACATCTGTTTATTCCACTTCAACAAGCAAAGGAAAGACAGGCAAGAAAAGAAGAATCGGACTACGGCTGTTTGGTATATCTGCTTTAATAGCTCTTATCCTTGTCTTCATTTTGATCTCTAGAAACAAATCTCCAATAATACCATCGATGATACTTGTAGAAAAAGGCAGTTTCACTATGGGCGACACCTGGAGTGATGGAGAGAGTGATGAAAAACCAACGCACAAAGTGACCTTTACATACGACTTCTATATAGGAAAATACGAGACTACATTCGACGAGTATGATGCTTTCTGCAATGCTACTGGCAGAAGTAAACTCGGCGATAGCGGTTTTGGAAGGGGAAGCAGACCTGTATTCAACGTGACCTGGTGGGACGCCATCGACTATTGTAACTGGTTGAGCGAGAAGGAGAAGCTGCCCAAAGCGTATGACAACAATGGAAATCTACTGGACAAAGACGGAAGAATAACTACAGACATAACAAAGGTACTCGGATACAGACTACCGACGGAAGCAGAATGGGAATATGCGGCCAGGGGTGGAAACAAGAGTAAGGGGTACAGGTATGCAGGAAGCGATAACGTAAATGATGTTGCCTGGTACTATTCAAACTCCGGAGGCAAGACCCAGGAAGTAGGGCAGAAGAAGAGGAACGAGCTGGGCCTGTACGATATGAGCGGAAACGTGTGGGAGTGGTGTTCAGACTGGTGGGATATTAGCTACTACAGCAAGAGTCCAACAACCAACCCGTACAACAGTACAGCCGGTTCCCGCCGGGTGTTACGTGGCGGCAGCTGGCTCAGCGATGCGGCGTACGGGCGGGTAGCGTATCGCGGCAGCGTCTCGCCCTCTAGCGCGAGCAGCTACCTCGGGTTCCGTATTTGCAGGACGGTGCCCTGATTTACACTTTAGTCTTTTTACATTTTTACCCTGTGATGCGGCTTCGAGCGCCGGGGCGTGGGCTTGTGCCCCAGGGGCGCGAGAAGACGCAGAAGATATCGAAGGTTTTGTAGCTTTCATGATAATAACGGTCCCCTTCGATAACAAGAGAGTTTTCGGATACTGTACTAGGCTCCTTCTTTCTGGACAAGAAGGTTAAGAACTAACGAGCGGAAAGACACTCTTTAAAAGAACTGAACGTTGAAATATATCTTCGAGTTGTACCACAAACTTCAAGAAAAGCAGATACTATCTCAAACTGAAAATTTCGAAATACTTCTCAAATATAGATCGCAATAAATATGCGAAGAAACAAGTAAGGCAAAACAAAAAGAAAAGGACTCAACTCCATATAGGGTGTTTTTTATGACGAAGCATACATAATAGACTTGACACCGATAAAATGTATCACCAGTCAGAAACGTAAACTCACATAAGTGAATATTCCTTTGTGCAGAATGTAACAAGTGATATATTATTTGTATGAGTGCATTGCACTTAATCTTATCCGCCGAATACCTTTGACAGAGACAGTTGCAGACCTGAGCGATGCACCCTTTACTGGTGGGGGTGTGATTGTGAACAGGGTAGTTCTTGTGACGGTTCTTACATTTTTTTTGACTGTTTCAACAATCGCATCTGCATATGCGGTTGGAACCCTGTATTTTCCAGGAGATAGAATAGCCGAAAGAGTTACAAAGACCTCCCACTTCTCGAAAAAACTGACTTACCGGGCAACTGGACTTGGCTTATCTGCATTAGCAACACTTGCTTTCTTCTTGGTAATGGAAAACAGAAACATTGAGAATTACAGGAAGCAATTATTCAATAGACTCAATAACCTTAGAGCGATTATCTACAAGAGCTACGATATCTGTTCATCAAAGGTTGATACCTACAATGAAACCATGTATTACAGCTGGAAATACTTGCAGAATTTGTCTAACAGTCTGAACTTGTGGGAAATTAGATTAATCAATTACGAAATGCAGTTAAGCTTTGCCGATTCAATTAAGAAACTCTCCACCATCGACAAGGTTCTAGAGAATATAAAATGGCAATTCTGGGAAGATGATAAATATAGAACAGGAATAATAACCACAACCGTAGCACCAATATAGTTAAGAAGGGTATTGAAAAAAGACAAAGTATTCCAAAAGGGGAGGTGTGTTATATGCGTAAGAAAGGAATTGCAACACTTTTAGTAATTATAGTGGTTTGCATTGCTGGAGTTGGGATTGGTGGAGCTCTTTGGTGGTTTAATAGGCCTAGCGGGAGTGTGGAATATCTGGCAATCAAGAAGACGCTAGATGACATGGCAAACAAGGTTGAAGCTAATGAAAAAGCAATAAAAGCTGCCGAACAACTCGTTGTGGAGTTAAAGAACGAACAAATCGTATATATTGAAAAGCTCGCCGAGGCCAATCTAAAGGAAAAAGGAGTCGAAGAAGACTTTAAAAAGGCTTTGGAAGATTACAATCTATCTGCAAGAAAAGCTAACAGACTTCAAGAAGAACTGAGTGCATATGCGGGAGAGTCTGATCTTAACAAGGTAGTAGAAATAGGAGGTGTAAACGCCAGTCTGCGAGAACACCAGATCAATCTTTCACATATTAACACCGAAACCTCTCTTAAATCCCAAACAGCAGATTTGAAAAGACAGTATTATGAAAGCACAAAGCAATTGGTTGAGAATTCAAGGGCGACGATAGACAAGTTGAAATTTGATATCATGGAATGGGAAAACAAGATTGTACAATTCAAATTAATACTACAAAACAATGAACTACAACGATCATTTTTGAAGGATCAGGCAGAAATGTATGCCGGAAGCAAATCCAAGCTCGAGAGCCTAATGGCAACCGCAAGGTCGATCGAGGAAGCGTTCTTGCAGCAGCAGGAAGTTGATAACATCATTTCTGAAATGAACTCGGCAAAGACTGATTACAAATGGGAAGATATTCCAGAGCCTTTGCCGGTACAGGTTCAAATACCTGAAGGTGGATGGAAAGAAATGCAGTACGAATTTTGAATTGAGCGCGGCCTTTACGCCGCGCTTTTTCCTATCAATGCCTGACAATCTCTTCAGCGTCAGGTCAAGCTCTTTCTAATAATAACAAATATCACAACTTATGAAAATAAATAAGTTGGATAGATCAGGATACAGGGATTGTTTAATTTTCAATTTGTACGTGCTGTCAACAAATCGATCACTCAGTATTATGCGAATGAAAATTACCTGGAGGTGCAATTTGTATGGGACAACTGCTGAGGCCAGGGCAAGAACTACTTATGTTCTATTCAAAATATGCCTGTACAGTAGAGGAGTTCATTGGAGGAGGTGGGCAGGGCGAGGTTTACAGGGTCAAAGGTGATCAAGATTATGCAGTGAAGTGGTATTTTCCAGAGTATCTTCGGGAAGATATTGATTTGCGAAGAAGAATAGAGGCACTTATAAAAAATGGTGCACCAGATGAAAACTTTCTATGGCCATTAGATATTGTTGTTACCCCTAATGAAGAAAATGGACAGGAGAGTTTTGGGTATGTAATGCTACTAAGAGAACAGCGTTTTAAGAGCTTAAAAGACTTCATAGATTTAAAAGTTGAGCCAAAGTTTAATACTCTAATCAAAATCGGCTATGAGTTGGCAAATAGCTTCTTAAACTTACATTCTAGGGGATTATCTTATAAAGATATAAATTTTGGAAATGTCTTTTTCGATCCAGATACAGGAGAAATAAGAATCTGCGATAATGATAATGTTGACCAGGATAAAGCTCCTGGAACAATCGCGGGTACACCGAAATTCATGGCACCTGAGATTGTCAGAGGAGAAGCCAGTCCGAGCTCTTATACTGATTTATACTCTCTTGCAGTACTTCTTTTTTATTTACTAATGTCAAACCATCCACTAGAAGGTTATCTGGATTCTTCAATACAGTGTTTCGATATAGCGGAACAAAGAAAACTCTACGGTGAACACCCGGTTTTCATTTATGATAATGAAGATGATTCTAACAGGCCAGATCCCGAGAGGCACAAAAACGTTTTATGGTTATGGTATTTCTATCCCGCATTCATCAGAAAACTCTTCGAAAAGGCATTCACCGAAGGACTCACAAATCCGGAAAGCCGAATAAGAGAAAGTGAGTGGAAAATCGCCTTAACTAGACTTAAAGATAGTATACACTATTGTTCATGCGGCGAAGAGATCATACACGATTTCGATAATCCTGACGATACTTCTATTTGCTGGTTCTGCAAGAAGCGACTAGCAAGTCAATTGTATCTGGAGCTTGAAGGTCAGAAAATCATAATCAATCATGATACTCTTCTGTATCCACATCATGTAGATAAAGAAAAACAGTTTGACTTTTCTGAACCAATTGCCCGAGTTGAAAGGCATCCACATGATCCGAGCAAATCCGGATTCAGAAATCTTAGCGACCGTAAATGGAAAATCTCTGCTTCTGGAAGAGAATTTGAAATAGAAAAAGGCAAAGCCACCATTCTTGTACCCGATATGAAAATTGACTTTGGGAAGCAAGTTGGGATTATAAGGGTATTGAACACAAATAATTGAAGAATCTAGATAGTCTTTAGATTCAGAGTTTTAGTGTCTGTGACAGAAAAATCCAAGCTATCGTTTTCGTTTTCCAGATAAGATGATCCCTTTTGGGTAAGTGAGGATATGAAATAAACTAAAAAACAAGTGGTGGAGGTGTAGAAATGCCTTTCAAACGAGAAGAACAGAGCACACGACCTTTATACCTGTTTTTAATGTGCGATTCTTCTGGGTCTATGCAAGGCTTGAAAATCAACTCTTTGAATACAGCTATAAGAGAGGCAATTCCAGAAATTCGACGAATAGCCAGAGAGAATTCTTTTGCAACATTATTGATGAGGGTTCTAGAGTTCTCTGAAGGAGCAAAATGGCTCTCAGATGAAGCCATACCTATTGAAGAGTTCGAATGGACAGATCTTAAGGCCGATAATCAAACGGATATGGGAGCAGCATTCAAGATGGTTGCAGAAGCACTTAAAATTCCACCCATGCCCAAAAGAGCTTATCCTCCAGTTTTAATTCTTGTAACCGATGGTCAGCCTACTGACGAATATGAGACGGGACTTACTGCAATTTTGAACACTATGTGGGGAAAAAAGGCTATACGTATTGCTATCGGGATTGGTGAGGATTGTGATTTTGATGTCTTGAGAGAATTCATGTCTGGAATGTCAATATCTCCGCTAGAAGCTAGAAATGCTGTAACACTGGTTAACTATATAAAATGGGCAAGTACCACAGTGATTAAAGAAGTATCTCAACCTTCAAGCAAGCCAAGAGAAAACATCTTTAATGAAAAGAAGGAAAATGAATCCGTATGGATACCTCAGCCACCAGCTCCGGGTACTGATCCAGATGATTTCGAGTTCTAAGAAAACAACCTGGCGAGTTATTTGCAACTCGGTTCGCGGAGCCCTGCATATCAAGAAAGGAATGCCAAACCAAGATGCTTTCGCTTTAAAGGTTTTAGATGATGGAGATTCCGTAATAGTAGCGGTGGCAGATGGTCATGGCGATCCAAGATGTTTTCGGAGCGAAATTGGTTCGAGTATTGCTGTGAGGACAGCCGTAGATTTGCTTGAAGAAGTGGCAAAATATAGCTCGGAAACATCAAGCTTATCAGTTTTGAAGAGAAACCTTGAATCGAATTTCCCTCACAGGCTTCACTCGATATGGAAAAAAAGAGTTGAACAAGACTTCTCTATAGCAGGTTTTTCTCAATTAAGTGAAGACAAACCAGAAATATTCTTTGAAATTTCCAGTGATGCAGTTTCTTCGCTCACAGATGATTCCTATTTGGCCTATGGCACAACACTACTTGCTGCCCTGATAACCCGAAACCTCCTGATGTTTGCACAAATTGGAGATGGCGATATTCTTGTGATATCAGAGAGTGGGGAAGTATACTCTCCAGTACCAGATGACGAACGTCTTTTCGGAAACGCAACAACATCTCTGTGTTCAATGGAGGCCAGTAGAGATTTCAGACTTTTCATCGAAAGATTATCGGAGACTCCCCCGATACTAGTGTTGCTTTCTACCGATGGACTTTCGAATTCATTTGTAAGCGAAGAGGAGTTCAGAGAAGTCGCAAAGAGTTTTCTGGATAATCTTAAAATTCAAGGCGAAGAATATCTTAAAACCAACATTGAAAGCTTCTTAAATGATTTATCTGCAGACAGGATTGGCGATGACATAACTGTTGGAATTATATTCAAAGAGAACATTCTTAAGAAGTAATACAATATGATTCCAAAGAATTTTTTTGCCATATTTGTGGATCTTTCAAATTGAGATACCTTTGAAGGGAGATGGAGATCGTGGGAGATGATGTAAGGAAAACTCTAATAACTGTTGTCAAGGAAAAGGGAAGCCAGGTTTTTGACAAACCAAGAGAGCTAGAAACACTACTTAACGATCTTTGCCATAATAAAAAGAGGGAATTATCAGCTATTTCTCCTGCAATTAGAGAAAAGTTTTCGGAAAAGCTTTTGGAAGCCTGTAAACTGAAAAAAATAGACCTTGTTATTGAAGATCTCAGTAATGTTTTATGTAAAGACCATGCGCTGTCTTCGGAAGCAGCGCATTGGGCAGTTGAATCTGTTGCGATAGCACTCGATTTGACCAGTGAAAAAGAACTAGAAGAAATTCGTTCCAGCAGGGATTCGGGTGGAAGAAAAGAATATGAAAAGACGACTTTGAATGGAGATACTCTTATTCGCATTGCGGGAGGAAGTTTTATTATGGGTAACACCTGGGACAACATTGAATATACCGATTTAAGTAATGGAATCAAAGAAGATCTAAAGAGACAGATGCCTGCTCATAGAGTTAACTTGACGTATGACTTCTACATTGGAAAATACACGGTAACTTTCGAGGAGTACGACAGATTTTGTGAAGAAATCAAAATAACTAAACCTTGTGATCAAGGTTGGGGAAGAGGGAAAAGACCAGTAATAAATATAACTTGGCATGAAGCGATAGCATACTGCAATTGGTTGAGTGATAAAGAGGGCTTGCCTAGAGCATACGATAATGGCGGTAACCTTTTAGACAAAAATGCCTTAGAAACTGATAATCCTTCTCTGGCAATAGGTTATAGATTACCTTCCGAGGCTGAATGGGAATACGCAGCTCGCGGTGGAAAAAAGAGCATCGGATTTCGATATGCCGGTGCTAATGAAGCAGATAGAGTAGCATGGTTTCTATATAATTCCTGCAATAAATTCAATCCAAAAAGACCTGAAAGAGCCCTTTTGTCAGGAAAGACTCAAGAAGTTGGATTAAAAGCTGCTAATGAGCTAGGGCTCTATGACATGTCTGGAAATGTTTGGGAGTGGTGTTCTGACTGGTGTGCAAAATACAAGAATTCTCCTCGTACTAACCCTTATCAGAATGAAGGCACCTTCAGGGTAGCCCGTGGTGGATGCTGGGGAAGTACAAAATCTGGAGTAACAGTTACAAAGAGAGGTGGCGATCTGCCGACCAATAAGTCATCATCTTTAGGATTCCGTCTATGCATAACAGCCAATTGATCTACAGTCGTTGATAGACTAGATAACTACGATATTAGGAGACTCCAAGCCTAGTAGTAGCTAACTAAAGAGGAGTATGAAAGTGGAACAAGAAGTTAGAGATCAGCTTTTAAAAGCTATCAGGCTCTATGGGCGGAGTATTCTTGAGAATCCACTGAGACTCAGGAATCTTTTAAAAGATTTCTGCTATAACAAATTCAAGAAAGAGATTTATAGTATATTTATCGCTCTGGAAGCCGGTTCATATTTCAGGTTAGCAGAATCTAATGCAAGCGGTTCGGAAAGCGTAGTCATAAAAGAATTGATAGATATTCTTCAGGAAGATTACGCTCTTGAAGAAAAGCTTGCCTTATGGAGCATAGAAAGTATATGTATTGTTATGGGTATAGATTATTCCCTTGATATTGATTCCGAATCTGATTCTAAAGTAGAATTACAGTATGAAATTCCAGTAGAAAGTTCAAATGAAGAAACAGTCATACAGAGTGAGTTCAAGAAACTTGATGCACTTACCGAAGGACTACAGGAAGGGGATAAAGCAAAAGTAATAATAAATCAAAAAATTACAAAGCATCCTTTTAAAATAAAGAAGCACAAATATAAAGGATCTCTTATTTTCGTTCTTTCAATTATAACGATATTCTTGATAGTTATTGTAAATCCAAATTTTATCAACAAAAAAACACCTCAGCAGAATAACACGGTTTCAACCTCTGTAGATAAACCATCAAAATTAGCTCCGCAAATGATTCTTGTTGAAAAGGGAAGTTTCATGATGGGAGGAAGTGGATCCGATAGCGAAAAGCCTTCTCACAAGGTTATTTTTACATATGACTTCTATATAGGAAAATACGAGATTACCTTTGAAGAATACGATAGATTCTGTGCAGATAAAGGAAGAAAAGAACCTAACGATCAGGGTTGGGGGAGGGAAAAAATGCCTGTAATATATGTAAATTGGTTTGATGCAATTGCTTATTGCAATTGGATGAGTGAAGAAGAAGGATTGCCGAAAGCATATGATTCAAAGGGAGCTCTTCTGGATAGAAATGGAAAGATAACTCTAGATCCATCTGAAGTGATAGGTTATAGACTCCCAACAGAAGCCGAATGGGAGTTTGCGGCGCGCGGTGGGAATGAAAGTAAGAATTTCATATACTCTGGATCAAACGATCTGGATTCGGTGGGTTGGTACAATTCAAACGCGAGATGGAAGACTGAGGAAACTGGTAAAAAAACAGCAAATGAACTAAAAATACATGATATGTCTGGCAACGTTTGGGAATGGTGTACGGACTACTATTCAAAATACTCAAGCACCACGGTTACAAATCCCTATATAGTGAACGGTTCAGAACGTGTGGTAAGAGGAGGAAGCTGGTATAACAAGGCAGATGATTCTCGGGTTTCTTCAAGAGGAAGCTACTCGCCTGAAACTACATTTTTTAGTTATATAGGGTTTCGGATTTGCAGAACGTCCTTCTAGCTAAAAGGTATATCTTTCCGTTTAAAAAAGGGGAATCTATAGATGACAAATCTTGTTAGAGAGCAACTGATCAGAATAGTCGAAAAGCATGGAAAAGATATACTAGGAGAGCCGAAAAGAGTAGAAGGTCTCTTGAAAGACTTCTGCCCTGAAGAACCGAGGGGAATGATATTCGCAATCACACAGTCTCTAAGGGAAGGAATAGCCAGAGAGCTTATAGATTCAAGTAAGAGAAAAACAGTAAGAATAGAGATGAGCAGGCTCACAAAGAAGATACAGGACAACCTTGGATTGAAAGAAGATATATCTATATGGGCAGTGGAAAGCATTGCTATGGCTCTGGGGATAATAAGCGAAAAGAAAGCTATAGAAGTGTCCAAAGAGGTTACAGTTAAAGTTGAACAAAAACCAGTAGAGATACAAAGAGAGGTAACTTATTTTCAAAGTATCGAGCAAAGAGAAATAAGAACATCAAACGGAGACGAGCTGGTCTATGTAGAAGGTGGAAGTTTCATTATGGGAGACACGTGGGGAGATGGAGCCAGTGACGAGAAACCGACCCATAGAGTAGAACTCACATATGACTTCTATGTTGGAAAGTATCCAGTGACATTTGAGGAATATGACAGGTACTGTGAAGAGAGTAGCGAAAAGAAGCCAGATGATTGGAGTTGGGGAAGGGGAAGAAGACCTGTAATAAACGTCAGCTGGTTTGATGCAATAAAATACTGCAACTGGCTGAGTGAGAAGGAGAAGCTGCCCAAAGCGTATGACAGCAACGGGAACCTGCTGAACAAATATGGAAGGATAACGACCGACATAACGAAGGCACTCGGATACAGGCTGCCAACAGAGGCAGAATGGGAATATGCGGCCAGAGGTGGAAACAAGAGTATGGGTTACAAGTATTCCGGGAGCGATACCGTCGGAGACGTTGCCTGGTACGGATTAAACTCGAGAGGCCAGACACGGGATGTTGGAGGGAAGGGACCTAACGAGCTAGGCATATATGATATGAGTGGCAACTTATGGGAGTGGTGTAGCAACCGGTATGGAAGTTACTCCAGTTCTGCACAGATAAATCCGTACGACAACAGTGGTTCCGACCGGGTGAATCGTGGCGGTGGCTGGTTCAACTTTGCGACGCGCGTGCGGGTAGCGAGTCGCAGCAGCCTCTCGCCCACTGACGCGAGCAGCGGCCTCGGGTTTCGTATTTGCAGGACGGTGCCCTGATTTACACTCTAGCATTCTTACTTTTTTACCCTGTGCTGAGTCTTCGAGCGCCGGGCACGGAGTAGCCCGCAAGTGCGAGAAGACTCATAAGTAGCAATGATTTGGCTCATACAACCTTCATTTGAAAGGTGAACATGATGGATCAAGTTAGAGAGCAACTGATCAGAATAGTCGAAAAGCATGGAAAAGATATACTAAGAGAGCCGAAAAGAGTAGCAGGTCTCTTGAAAGACTTCTGCCCTGAAGAACCGAGGGGAATGATATTCGCAATCACACAGTCTCTAAAGGAAGGAATAGCCAGAGAGCTTATAGATTCAAGTAAGAGAAAAACAGTAAGAATAGAGATGAGCAGGCTCACAAAGAAGATACAGGACAACCTTGGATTGAAAGAAGATATATCTATATGGGCAGTGGAGACTATTGCTTTAGCCCTGGGGATAACAATTAAAGATAAGTCCATTGATACTGTAGAAAAAGCAGAAGGCAAAGCTCCAGAAACGAAACCATTGGATTTAAGTAAAGTACAGGTCACGAGAAAAGAAGAGATAGAAGATGAAAAGAAAGAATCTGTCTATTCCACTCCAACAAGCACAAGAAAGGCAGGCAAGAAAAGAAGAATCGGAATACGGATGTTTGTTATATTTGTTTTAATAGCCATTATCCTTTTCTTTATTTTGATCTCTAGAAACAACTCTCCAGTGATACCAACAGTTACGAGAGCGAATGGACCATCCGGACCAATATCCCAGAGCAGCAGTACCTTCAGCTGGAACGGTAGTGATCCGGATGGAACCATCACTAAGTACGAATACAGAAAAGACAAAGGCAGCTGGACAAGCAATGGCACCAGCAAGAGCTATACATGGAGCGGTTATTCTGAAGGCTCTCACACATTCGAAGTCAGGGCTCAGGACAATGAAGGTGCTTATTCGAACATCATAATATGGAACTTCACCTATAACAAAGCAAACCAACCACCCGTTGTGACGAAAGTCAGCGGTCCCGAAGGAAACATAGACCAGAATAATTCTACATTCTTATGGAGCGGTAACAATACGGATGGAAGTATTACCAAGTACGAATACAGAAAAGACAAAGGCAGCTGGACAAGCAATGGCACCAGCAAGAGCTATACATGGAGCGGTTATTCTGAAGGCTCTCACACATTCGAAGTCAGGGCTCAGGATAACAAGGGAGAGTACTCCGATATAATAGTCTGGGAATTCACATACCAGAAAGAAAACGAGCAGCCACCTACTGTGACAAAAGAAAGCGGGCCATCCGGACCAATATCCCAGAGCAGCAGTACCTTCAGCTGGAACGGTAGTGATCCGGATGGAACCATCACTAAGTACGAATACAGAAAAGACAATGGCAGCTGGACAAGCAATGGCACCAGCAAGAGTTATACATGGAGCGGTTATTCTGAAGGCTCTCACACATTCGAAGTCAGGGCTCAGGACAATGAAGGTGCTTACTCCAACATAATAAGCTGGAGTTTCACTATGTTACCAGAAACATAGACACCGTATGATTTGGGTAATAAGGCTCCAACAATTACGAAAGCGAGTGGACCAGGAACAATATCCCAGAGCAGCAGTACCTTCAGCTGGAACGGTAGTGATCCGGATGGAACCATCACTAAGTACGAATACAGAAAAGACAATGGCAGCTGGACAAGCAATGGCACCAGCAAGAGCTATACATGGAGCGGTTATTCTGAAGGCTCTCACACATTCGAAGTGAGAGCTCAGGACAATGAAGGCGCGAGAAGTGATATCATCGGTGACGTTGCCTGGTACTATTCGAACTCAGGAAATGAAACTCATGAAGTTGGTACAAAGGCATCGAACGAACTAGGGGTATACGATATGAGTGGAAACGTATGGGAGTGGTGTAGCGACCGGTATGGAAGTTACTCCAGTTCTGCACAGATAAATCCGTACGACAACAGTGGTTCCGACCGGGTGGATCGAGGTGGCAGTTGGTACAACGCTTCAATGAACGTACGTGTAGCGAATCGCGACAATTTTTCGCCTGCTGGTGCAGGCAATTACCTAGGTTTTCGTATTTGCAGGACGGTGCCCTGATTTACACTCTAGCATTCTTACTTTTTTACCCTGTGCTGAGTCTTCGAGCGCCGGGCACGGAGTAGCCCGCAAGTGCGAGAAGACTCATAAGTAGCAATGATTTGGCTCATACAACCTTCATTTGAAAGGTGAACATGATGGATCAAGTTAGAGAGCAACTGATCAGAATAGTCGAAAAGCATGGAAAAGATATACTAAGAGAGCCGAAAAGAGTAGAAGGTCTCTTGAAAGACTTCTGCCCTGAAGAACCGAGGGGAATGATATTCGCAATCACACAGTCTCTAAAGGAAGGAATAGCCAGAGAGATTATAGATTCGAGCAGCTCTCATTTTCTACCTTTTTCTCTTTTTTAGTTTTTCCTTTTTGCTAGTTGTTTCATCCACACACATCTCGATTTATTGATTAAGATATTCTTTATTTTCACACTTCTGTTGTTGTATAATCATTTGTAAAACACTCCGGGGGCGGTGAGATTATGAAAAAGGCTTTAAGGTTATCGTTTCTTTTGCTTTTTTTAACTTCTACGATATTTGTCTTTTCTGCACCCAGATATGTCTCAAGTATAAGCAAATACTCGTCGCTTTATGAAGAAGAAACTGGTTATAGGGTAGATATTAGTTATCCCGGACCTCAGTTGTTCTGGACGGTAATTACTCTTAGCGACAATAAGGGATTCTCGAAAAGAATCCCTCTCGTCGATCAATCAACTAGTGTTTATATGGATCATATACCAAGACAGATGGATATAGAGATCGAATCTTATTCTAGTGCTCAGACTGTTTCCGGAAGCACAAACATTTCCAAAAGATCACCGAAAAGCGACCCAATGATTCTGCTGCTTTGGTTGGGAATACCTTTCGCCTTTATCTTATTGACACTTGGCCTTGTGATACTTATCGGTTATAACAGGAAAACTATCTCTAAGGCGGAAAGGTTATTTGAAAGGGTCAGAAATAAAAATATATTAGATCACATGAAATCTCGCAGGTTTGCGCTTATAAAAATATGGTGGACAATTCTTATTGTTTCCGTCGTAGTAATAGGTGTATCTTACTACCTGGGTTTATTTCCGGTGAATCCAGTAATTAATCAAAAAGGAGCTCTATCATTCCCAGAGGAAAAACCTAGTTCCTTACCAGAAGCTGAATACATTTTTTTGAGGAATACTTTCTACAAATTCCTAGATGGCGGGCCGAAAGTTATAGAAAGATATTGTCAGTTGATTGACACTCTAGAAAAAACAAAGGAATTACCACTACAAAATGAAGAGACGTTAGAAGCAATTTCAAGAATAAATGAGGAACTGGAGGATATTGAACCCACAATCTACGAAATAGTTGAAGCTCTTCAGACAATAAAACTTAAGGTGATCATTGGTCAGATAACATCAAATGAGGACAAAAAAGAAATCGAAAAGCTGATAATAATTATGGATGAGATCTACAAAGAGCCTTTACCGTACTCTTTCTAAGGAGCGAGATGAGAGATGTACGGAAAAGCAAATACAACCCGGTTTTTCTGTCAAAAGAAATGAAACACACAAGAACTCATAACCGACAGACAAACAGCGTGAAGTTCTTTCCAAGCCTAAGGTTTATGTGCCTCCGCTTTCTTGTAAGTCTAGCTAAACACCTAGCGACACGCTCACAATCTTCACAAGCTCTATAACCCTTTTAGGGAAATGAACTCATGCATTTTGTTTACCAATGTCATGTCGAACTCGGGACATTCATTGTAGGATTTATAAACCATTTCTACGAGAGCTATAGTTAGAAGCGCAACAAAATTATGAGATTTTGTTCTGAATGTTAACTGTGATAGACTGTTATTGATTAATTGCTAAGTTAATGTAGTTCTTTTGCCTTCGGCCTTTATTTTAGGGTAAGCGCTACAGAATCAAGCGGAACAGGCGTTTGTCCGGAGAGTACGTTGGAGGTGAAAGCATGACATTGAGTCATCTGGCTAGTGGGTTCCTGGTGGTAGTAGCTCTGGTTCTGGGAGTCATAATAATCAGCCCTATCATACCGAAAACAGGCGTTCCGGTTAACGTCCCGGAAGACGAGTACCTTTTCAGAGTCTCGCCGTCCGTTCCGGGCATAACGTTCAGGGCTTCGAGAGTGGGAGCCTTAAAAAATTATACTGTCTTATTTTCTATTACCAACAACACATCATCGGCTATAAATGTAGTGTTCTATGACAAAGCCGTTTTGGAGAACGGAAATACAATAAGTGCTGGCGTTAGAGGGAATTACGTAAGAAAAGTCTTTCCCGGAGCGACTGAGGACGTATCGGTGTATTTCGATAAAGTGTCCTATCCCACTAAATGGTACATACCCTTCGATGTTCACACCAACACCGGAATATATGAGTGCAGGATGAATTTTTCGTGGCTGCAGCGGTAGTTTACGTTAGGTATTCCAGCTTTGCACAGTCGGCTATATCTGTCGAGGCGATAAAAAGACATGAGGAAAAGAAACGTGAATGGCCTCTTGATTGGTCTATATGAAATGTTAAATTGGATTGACTGCCGCTTTTCTCGACATACACGCTTGAAGTGCGTATATCGAGAGTTATGGAACCGGCTAAAGATACAAGAAAACTGTACAATTTTACATGTTTCAAGATCAAAAGGAGGTATGTAGTGGTTATTCAGCGATACTCGGTCAATCAACACCCAATTCAGACTTTGCTCACATGGGTTCAGACACAGGAAGTTGCTATACCGGAGATTCAGCGGCCCTTCGTTTGGGACGCGACCAAGGTTAGGGATCTTCTGGATTCTCTTTATCAGGGTTATCCCATAGGATACCTCATCGCCTGGCAGAATCCCAATGTCAAACTCAAGGACGGTACCAATTCAGTCGGCAAGCGAATTCTTATTGACGGCCAGCAGAGAGTTACAGCACTGATGGCAGCACTGTTGGGTCAGAAAGTAGTCACTAAGGACTATCGCAGGATTCGGATAGTCATTGCCTTCCATCCATTAGAAAAAAGATTCGAGGTCACTAATCCCGCAATAAGAAAGGACAGAAGCTGGATACCAGACGTCTCGGCAATCTTTAGACCCGATTTCAAATTGATGCAAACAGTGAAAAATTACTGCGAATCGAACTCGATTGAGAACGAAGACGAGATTTTCGAAAGTCTCGAGTCACTCAAAGGTATCGTTAACAATCCGATCGGCCTGATAGAACTCAATTCCAATCTGGATATCGAAACGGTTACGGAAATCTTCATAAGAATCAATTCGGCCGGGTCAGTGCTCAGTCAAGCGGACTTTGCTATGTCGAAGATCTCCGTGAATGAAACATATGGCGGAAACAACCTTAGGAAAGCAATAGATTATTTCTGCCATTTGGCCATCGCTCCCGAGTTCTATCAACAGCTCCAGGAGGTAGATAAAGACTTCACCAAGACTGATTACTTCAGCAGGATGTCCTGGCTGAAGAGTGAAAATGACGATTTGTATGATCCTTCGTACACAGACATGCTCAGGGTCGCCTTCACTTCGAAATTCAAGAGGGGTAGATTGCAGGATTTGGTTTCCCTTCTTTCCGGCAGGAATTTCGAAACGAGAGAGTTCGAAGAGGAGATTTCCGAACGCTCGTTTAATCTGCTGAAGACCGGTGTCATGGATTTCATGAATGAGAACAACTTCAAGAAGTTCATTATGATTCTCCGTTCCGCGGGTTTCATAGATAGTTCTATGATCAGGTCCCAGAATTCGATCAACTTCGCGTACATTATGTATCTAACTCTTCGCGAGATGAATAGCGACCAAGCGGAAATTGAATCGTTAGTAAGAAAGTGGTTTGTTCTTTCCATTCTTACGAGTCGTTATTCCGGCTCTCCCGAATCTACTTTCGACTACGATATCAGGAGAATACATGAGAATGGGAAATCCTACATTCAGAGCGTCTTTTCGGCAGAGCTCTCCGATGCATTCTGGGAGGTAGGTTTGCCTCAGCAGATGAATACTTCGGTTGCCAGCAGCCCATCTTTCAATGTGTATCTTGCAGCCCAGGTCAAGCTCAAAGACAAGGGCTTCCTTTCACGGGATATCTGCGTCGCAGATCTGGTGAGCTTAAAGGGAGATGTTCATCACATTTTCCCCAAGGAATACCTTAAGAAATTCGGCCTTACTAAAGGAAAGTACAATCAGATTGCCAACTATGCGATGACACAGAGCGAGATAAACATCGCCATCAGTTCGAAACCGCCTTCGCAATACCTTACAGAAGCGCTGGAGCAATGCAATGGTGGGGGTCTCAAGTACGGCGGCATCACGCGCAAAGATGAAATGCTTGAGAACTGGAAGATGAACTGCATCCCTGAAAATATAGTGAACATGACAATAGACGACTATGAAGAATTTCTTGAGGAACGAAGATATCTCATGGCACAAAAGATCAAGATGTATTTCTCGGTTCTTTGAATTGGGTTTAAATCAACTCTTCAAATTGAAGCCAAAAGAGAGATGACTGCAGTTTGAGGCCGGGAAGGTGAATCAAGTACTAAAAAGATGCTCTGAAAATGCTTACAGTAGATTTTTAGGCTAGCTAAATGGGCAAATTAAGATATTCTGTTCAATAAGATTGAATGAGGTGTCGTTGGTGAGCGAGACCAGAATTCTTGATATATTCGTTGTTGAATCAGATCAAGGCTTGAGGTCGTTCAATATCTGTGAGGGCGATATTTTTGAGCAGAAGAGTGATTTGCTAGTTCTCTCAACTCATTCTACAAAGAGAAATGCTCCAACCGGCTGGATATTGACTAAAACAGAAACAGGGTCAGACTCCTATTTTCAAGTATCAACATCAGGACTCAGGATATGACTTACAGCCTCTTTGATACACCCAGGCGCGCCTTTGTTCTTCGCCCGGATATTGTGCTGGAATTCGGTAAGCATAAAGTCGTTATGGATACAAAATGGAAGCTCCTCGGACTCCGTATTTACGGGACGGTATCCTCTGCTGTGGCTTCGAGCGCCGGGCCGGAAGATGCGTTTATGAGATCGAGACTCGAAGACTGATAAGTGAAACCACCAAAAAAACAAAAACTACAACAGTCAACAACCTTCAGCAACAGGGACTTACGGAAAGCAATTTAATTTTGTATAGAATTTAGCAAGTGATATATTATCTATGAGCGCATTGCACCACCTGTTGCGTATCGCCTGAGTTTTGACGTGCTCACTTCGAGTGCGAGGCCTCACTAATGGAGGTGGGGTAATGAAGCGAGCATTCCTTCCACTGTTTCTGATTGTCTTTCTATGTGTCACGTTCGCCAGGACGAAGGTTGACATAATCGGTGTGCAGCAATCTGCAACTAACATAAATAGGGAGGTGTGGCAATGAAGAAAGCGGTATTGCTTGTACTCTGCGTTATATTGCTGGCAACGTTTGGATTTGCGAACACAGAACCGGTCATGCCTGCGATAGAGACGGTTCTGGACACAGAAAGGCCGAAAGATGTGGACATACTGTTGTTGAGAAACGGAGACAAACTGACGGGCACGGTCGTGAACGGGAGCTTCTCTATAAGAACCTCCTATGCCCATATAGTGATAGAAAGCAAGTACATAGCCGGGATAAACCTCGAAGGCGGGGCTAACAGCATAGAGTCGATAATCACGGTAAATAACAACCGCTTCTCGGGGTTTATAGACGACGCCTTCATAAGCTTCAAGCTTACGAACGGTCCACAGCTGGAGATAAGGCGCGAGAAGGTACTGAAGATAGTATTCAGGCAGAGGCCTCAGGAGACGGCGGGGATGAAGTGGAGGCAGTTCGTGCAGCTCAAGAACGGAGACTACTTCCACGGGCAGATACTGACGAAGGACATAACGATCTCCACGACTTACGCGAAGATACCGCTGGATTTTGCCACCATCGAGTCAATAACGCTCATAGGGGACGCCAACCCGCTAACAACAGTGAAGATGACGAACGGTGACACCGTGCAGGGGATACTCGAGACGGAGGATATAGAGATCGAGCTGGACGTGGGATCGGTGATAGAGGTTTATCAGGATAGGATAGACAGGATATTCTTCAAGGAGGGGTACGTGTCCGATGGTATACCCTCGATAGTGACGAGCAGCCCGGCAGCGGCGAAGGGAAACTTCGTGCTGGTCGAAAAAGGCAGTTTCACGATGGGCGACACGTGGGGCGATGGAGACAGCGATGAAAAACCGACACACAAGGTGACGTTCACCTACAACTTCTACATGGGCAAGTATGAGACTACATTCGACGAATACGACGCTTTCTGTGAGGCTACGGGTAGGAGCAAACCATCTGATAGCGGTTGGGGAAGGGGAGCCAGACCAGTAATAAACGTGACCTGGTGGGACGCCATCGACTACTGCAACTGGTTGAGCGAGAAAGAAGGCCTTCCAAAAGCGTACGACAACAGTGGAAATCTACTGGACAAAGACGGAATGATAACGACCGATATAACGAAGGTACTCGGATACAGGCTGCCGACAGAGGCCGAGTGGGAATATGCGGCCAGAGGTGGAAACAAGAGCAGGGGTTACGAGTATGCTGGAAGCAGTACCGTCGGTGACGTCGCCTGGTACGAGTCAAACTCGGAAAGCAAAACCCAGGAAGTCGGAAAGAAGGCGCCGAACGAGCTTGGAATATACGATATGTCGGGTAACGTGTGGGAGTGGTGCAGCGACTGGTATAGAAGCTACTCCAGCTCGGCACAGACGAATCCGTACAACGGTACATCCGGTTCCCACCGGGTGGGTCGTGGCGGTGGCTGGGAAAGCATTGCGGCGAGCGTGCGGGTGGCGTATCGCGACTACTCCTCGCCCACTTACGCGGACGACTACCTCGGGTTCCGTATTTGCAGAACGGTGCCCTGATTACACTTTAGCCTTTTTACCCTGTAATGCGGCTGCGAGCGCCGGGCACGGAGTAGCCCGCAAGCGCGAGAAGACGCAGCGGATATTGGAGGCTCTATGGCCTTCAGGATAATTACGGTCCGACATCGTAGGAGTAGCCAGCTGTTATAAGTTCAGCTCCACATAAATATCGTTAAGCTGCTCCTGGGTGATACCAATATACCGCAGGGTTATCGCCGGCGAGGAATGGTTAAGCATCTTTTGAATGTACTCCAGAGCCACGCCTTTCTTGTACAGGTGATAGCCGAAAGTCTTGCGGAGCGTGTGCGTGCCGATCCCCTCATCCAGTCCGACCATATCGGCTTAGGGCGAGTGTGTCCGAGATCCTCAGTCCGGTGTTAATGCCCAGAGTGAAAAGAAGCAGGTCCCGGTAGTTGGATTCACCCTTCATAATGGACTTCATCGCATCGATCTTCTTAGTATCCCTAATCGGCTGGACTTCCTTCATAACTACACCTCGTAAAATGCCCTGTAACGCGTTTTCTTGTGCGGTACCTACCCTATGCCCGGAGACAAAACTTTCAATACAGCGCGTTTAATACAGAGGAATCTGCCCGCCTTAATTGCTGGCGCGATCCTTCCAGTCTTCCCACTTCTCGGGTCCTCTTGGGTCTGTGACTCCAAGCATAACTTCTGCAAGCGTATGAAAGAAAGACGCTATGCTATAATATATAAGTGGCAATGATAACTATATATTGCCGTTAATTGCAGGTGATTTCTATGAGCTATATTGACCAAAGTGATATAAGAAACTGGTTCGAGAACGATCGGTTTCTGACAACCGATGAGCTGGTTAAGAGGCTGAGTCTTCGTTTCCCCGACGCGAAGGCCGGGACTCTTCACGCAAAGCTCCACCGACTGAAGAGAGAGGGGCTCGTGAGAAACGTCAGAAGAGGCCTCTATGCAGCCGGAAGCAAGCGGGAGTTCGGGCCTGCCGTATCGAAGGAACTCGCAGGTTTGTTCAAGAAGCTTCGGAAGAGATTCCCGTATCTGGAGAGCCTGTGTGTCTGGGACAGCAGATGGCTGAACGAGTTCACGGTTCACCAGGCTCTCTCTTCGATAGTGATCATAGAGAGTGAGCGAGATACAGAGAAGGCAGTGTTTGAATTCGTCAAAGCTTCCTGCTCCCGGGTTTTCATCGATCCGACTCCGAAAGAGATAGACAA